>ERZ780177.984-NODE-984-length-28517-cov-3.315473_pt1 | contig 28517 bp, 19 predicted proteins | sample MGYA00510973_ERZ780177 | MGnify/ENA primary metagenome ERZ780177 (study PRJEB29588, sample SAMEA2144396) | human gut metagenome | biome: human gut; feature: human-associated habitat; material: faeces | place: Denmark | collected 2008/2010 ...
TCTTTACTGCCTGCTGTCGCAAATTCCGAGAGGTTGACAGAGTCCGTACGCATATAAGTGATGAATCCCGATTCGTATAAGCGTTGCGCGAGCATCATGGTCTGCGCTACGGTATATCCCAGTTTGCGTGCGGCTTCCTGTTGTAAAGTAGACGTTGTGAACGGAGCAGGAGGCGTTTTCTTGATCGGGCGGGTGGTAATATCATCGATTGCAAAGCTCGCTCCCTGACAAGCGTCGAGGAAAGCCTTTGCTTCTTTTTTTGTTTTGATACGGCGAGCCAGTTCAGCTTTCATTTCCACCAGCTTTCCATCCGCGTCCGGGACGAGGAATACGGCGGTGACGCGATAAGCAGCTTCCGTTTTGAAGGCATGTATTTCACGTTCACGTTCAACGATCAGACGGACGGCAACAGACTGAACACGTCCGGCCGAGAGTGCCGGTTTCACTTTTCTCCAAAGTACGGGAGAGAGTTCGAAACCTACGATACGGTCCAGAATCCGTCGTGCTTGCTGTGCATTTACGAGGTTGAGGTCAATGTCGCGTGGTTGTTCAATTGCTTTTAAAATAGCGCTTTTCGTAATTTCATGAAATACGATTCGTTTTGTGTTTTCCGGTTTTAGTTTTAAGACCTCATACAGATGCCAGGCGATAGCCTCTCCCTCGCGGTCCTCATCGGATGCGAGCCATACGGTTTCTGCCTCTTTCGCTTCTGCTTTCAGCGTGTTGACCAAAGCCTTTTTGTCTGCCGGAATTTCATAAGCGGGTTTAAAATTCTTATCTACGTCGATGCTGAATTCTTTCTTCTTCAGATCGCGTATATGTCCGTAACTAGAAAGGACTTTGAAATCTTTCCCAAGAAACTTTTCAATCGTTTTTGCTTTTGCCGGAGACTCGACAATGACAAGGTTTTTCTGCATAATTCTTTCTTTTATAATGGCTTGTACCACAATATTTGGGCACAAAAGTAAAAAAAAAGATTCTCCCTACCTTATAATATAAGGAGAATCTAATATTTTTTTGGAAAAAAAAGATTTTACTTGAATTCGTGTTTCTTTTGTATGTGCAAGAATTATTGAGGAAATATTCCATAAAGCAGGAGATTTTAATATAAAACAGTTTTATTTAAATAGAATTTCCTATATTTACACCTCGATACAGTATTATGCGCTATGTATGAATAAGATTCTATTTAAAATATATCTATTGTCTTTCTTTATAGGAATTGCACAGCCTATCTGGAGCCAGTCTCCTTATTACTATTATAAACAACTCGGAATAAGGGAGGGGCTTTCACAGTCGAAAGTACAGAGTGTTCTGAATGACCACAGAGGTTATCTTTGGATTGGTACGGAGGCTGGTTTGAATTGTTATGACCGTGACCATCTGAAACAATACCTGCATCAGCCGGGAGACGAAAAGACGTTGCCTTCTAATAATATAACTTTTATTGCTGAGGACTCTTTGTGTAATCTCTGGGTAGCTACAATGGGAGGAATTTGTCTTTACGATAGAGAAAATGATAATTTTAGAACCTTATCGAATGGTGGCAAACCGATCTACGTTGCTTCCTATCTGTTGGTTGAAGGCGGTGTCTTGTTAAGTGGGTCGGGAGCGATCTATAAATATGCTTATGCCACTAACAAGCTCGAACCTCTGTATTATGCACAAGATCCGGCTTACTATACGCCTTTTTGGCAAATGATACGTTTTGATGATGAGAATATTCTGCTCAATTCGCGCTGGCATGGCATATACTCTTTCAATATGAGGACTTATGAGCTGAAGAAAATAGAGTCGTTTACAGAAAAAAACTATACCTGCATTTATCTGGACTCTTATCACCGTCTTTGGGTAAGCGTTTATGGCAGCGGATTGTATTGCTATCAAGACGATAAGCAGATCAAGCACTTTACGGCATCCAATTCTCCTTTGACATATGATGTCATTCATGACATCACTGAAAGAGAAAACAAACTCTGGGTGGCAACCGACGGTGGCGGGGTCAATATTATTTCTTTAGATGATTTTTCATTTACCAATATTCAGCAAAAGCAGGATGATGTCCATTCATTTCCAGCCAATACGATCTACCGTCTCTATCTGGACCCTGCCAATAATATGTGGGCAGGCAGTATCCGGAGAGGATTGGTGGGTATAAAGGGGGTATATGCCTGTTCTTATCAGAATGTCCCTTTTGGCAATTTGTATGGATTAAGTAATCAGACGATAAATAGTTTTTTCCAGGATGACGACGGAATGATCTGGGTGGGAACTGATGGCGGCGGGATCAATCGTTTTGATCCGGCATCGGGAACTTTCCAACATTATCCTGCCACCAAATATGAGAAAGTTGTTTCTATCGTAGAGTATACTCCTGATGAGCTCCTGTTTTTTTCTTTTAATAAAGGGCTTTTCATCTTTCATAAGCAGACGGGACAGATACGCCCCTTTGTCTTGATTGATAAGGAAATGAATGATCAGACTTGTATCAATGGATTTTCTGTCAATATACAGCGGATTACGAAGAATAAGATTCTTTTTAGTGCCCAGCATATTTTTATATATGATATCGTTACCCGTAAGTTCGATATAGTGGCTACTATGGGAAAAGAATATGAACGGCAGTCTCCGCTGATTATAGCTACGGTAGGAACGAAAACATATCTTTCCGATCTGAAAAATATATGTGAGTATGATTCTTCCGAAGGCACTTTCAAGACGATTTATCAGGGGCAGCATATTATTAATGATGCTTCTATGGATAAGGATGGTGTCTTCTGGCTGGCTTCTACCGAAGGGCTGCTACGTTATGATCCACGCACTGGGAAGAGTGAGCTGATACAAACAAGCCTGTTTCAGGATGTAGCCTCTGTCGTTGCTGATAACCAGTATCGTATCTGGATCGGAACGCGCCGTCATTTATTTGTTTATTCTTCCCATACTCATAACTTCGCCACTCTGGATGAGGTAGACGGTGTCCTTCCCAATGAATATATTTTTCATGCTACTCTTCTGGCCAAGAATGGAGATGTTTTTGTCGGTGGTACCACAGGTATGACGGTTGTAAACTCTGCCGTTCATTTTGATACAGATTCGGATTATACGGTTGAATTGCTGGATGTATTATTAAATGGTCTTCCTGTCTCATTATCCGAAGAGCAGCAACATGCAACGGCCAGGACTATCCAGATTCCTTGGAACTTCTCTTCCCTGCAATTGAAAGTTTTGCTGAATGAAGGTGATGTATTCCGCAAGAATTTCTTCCGCTTCAATATTGAAGGCCTTCATCAGGAGCTGGCGAGTTCCAACTCGAATTCTCTGGTCATTAACTATTTGCCGATAGGCGAGTATACGATAACCGCTTCTTATTATGCCCGCAATGGGGGATGGAGCACGAAACAGCAGATTCTCCATGTCATTGTTACCCCGCCTTGGTGGAAGACAGGCTGGTTTTATATGCTGCTATATATATTGCTGGGGCTGGTGGCATATAGCATTGTCTACTACTTCTACCGTAAAAAGAAGGCCAAACAGAAACGGGAAATTATGCGTCTGAAAAATAAGATGTATGAGGAGAAGATTAATTTCCTGACGAATATCAGTCATGAGCTTCGTACTCCTCTTACGCTGATTTGTGCGCCATTGAAGCGTATCATAAATCAGGAGTCGGACAAGAAAGATGTGGAAAAGCTGTTGGTTCCGATTTATAAGCAGGCCTATCAGATGAAGAGTATCATTGATATGGTGCTGGATGTAAGAAAGTTGGAGGAAGGAAAAGATATGCTGCATATTCTGCCGCATCCTTTGAATGAGTGGGTACGTTCGGTCGGAGATAAATTCGTCGGTGAATATCACGTGAAAGGCATTAAACTGCAATACGAGCTGGATGAAGAGATAAAAGACGTTCCTTTCGATAAGAACAAGTGTGAATTTGTTCTGTCCAACTTCTTGATGAATGCGCTGAAGTTTAGTGAGTCGGGTACGACCACTACATTGATTACCACTTTGTCGCCGGAAAAAGACAGGGTTCGGATCTCTGTCAAGGATCAGGGGATGGGACTGAATATGGTGGATACGGATTCTCTTTTCTCCAGTTTCTATCAAGGGGTACATGAGAAAGGAGGAAGTGGTATCGGATTATCCTATGCAAAGAGTCTTATTACTCATCATAAGGGAAAAGTAGGTGCTTCGAATGCCGATGGAAAAGGAGCGGTGTTCTATTTTGAGTTGCCATTATTCACAGATGCCTGTGGACAACTCGAACCGGTTTCTACAGAAACGTCTGCAGGCGTTGAAGTGAACGAACCCGATCAGGTTGATTATACCTTCTTAAAGAAATATTCGGTGATGGTGGTAGAAGATACTCCCGAACTGCGAAGTTATCTGAAAGAAACACTGAGCCATTACTTTGTTCGTGTATATGTCGCTAAGGATGGTAAAGAAGGATTGGAACAGATTAAGGACCGATTGCCGGATATCATAATCAGTGATGTTATGATGCCCCGTATGAATGGGTTTGAGCTTTGTCGGGAAGTGAAGACTAACTTGGATATCAGTCATATCCCTTTTATTTTGCTGACCGCTTATCACAATTCTCAGAATATGTATACCGGCTATAAGACCGGAGCAGATGCCTTCTTGCCGAAGCCTTTTGAGATAGACGGTTTGCTGGCATTGATTCATAATCAGTTGAGATTGCGCGAACAGATACGGGCGAGATACAAAGATGATAAGCTGCTGACACATAAAGAAGTGAGCTTTAGTAATGCGGATGAAACTTTTCTTTTGAAATTAAATTCATTGATTGCAGACAACATGAGTAATCCGGAACTGGATGTCGCATTTCTGGCCACCAATATGTGCATTAGCCGGTCATTATTGTTCAACAAAGTAAAAGCCATCACCGGTATGGGGATTGTAGATTATGTGAACAAGCAGCGTATTGAGCAGTCAATCGTGTTGCTTACTACTACCACCATGAATATTACTGAGATCTCCGAAGTGGTCGGCTTCTCTTCTTTGCGTTATTTCAGTAAAGTCTTCAAGTCTATTAAAGGCGAGATTCCTTCTGCATATAGAAAACAGGATAAATAAATCGCATCTGTAACTTGAATGCAGTGCATACTAGAAATAAAAAAATAAATATTAGTCTCATACTCTCATTCTATATGAGATAAATGGCATATAATCAGTGTGATATGTAATGAGAGATACTTCTTTTGCAAGGTATCTCTCATTGTTTTCTACATAAAAACAGCTTTAATTTGGCTTATCTCTCATCCTTTTTTAGAGTATCTCTCATTCCCTTTTCTTTTGTAAGTAGATAATTTGAGGGTTAATATCTCATATATCGGTTTCAAATTACAGGTACTTTGTAGCTAGGATACCTTATATCTTTGCCATATTAAGCCTGCATACTTCTGTTTTCTTACCGACATCTTCATCGTTCCACTCGGGTGAAACGATTGTGCCACTAAAGTAGAGAGATCTGTTTACGTTAGTGATGAGATCAGACCACTCGGGTGGAACGATGAAGATCTCCTATTAAAAATCTGATAACAATAGGTGAAAAGCACCACAGGATAGGGTCTTTTGCATGAGAAAAAGCGGTAAAGCTTATCTATTCCATCATTTCTCTGCCTACAACGTTTATGAGTTTTAAGTCATAGTTATCATCGTGGGCATCTTGGAATAATTGCCAGATCATCACGCCGGCATAGTCGTTTTCTTTGATGAACTTACATTTGTTGGCTATAGTAGGGCGACCGTTATAATAAGTCCTGCCTATATTATCCTTGTCTGCAGCTTCATTTCCAAGATGTTTGAGTATGCCGCTGTAACGAATTCCACGTACATCGTCTACTGCGCCTTGCAGACTTTCCTCCCAGGAATATCCATAAAAAGGAAGTCCTCCTACTATTTTACTTTTGGATGCCCGGCATTGCTCGTTCCAGTATTTGAGGTCTTTTACAAAGTCCTCGTAAGAGGCATGCTGAACCGGAGTGTCAGTAAAGGCTCCACGGTCATAACTCATCAGGTTGATATAGTCGAAGTATTGCTCCCATTCGGTTCCGTAATTAAGCCAGCGGCTGTTGACTGCACAAGTCATCAGCATACCTTTCTCTTTAGCCAGATATAAACCTCTGGCAAAAACCAATAGCGAAGGGAAGTTCTTATCCCAGTTGTCATACTCCTCATAATCAATGTCGAAGCCATCCAGCTTGTATTCTTTGGTGAATGCAATCACCTGCTGTATCAGTTCCTTTCTGGCTTTCGGATCGTTGATGGCAGCCGTAAATTCTCCCGGACTGTTCTTTGCCAGTGATATCAGTATCTTGACATTATGTTTGTGGGCTGTTTCCCGTACACTTTCAATTCTTTCCCGGACAGGATCAATGTTCAGAGTGCCATCTGCTTTTACCCTTGCAAAGCTGGCATTGATATGTGTCAGATATTTCCATTCTATCGAAGGGAATAAACTTTCAAATTCCCAATCATCGAGCGGGAGATAGCCGATAACTACTTTCTGAGTGACTTCCGGTTGGGGCTGAGGCTGCGGTTGAGGCACATTGGGCTCTTGTGGGTTGTTGGTACTGGAAGAGGGTCCGCAACTAGTGAATAAAATGCTTACAACTGTTAATAATACGTATAATAAATTTCTCATAATGAATTGATATTAAGTGAATATTGCTTTTTTACTAGTTTATAACCAAATGATTTTTCCATCTTCATAAAGGAAGATTCTATGATGTTCTTGAGTATTTTTACTGCAGTGACTTAGTCTCAATAATGCCTTTCGGGGGACATTGTTGAATATAAGATAGCTGCCATTCCCTTCTTTGCGTTCAATTGTACGCCACTCATTTTCCCAATATGATAATTCATATGTGTTCGACCTGCCAAGCCATGATCTTATATAGGGGCTTATTCCTATGGCAGATAATTTGTATTCATTATTTAAATCAAAATCAATATATCCTTTGGAGACTTCTCCACTGAAGGCGGTATCACTCAATCCGTCAATTAGCATTTCCGGTTTCTCATCTTCGTTATTATGCGGTAAAGGAGACAGGATTTGAATGCCGGTGATCAGTTTGTCTGCACTATAAAATGAAAGTTCTCCCAGAGCAATGCCGGGCGATGGTAAATAAAGCCGGACAAATTGATAAGACATCGGGTCGTCTATTCTGAAAAGTTGATGTTGTATCTGTAATGTATCAGTGATGGTATACAATAGTTTATCTTTTTTCCCGTTTTTCATTCCCCAGAGTTCGCCTCCTTTTAATGAAGTCAGATTCTTCCTGTTCTCGTTGAACGGTACTTGACCCGCAAAATTGCGAATTACGACTTGTCCCTTTTCTCCGTTGGCAGACAGATTTTGCAGGGTACCGTCGGATTTTAACCAGAACGGCTGTCCTGCCGGTATGCTTTTCCCTTTTACATAATAAGTAGGAAGGTATACAATATCTTTGCCCATTTTGTCGAATGTCACTTGTTGGTCTTTTATCTTGCCCCACTGAACAGGAATCCAGTCTTGATAGTTGTAAACTGATAAATAAGCATAGCCGGGGATCGGATTAATGGAATCTGTATTCAATATCACTCGTATATCTTGGGTTTCAAAATATTCAGAAGATACGTCTATTTTCTTTTCATTCAGAAATAGAGGCGGAATATCCTCACGTACAACTTTCTTATCGGATAATGGGCCTTCCGTATGATTGGAGAAAGTCTTGCGATAGACTTTGGGTAGTCTGAACTTCCCCCAAAAGCTATCGTATGATTTGTTATTATAAATACGTTTATATTTCCAACGGTCGTCATCCCAGAATGCTTCAAAAGCATAAGACTCCCCGTTTACAATGATCACGTTCCAGCTGTGCCCTCCGTTGCGATTGCCCCATACGGGAACGAAATCTACGGCGGCAGCCATTCCTACAGATGAAAGTAGCAAGGAGTTGAACCAGCATCGCTGTTCGCATGTACCGGTTTTTATCTTTTCGAATGTAGATGCTGTTAATATTGGGATGAGTGGAACATAGTAGGGAGAATGAACGATATCTTTATAAAGAAACAATAAAGAGTCGGTCTCCTCCATGACATTCTTTCCATGTGTTGTATAAAAGTCTTTATGATGCCGTCGATAATACCTGTCTCTTGAATTGTCGATTACCAACCCGTTCTCTCTTCGATATGGCAAGATATATTCACAAAAATCATGAAAGGAACAATTTTGTGTATATACGTTTCCTTTCCATGCTTTGAATGCCATTTCTATTTCAGAAATAATAGTCGAAGCTGTTAAGTGCTCTGCATCACACATCCTTTTTACCGTTAATTCGTCAGAGTATACAAAACAGAATACTTGCCATAAACTGTCAATTTCTTCTCCGCATTTCTTATTTATTTCATAATTGTACTTCTTTCTGACATTGTCGTATATCTTGTAAAAAGGGGCATATACAGTTTGCAAGCTGGAGTCATCGGCGTATGATCCCTGCATGTTGGAGATTAGAAACTTGGCAGCTTCAAGTTTCAACGAGTCGTTTGCGTAATGTTTTAAAACCTTTTGCAGTTCCGAACGGTTTTCTTTGGCGGATGACAACGTTTTGTCTAAAGGACCTTTTGGAGTGCAAGAAACTAGTAGAAGCATTCCGGAAATATATAAATAATTTAACCATTTCTTTTTCATCATCCTATCTTTTAAGGTCTATTCCCAATAAAATGTATACTCCTTTTCGTAGAGTTCTTTATTCCGTTTTCCATTGTCATCTCTTTTAAAAGTCCAACTATAAACTACACAATGTAATTGTATCTTATATATTGAATCCAAGTCTTTTACATATCCTCCTTTTTTTAGCTCTAATAAACTGATATTACTTTTTTTAATTTCTCCCGGGAGGAAATTAAGATATAACTCTGTTGGATGATACATACATCTGCTATAGCCTATTTTTTTATTGTTCTTATCATAAATATTAAGATCGTAAAAACTTCCTGTATCGCTACCGTCATTCGTTTGGGAATGCCGGAGAATAGCTTCAAGATTCTTATCGTTGTTTTTGAAAGTAAATGTCAGGCATTTCTTTTCTTTGTCAAATGTAACATCGAGGCTCATTTGACGCTGTTGACACATTATTGGTAACATTGTAATTAGTAATACTGTTGTAATAATTGTTTTCATTGTATTTATATGTGCTGATTGTCGAAATTTTAATATCTATAATAAGAGACTATTCTATCTTAGAATAACCTCTTATTATAGAAACTGCTTTTATCACCATTAAAGCTAAAGATAGGCTATTTAGGTTCTATTGCCCACCATTGGTATACATAATTCAATGTTTTAGCCAAGGGGGTTAATGTATACTTTAGACCAATCAATTTGGTCTCTATTTCACGATAAACTGATACGGGTACTGTAGCATAAGGAGTAAAATTGGGAAAATCAAAGATAACTTCACTAATTCTTCCTGTTTCAGAGTCAGTACAGGTAATAATGATCAGTTCGAATCCTTTCATCTTTCCTTTATAATTAGCAAAAGCATTATTAACAATTACTTTGAAAATAGAGTCATTATAAGTCTCATTCTTATCTTTAACGTATAAGGGGGTATAATTTTCTGGAGTTACATAAAATGGGGTATTTGTGCCTTTCTTCATTTGTTTTATGTATGTCCATTTATTATTCTTGTTATACAAATTTATATCCCCGCTCTCAGTATCTACATCGCATTGATAGATGTATCCCTGCTCGTTAAAAGTTTTAGTTGTTGTATAATAATTTGTTTGAGCAAGAGTCAATGAAACATTATACAATAGGCTGATTAATATAAATATATTTTTCATATCTTTTTTACTTTGTATTATATAGCATAACTACATTGGTCGATGTTAATTAATAGCCTACCCCTTATGTGTATGATATAGCAGGATATTTTCTTGGGAAAATAAATGCTTTCCCAAGAAAATATTTTTAGGTTATGTTTTTTGAACTTTAGTTATACTTTGAATCCTTTGCATTAATCTAGATTTAATAGATCGTATGGTACATAGCGTTCGAAAAATAATATGTCTTTAATGTCAGACGTGTTACGATTAAAAGTTGCTTTATCTTCTGTTCTCATTATCTTCTCAAATTTTTCAATTGCTTTTATCGGTATCGTAATTGATGAATTATGAAAGACTGTTATCCACTTAATTTTTCCAGAGGTCAATTCATAAAAGTATGAGATAGCTAAGAAAGAGTTTTCAGAAGTTATATTTTCTTTAATTTCTGATTTGAGATATTTCTTCACATACTCTTTGTCATTGAGTATTGTTTTTATAGGCCATACCTTATATTCTTTTACTGCTACATCAGGAGATGCTACTTTTTCAAAAGATATTTCTGCTCTATATATAAACTTACTTTTGTCTCCTTTCCTTATTTCATAAGTTTCTGTTTCTCCTTTTTCTTGATAGACGACTTTTTCTGTTATCTGGCCTATGACATTTAAAGTGAATGTCATGAGGGTAAAAATGAGACTAACTGTTTTCATGTTTTTTGTTGTTAAATAGGAATAGATAATCTTAAACAAGAGGTTATTCTATTTCGGAATAGCCTCTCGTTATTTGCCTATGGCTATTCGGGAGAAACATCAATCCAATAAAGAATATAATTTAGTTTTTTACCTTCTGTTGTGGGCTTAAAACTCAACTTCTGTTTGATACCCAATTCTATATTACGATACACAGAAATAGGAATGGTGGCATAAGAACCTATACTAAAAAATTCAAAAGCTACTTCATCTATTTTTCCGGTATCTGGATTAATATACATAGATAATACAAATTTAGATCCTTTAACCCGTTGTTTCTCTGTACTGGAAAAGGCTTTATTAATAATAGATTTACAAGTGTAGATAAAGTCGTTATTAACGGTTTCTATGATATCAGGTGTATCATCATACATTATAAAATGTTCTCCTGTACTGCGAATTATTTGGGGAGTATATATCCATTTATCGCCTTTTTTATAAAGAGTTACCATGCCTGATTCTCTCACATCACATTGATAAATGTAATCATTTTCTGTAAATGTTTTAGTTTGGGTGTAGTAACTTGGCTGTGCAAAAAGATATAAGGTGCAGGATATCAAATAAATAAATGTAATAAATGTTTTCATATTCAACAGTTTCTAGTTAATTCTCGTATATTTTCAAAATTTACTATTCCAACTCTGCCTAAATCCAGAGTGTATTTACTTTCTGGATATCCATTTGATTGCAAGGCAGGAATCACTACGTTCAGAAGTTCTAATTCCAAATTATATAGCTTTGTGTTTGGTTGCAGATTTCCCTTTCTATCAATCAGGTTATTCAGATTCGCTATTGCCTTCCAGCGCAGATGTTGCATATCTCGCTTTTTCCAATAGCTGTCACTGGTATATTCTGGTAAGCTACTCTGGTAAAGATACTGTGCATAATGCGTTTCTATTTCCATATTTAATTTAGCACTGCTCATACTATCATAAGTTTCTCTGTATGATTGATATGCATGAAGCATTTCATGGAAGAAATCACCACTTGTGGAAGCTGTGGTTAATCTTATTCCGCTTCCGTTTAAATCGAAACTAGAGTTTTTATCTTTGGTAAATTGAATCGCTAAAGTTTTTCCTTTTAGTGATTCTTTTAATCCATTGTATAGGGCTTTTCCCATACAGCTTTTTGTAATCTTTTCCAGCTTTTCTTCGATCACTTTCCAGTTTTCTTTTGTCATACTTGAATTGCGGAATATCTCTTTGGCTTTAGGAGCTATTGGTTGTGGTTGATAACCTCCTCCACCACCTCCACTCGTATTTTCATTAGGATCCCATTGCCCGCCAATATTACTATCTTCTTCATAAGTAGGTGTTTCGATGCATACTTGTACTTTTTCCCATGTTCCCACCTTGCGACATTCAGAACCGAAGCTGAGACCGTATTCTGGATCTTGATAGGTAAATCCATTACATTCATTATGTTCCATATAGACCGATTCAGTGTGGCATACTGGTTTTAATACCATACCACGTGTATCTATGGTATCCTGCATTCTTGAACCTTCTTCTGTCCCCTGGCTGATTGTAGCTACAATCTTTCCATCTTCGTATTGCCAGCCGTTGACCAAACTACCTTCCGGTTCATAGAAGTAAACACTACCGCTAAGGTCAGGAGCTCGGTACAAGTAACTATTATCTTCAAAGTGTTTAGCTTTCATAAGATAGTCATAAGTGCCTACGATGTGCATCACAAAATTGATTATTTCTCCTGATTCCAAATTCTTGATGATCACCATTCGGGAGATGTTGCGTATCTTTCCCCTTTCTGTTTCCTTATATTTTTCCATGGTTTCACTATCCATCAAGACTGCGCCTCCTCTTGTCAATAGAGGGACTTCCACTACTTCAAACTTTCCTTTTCGATTTTCGTAGCCTTTCTTCCAATGCAGCTTAGTCATTAACTCGAAATGGGTAACAACAGAGCGGGTAGTAACTACAGGTGTCTGATGAGCTTCGTACCAACTCCGTGCTACATCTATACTCAGCTCACGGTTTTTACCTTTAATAATTTTTCCTGTCGTTTCCTGTGAGTCCAGATCTGTTTCGTCCTGTAAGCAGGAATACAGCATCAGACCAAAGGCAAGAAGTCCGACAAGGTAACAAACAGGTCGTTTGATTCTTTTTGTTTTCATGTTCTTAGATTCTAGTGAATAATTATTGTAGCTGATCTTCGAAAATTCTTCGTAATTCTCTATGCATTTCATAGGTTTCAAAACCGTATACTTTTACTTTTTCAGTAAGCACTTCATTGGCAAGTCGGTTTGCTTCAGAGATACGCTTTTGCTGATAGTACATGAGAGCTAACTTGTATCGTGCTTTCTGTCGGGAGGGTACCATAAAGTGAGCTGCCCAATAAGCTGTTTCAGCCTCTTTTATTTTGTCTGTACGTTGTAGAGCGTCGCCTTTAAGAATATAGGTATGTGTGCTTGGATATAATTGTTCCCAATAAGTGATCTTATCCAGTAAGATGCTGTCTCTCTGTGATTTGTAAAGAGTATGACAATAGTATGGCCAAAATATTGTTTCATTCTTCATTGCTGTTTCCAGCTGTGAAAGGCTCGTTATAATTTCTTCCGGTGATTGGCTGGAAGTACGATGGGATATTTGATATAATTCCCGGTGGCATTGAAATATTTTTATCAGTAAAGCTTCCTGTCCTGCTATGGCAAGGAAAATGACTGCTTTCAGAAATATATATTTGTGAGGAAGTTGTTTAATTACACATTCTCTTTGTCTGTTGGACATTTCTGCTAGTGCTATAGTCATAACAGCCAGAATCGGGAAAGTCTGATCGGGATAAGAAAATAATCCCCAGACAAGTCCGGCTATGTATATCGCCTGGGCGGATAAAGATTGTATCTCGCTTTTCTTATACGAGAAAATGCAATATAATATTCCAATATAAAGTAGCAATCCTGCAATTCCATATTCTACTGTCCAGCGTAAAGGTTCGTTGTAGACATAGTGGTTATTATCTGCTAACTGTTTTTCATATATGCTTCCTTCTTTTTTCAGATATTCACTTTGAAAATGCATATAGTTGGCAGTAAAGCCATGAGGACCAAAGCCGGTAAAAGGCTTCTCTTTTATCATTTGTGCGGTAACTTTCCAGATCAGTATTCTTCCATCAGCTGAGGCCGGTTTGAACTGATATAGCAAGTACGAAAGTAGCGCAATTGTAATCAAGGTTGATATACCCCATCGAAAAGAGATTGAAAAGCGACTATAAATGGAATAGCTGATGATAGCTAATACTGCTATCCAGGCGGAACGACAGTGAGTAAGCCACAATATGGGCAGAGCTATAATACACGTAAGAAAACTCACTAAATAAGTATATCTATGGATTGCATCTGACTTGAAATGCGATAATACCATTATCGGAGCACTCAGTAACAAGCATAATATTCCGGCATAAATTGTAGGGTTGCCATAAGGACCTGTTATATCAAAATGAGGATGATGGGAGGGAAGTATATGCAGTATCTGCATATAACCGATAATTGACAGGACTAAGGTAGTTATGAGGATGATAGTATATAAGAGAGTGCCATTTAATCCTCCTGTCTGACGTATGCTCCAATATAGTATGATCAGAGCAAAACGGGCTAACCCGAAAAGGTTAGAGGTAGGAGGATAAAAGTATATGTTCCCCACCGCTATTAAAATAACTAATAAGTCTATAATAGTTAGTCGGTGAATGAATTGTTTAGTGGGATAGAAAGCTGCAATACCTATTACTGTCGCTAGGAATGTACAGGTAAACAAGAATGATTGATGAGGAACATCAGGTATTTCTTTTATCGGATTGAATAATAAGCCTAATAAAAGGAATCCGATAAGTAAGGATACTATATTTTTTCTGGTTATTGCCATCTTTGTTTTTAGGCTTGATTTTCATTATAGTATATCAAATACTTCCTAATAATGGAATTGGTGTCAATAAAGCGAAAAGAGGAGATTATATAAACCTCCTCTTTTCTTTAGAAGTTCCTAAAAACCTTGGCTCTTACCTTAAAACCTATTTATCTAACTTGGTTATTTTCACCCAGTCAATTTCCATGATGGCAGGTAAGTTGGCATCATCGATAGGGCCTGCCCATGAGCCCTCTCTGTCTCCTCCCAATCCCATGTTCAGGATGAGGTAGAATGAAGAGTCTTTCGTAAACGGCCATTGCTTCATTTCCGCTTCATTCTCCAGTTTCAGGTTCGAATAAGAGAAAGTTTCCTGACCATTGACGAAGAAAGTCAGCTTGTCTTCGCTCCATTCTAAAGCGTAGATGTTCCAGTCTTGATAATTGCAAGTTACTTGTGCGGTGTTGGACGGATCTTTGATGTTCAAATCATACGTGTAGTGAGTATGTATCGTATGATGGATTACGGATTCTTGTTTTACATGTTCCATGATATCGATTTCTCCGCAATTCGGCCATCCGTCATAGATATACTTCTTCGGCATCATCCAGATAGCAGGGAATGCGCCGTTGGGGTAACTGGTGATTTTTGCTTTTACTTCCACCCGTCCGAAGGTGAAGTCAAACTTGCCTTGTGTCTCGATACCTCCGGCTTTGTATTCGTCGCCAATTTTTTCAGCTTTGAGTATCAGTCTGCCGTCTTTTACGTAAGCCTGGTCATAGCTTTCGGACATTTCGTCGTTCCAGTCGGAACCTGCTTTCTGGCAGAGTACCCATTTGGTCGGGTCCGGATTGCCGTCCACATCGAACTCGTCCATGAAGAGAACGTCCTTCATGGTGTCGTCAAACTTGGTCAGTACAATAGTATAGGTCGTTGTCTGATTGTCTTCGGTGGTGACGGTCACTGTCTGCTCTTTTTTCCAGTTGTGTACAAATGTTGCCGGGTCCGGTGAGATGGTGGCTCCGTCGCTCATTAGCGTATAGTCTACGCCGGTGATGGTATTGGCATCCTCGATCGTACCGATTTCCACTCTGTGGGTTGTCTGGTCTATCTTCCCATGATAATAGGAAGTCGTATTCGCTGACACATTATTTATTGCTACGGCAAAAGCGGTGAGCGGATATTTTTTTTCCGGAGTGATGTAATTGGTCTCATCATCCGAACAGGCAGCAGTGGAAAATCCGATGATTGCCATGTTCAGTATAAGTAATATTTTTCTTTTCATCATACTCTTTTTCTTTTTATTGATTTTTGAGTTTGTTAGAAGCGATTGCCTGATTGGGGGAGTTCAGGCAATCACTATCTTTAGAGAATTAGTCTCCCCATACTAGTGGAGCGATGTATTCCCATTTAGTCAGTGTGGCACTGCCGCCGGAAATTGTCATCGAGAAATTACCACCATCTTTGGTATCCGAGAATGGTACTTTGTAAGTATCACTTGTACCGTTAGCGTCTATCACACCGTCGCTGGTTGCTTTTCCTATGACTGTACCGTTGAGAATCCATTCCGAGTAAATCCATGATTGTGTTGGATCATTGGCATCTATAGCTTCGCGTATCTCGAATGATAATACGTTTGGCTTGCTGGTATCAACATCACGGCCGCTGTTCTCATTGTATACGTCACCGTTCCACGGTCTTGTACTTAATTGAGTCCGTTTGCTCAGAATATGGAAGCGAAGTTCTACGTCTCCTCCATCAAATGCTTTTCCGCTCCAAGAGAAGAAAGTAGTCAGACTGGCGTCGCCAAGCGGTTCCCAATAGAAGCTGTAATGACCCGGCATTAAACCACCCGGTCCGTAGTAAGCACCACTGATGGATCTGTTTACTTCAGTAACCACAGGTCTTTGTGGATTCGCTTGTTTGATCTTGATTGTCTTCATAAGCGGAGTAGCGCCTTCGGCAGCTTTGGTGCTCAGTACGATAATTCCAGTACGGACAGAAGAGCCTTCGTGTGCGTCTACGTTAATTACGATATCGGCAGAACCGTTGAATGAGGTCTTTTCAAAGTGATACCAGGTATCATCTGCTTCGTTTTCTTTGGATACTTCCCATTCTGCATTCGATTCTACGTGGATGGTGAGTTGCTGAGCCTGTTCATACATAGCAAACCACTTGCCGTTTTCCGGTGTATCCGGTGTCAGCAATACACCGTCTTGTATGCATTGTACTTCTCTGGCTATTTTTCCGTGCCGGTCATAGATGGTTACAATACCGGTACGTTGTTCGCCTGTGTTCGGTGAAGCGGTGACAGTGATTTCTCCGTTCATTTCGCCCGATGCTCCGGATTGGATGGAGAGCCAAACATCACCGTCTGTTACTTTAGCAGTCCATTTCTGATTGCTGAGTACGCTGAATGTTTCGCTGTTTCCTTCCTGGTCGATCATATCCACACCTTCTACATTCAGATAAGCAGTACCTTTCTGGGTCAGAACGAATCTTTTTCCGGTCCAGTAGTCACTTTTAATGTTGAGCGTGTCTATACGGTCGTCCAATTCAGTGTTTTCTTTGCAGATAACAGTTACGGTGTAGGTTTCACCTGCCTCACCCGTACTGGGTGAGATGGTGTACCAATCATATTTTCCGAATACTTCCCACGGGTCAGTTGACTTGACCTGGAAGGAGACTGGTTCCGGATTTTTCGCTTCAACCAGATAGGAGTCTTCTACTCTATAGCGCAGGTCTACCCATTTCTCTGCTTCACTGTCATCGCAACTCTGCAATAAAGAGAATGCAGGTAGCAATGTGGCGAGAGAAATGCCTGTAATTATTGATTTTCTGATATTTAATCTCATACTCTTGAATTTTAGGGTTCGGTTATTATTCTACTGGTTCCCATGTGATAGACTTCACGGTGAAATTGGAAGCTTTATTTGTGGTATGCATTCTGAAGTATACAGGTGCTCCCGGTTCGGTTGCATAAGGATCGGTTATGTTATTATCTAATACGGCAACCTCAACACCATCAATAATCAGTTTAAGAACTAATGCGTTCGAACCTTCTTCTTTGTTGACAACAAGGAATTCGATCTTCTTCACTACATTCGTTTGTTCCGATGTCCAGGTAAATGTTTTCTGAGTCCAGTTTAAGCCTGAACCTCCACAAGTAAAGTTACTTTCTTTATTTGCGTAGAAATGCAAATGGAAGTTTGTATTTCCTGAGTTGGGCCACATATTAAACTCAATCCAATCTTCTCCGGTTAAATTGATAGATTCGAAATCGAATGCGAGACGTCCTTTTTTGAATAAATAGTTAGTGACTATTCCACTGCCATAGAGTGTCATGTAACCGGTTTCCTCATCCACAACATAGTTATCTGCTCCTCCTTCTTTCCAGAAAGCAGTACCCTGGCTGATGTCGAACGTAATGCCGTCAAATCCGTCGATGACTTCTTTGGTCTTCATAATGATGTGGCCGACACGGTTTACCATCAGATTATTAGTCGTTGTTGTCGTTACTTTCAACTCTGTTTCACTCAGTGCCTCAGCTTTCAGCCAACTCTGATATTCCTTAGGAACTTCAACTTTCCATTCTTTGTTTGCGCGAATCAGTACAGTCTTTTCCATACCACTGCCTGTTCCGGGCATGCTGATTGTTGTACTTTCGGGATCTTCTTCCAGTTCAATGATCACTCCATTTTGAGTAATGGTAAAGGTGTATTCTTCAAACTCAGTTTTTACAGTCAGCGTGCCTGCTCTCTTGGCGCCTGCATTGGCAGGCAGCGTCACAGTTACGGTTTCTGCTATGGCATCTTCATTACCTGTACCGGATGTTTTGTCGATATTGGAAAGGAAAGCGGTGGAAGGAATGATTTCCCAAGCTTTGTTGGAAGCAATGGTAAAGGTGATGCTGCCGCCTTCTGTCGGTACCAGTTCATCGTAAGGAACCACCACCAGGTCTTCTTTCGAAGCCTGCTCGATAGTAACTACCTTGGTGCCTTCAACGCCTTCTGCCTTGATAGTCAGTTTGGCTGTACGTGCTTTCTTTCCTGTATTGTTTTCCATTGTCACCACAATCTCCGACACCAGTGAGCTGGCTGCACTCATCGAAGGAGTCGGCTTGCACCACTGCTGGTCGCTTTCGATCGTCCAGGGAGTGTTGGAGCTGATATTGAACACTACATTGCTCGGAGAAGTTGCCAAAGCAGTGTAAGACTCCAGAGCATCTATCTGGATATTGAGAGGGCCTTCCGGCTGTGAGTCGATGTCAAACTCCTGGCATGCTACAAAACTGAATGTGCACAGTGCAAGAATCAGTTGCATTAACGTGTTGCTATATAACTTTTTCATATATCTTTTAAATATTAGATTAGACAATTAATTACCATCCTGTGTTTTGAGGATTTAAGTTTGTATTCTTGTATAGTTCGCTTTGAGGGATCGGATACAGATACATGCAATCTCTCCAGTTACGGGTTTCGTAAAGGTTCTTGTAGAAGTTGAACGTACCGTCCGCCTGCTTCTCGATCTTTACTCCATATAGTTCCCGCTGGGTAGTATCGGCAATCTTCCATCTCCGTACATCCCAGAAACGATGATCTTCGAAAGCAAACTCTACACGCCATTCATTGTACAGGCGTTCCATGAATTCATCTTTTCCCATGGAAGGAATCAACGGCATATCGGCATTCTTTCTCACTTCATTGATAGCCCACAGAGCAGAATACTTATAAGTCTCATCTGTGTAGTTGACATCATTGAAAGCGTTGACCATAGATTCCGCATACGTTAGTAATGTTTCCGCATAGCGGTAAATCACCCAATGATGCTTGCTGACAGCTTCTTTACCCGGTTCGAAGCTGGTAGCTTCCTGAATGTACTTGCGCAGGAAGTATCCTGTCGGTGAACCGCCTTGTGATACGATTCCGTCGTCGGCGCCACCTTTGAAGGTTTCAATGGTGTAGTCTTTAAACGACATTCCGTTGGCAAGAATAGCGCGGTAGAAACGTTTGTCACGATTCTCATAAGGTGATTGCGGGTCAAATGCAGGGTCTTCGCAAACCCATCCTGTGTTTTCTAGGGTTACTTTGTAACCGTTGACTGTCTCGAATGCGTCCACAAGGTTTTGTGATGGGTAATTGCTGTATGGGATAAGACTGGAAGTGCGTGTTCCCGCAGTCATGCGAAGCGGGAGATTAAACATTTCGAAGTCCGAATTATCACCATTGATCCTCATCAGTACAACTTCTTTTGAGTCGAGGTTGTTGGCACTCTCCTGGGGGTCGAGAGAGTAAAGCCCTGTGTTGATAATATCTATTGCTGCTTTGGCAGACTTTTTCCACAATTCGGTATCCATAGAAGGATTGTGTAGCTTACTGGCAGCATATAGCAGTGCTTTTGACTTTACTGCCATTGCAAAGCCTTTGGTCACTCTGCCGATTTCTGCTCCCGGTTCGTTTACATAGCTGTCCGGCAAGTTATTGGCAGCGTCGTCGCATTCACTGACAATGAAGCTGATTACTTCGCTGAATGGTGTCTTGCCGATTGTATTGGCTTCCTCTTCAGTCAGTACTTCCAATGGCATGGCGATGTCACCGTAGCGGCGTGCCAGTTCAAAGAAGTAGTGTGCCCGCAGCACTCTGGCTTCATAAGGGAAATATTTCAGCTGCTTCATCCAGTTTGTATATTGTCCGTCGTGCTCGTAGCGTGTGAAGTCCACTTGGGCAATCTCTGCTATAAAACTGTTGGCAGCACGTATACCACGATACAGGGTCCATGAATCGTCATAAGTTTTAATAGGCGACCAGTTACCGTTATTGGTATTCTGGATATTATCTGCATAGGCTCCGAATTCGCCGTCATCACTGGCACAGTCGCGCATGGAATATATGTCTTCGGTGAAAATTCCGCCGGAGGTCGCAAACAGTCGGTAGCCTTGTGGCATGTATGAGTATACGTGGGTAAGCATTGATTTGCTTGTACCGAAATACTTGTACATGTCTTCTTTTGTCTTCAGGTTGTTCGTTTCATCAAAGTCAAGGTAGTTGCACGAAGCAAAGACCAACGAAGACAAAATGGTTAAGAGTATGTATTTGGTTCTCATAATGTTCATTTGTTACTTTGCATTAAAAATTAAGTTTGATACCTGCCCAATAACTTCTTGTCGACGGATAAGCGATGCCAAGTTGTTCCGGGTCGGCAAAATGGAGATTGTCTAATGAGAACAGATTGGTGCCTTGTACGAATACTTTCAGGTCGGCAAAGCGAGTCTGCGATTTCGGGAAAGTGTAAGCTACCAATAGGTTACGAAGTTTCAGGAATGAACCGTCACGGTACCACAGTGAGCTGGCACGATAGTTATTCAAGTTTTCTTGAGTAGTCAGTCTCGGCATGGTTGCATTGGTCTTATTCTCCGGTGTCCAGCTTATTTCTTCATTCAGGAATGTATTTGAAATGTTGCCATTGCTTACAAGTGGACTATAAAGCGGACTGTTGAGCAATGAAACAGTGACTCCGGTCATTCCCTGGAAATCAGCGGAAAGCTCCACTCTCTTGTATGAGAAGTTCAGATTGAATCCGAAATAGAAGCGTGGAACAGATGAACCGAACATTTTCACAACGTCTTTCTCGTCGATGCGGTTGTCACCGTTCTGATCTTTGTATTTCACATCACCGGGAGCTACGTCCGAGAAGGTTTGTTGCGGACTGTTGTTGATTTCCTGCTGGCTGTTGAAGAAGCCGATAGCTTCCAGACCGTACATCTGTCCGATACGGTTGCCCTTGGTATACAAGTAGTCGTACTCCTGATATGCCTGGTTTACATTGACTACCTCTGTATTCAGATATGACATGCTGGCACCAATACCATAATGGAAATCACCGATCTTATCATTCCAACTCAAAGAAGCATCCAGTCCTTTGTATTTATAGATTCCTTCGTTCACCTGACCTACTGTGATACCGATAATACCGGAAGTAGAATTGGCACCTGACACAAGTATATCCGAACGTTTTTCGTAGAAACCTTCTACTGTTGCATTCAAACGATTATCAAAAGCAGCGAGATCAAATCCGAAAGTCGCTTTCTGTGATTTTTCCGCTACCAGGCCGATAACCGGCAGATCGCGTTCGCTGCCACCGGACTGTCCTCCGGCATTCACTCCGAAGTTATAACCGGCACCGCCGCTGCCATAAGACTGACGCCATAGTTCGTGGCTCAGATTGCCGTCCCATCCGGACAGACCGTAAGAGGCGCGAATCTTAAAGAGATTGATCGGTGTCACCTTTTCCATAAACGCTTCGTTGGAGACGATCCATGCAGCAGAAACGGCAGGATAGTTCGAGTATTTGTCTCCGTCGGGCAGGTAAGCTGATCCCGAACGGTTGAATACGGCATTGAGGCTGTAACGGTTGTCGTAAGTATATGTGGCGTTCACCAGCACAGACTGATTCTTCTGAGAGTTGTTTCTGCCGTTTTTGACTACAGACTGCATATCATAAATCAATGCTCCTCCCACCTGATGTTTGCCAAAAGTGCGGTTATAATCCACCTTTGCCTGGAAATCGCTGCGTAGCATCAGTCTTTCGAAAGGCTGTGTATGCCCCAGTGTTTCGGAGTCTGTACCATAAATGGCAGGAGTTGTCACCAGTGTACCATCGCTGGTGATACTTGCATTGCTGTTCATGTAACGATACTCTTTATTGGTGGTTTCATTCATTCCTCCGATATTATCGAAAGAGACGGATGCTTCGGCTGCCAGTCCTTTGGTCAACGCACTTAAATCCTGACGGATGCTCAGGTCGGCGAGTAGTGTTCCGTATACGTTACGGATGTGTCCATAGTCTTTCAACAGAGCTACCGGATTACCGGTTCCGTACACAGAGCTACCTCCATAAATGCCATTCTCATAACGAATGGGGAATGCAGCAGATGGAATGCCATAGATTTTATTGAAAATAGTGTTGCGTCCATAGCGGGTACCTCTGAGTTCTTTCAGTCTGCCCACAATACCGGCTTTCAGCAATGTGCTTTCCGTCACTTTTACGTCCAGATTGGTACGCACAGTCAGACGTGTGTCTGTAGGTGTAGTGTCGAAACGTGTATCTTCCGTGTTTTTTTTCAACATGGAGCGATCCCGGTAATAGTCTACTACCGTGTAAAAACGGAACTTGTCACTACCTCCGCTGAAAGACATTTTCAGGTTGTGGGTCAATCCTGTGTTGTTCAGCGTTTCATTCCACCAGTCTACATTCGGATAATCATACGGATAGATTCCTGTCCGGAAAGCATCCAGTTCCTGTGCATTGTAGCGTGCAGGCAGACCGTCTCCGCTTAATGCGGTGTTAAGAGCGTTCGCATACGTATAGGCATCTGCGAAGTCCGGAGAACGGAATTGGGTATTGACACCGAAATTATAGTCCACATTTACCTTCAGGCTGTCTGCCTGTTCATCCACTGCAAAGTGGTTGGCCTGTATCCCCACTACGATCTCACCAAACGGTGTGCTGTAACAGGAAACATTTTTCCGGTTCTTTTCAAAGACCATGTGTACATTGGAAACTCCTTTTTTTGTAATATCAATACAGTTTTCCTGCATCTTGATTATATTCTTTGTGCTTCCTTCAAAACCTTCATTTACTTCTTCATACAGCACATAATGTTTTCCGTTTTTCTGGTAATAATCCCCTACTGTAATCACTTCAACCGGCTCTGCTTCTCCTTCTGCCGGCATCTGTAATCCGCTGATTGATACAATTACATCTTTTGTCATCTAATCCGCTCCTTCTATAGAAATCCAGGTCAGTATAGCACTATTTATCCCAGAAATCCAGCCATTTCCATGAAATCTTATAATTCTTCTCTTCCATCAGAGACTGATATTCCGTCTCACTTAAGGTATCCTTCAATACCTTTTCTGATTTACCATCCACAACCTCATAGACACTTCCTTCAAAGCACATATTCGGATACATGACACACCACCAGTTATGTCCCATGCCTGCTCCGATAATCACTTCCAGTGCCTGATAAGTTCCCGCCGGGAACGTATAACTGCCATAGGTCTTTACCGGGAACTCCACGGAAGATAATTTCACCTCTACCGGATAATCATAGCCCTCCTGCCGGATGACTTCTTTTGCAATATGTATAATTTCCGGGAAGTGTTCTCTTGCAATCCGGCTGCTTTCTTCGGCTGTCTTAGCATCCTGCAAAAGTTCTCCCATTTCTTTTCCAACAGCATCCCGCACCTTAAGCTTCAGTGCCTGATCTGCTTCCCCATCACTGTTTGCCCTGACATGGAAACGCAGAATCTTTTCTGCAATGTCCTCCTGCATTCTTCGCCCCTCATAAGCCTTTTTCGCACTGCCTGCCGTAAATACCAACAGTATTAACAGCATGCCATAGAACAACGCCCTTTTTAAATACAATTTTTTTCGGTTATATTCTTTCATGGTAAAACTCCTTTTCATGTTTCTGATTTCTTATTTCTTCTTTTCCTTGCTACGCTTTCTTTAGCCATACCATTCTGACTTTCTATCTGGAATATAACCGAAAAAATTTTTTCTATACATTTTGATAACTTTTTGGGGAGAAAATTTTATGTAGAAATGGGGTGGGGTTGTAAATTTTTCTTGGTGGGATGCGGCTGAGCTTGTAACTTTTCTTTTTAGGGACACGGTTGAGTTTGCGACTTTTCTCTCAAAAGTCGCTGGTGAAGTTGATTTGGGTATAATTTAAGAAAAATGACTCTTTTTTGCCCAATCTCCTCTGCTGTTATCTCCGAAGTTCTCTCGGTTTGGGTAAGATTCTAGAAAAATGAAGTCTTTTTACCCAATCAGAAGCAAATAACAAAGACTATGCTTCCTTCTGCAACTCATTTTTGGCAAAAAGTAATGTAATCTTTCTGTTTTTGCCCAATCTAAGTCAAATTAATAAATTAACTTAAGAAATAATCGGCTGCCATCAGCATCACCAGAACCAGACATCTTACAAAGATGTTGCCAATGTTACCAGTGTAACCGGGTGTCCAGCATCCTACGGAGATGTCACCAGCGTGACATCCCAATGATATTCCACTGTCAGGTTTTTCCGGTAACCGCTCCAATCCTTCTGAAACTGCAAATAAATATCCCTTGCATATGCCCCTAATTTATAATAACTGTTTGTTCCATCTGCATTCTGATTCTGTTGCAATTTTTCTGTCATGGCATCCATCTTTTCTTCCAAAGTCTGCTCTATTTCTGCTTCCACTTCCATCAGAGCATTTTCATCCTGACTGTCTGTATGAAGGTCTTCCAATTTTTCATCCCTGTGCTTTGTTTTCTGCAGCAGTTCCCTGTTGCCCTGATACTTTCCATCCGCCTTTATTGTAACGGTTTCCGTCACCTGGCCATTCTGCTCCGTAAAAGCATAGCTGCAGCATAAATTACTAAGTGTTACACTTTCTGCATCTTCAAGTGAAATGCTGTAGCTTTTCATCTTCTGCTCTGAGAGCAAAGCCAGTTCTCCCGTTTCCCGGGCCACTTTGCCTGCTGCCATCCTGCCCTGCATCAGATAATATTTTTCCAGTATCATTTTATCTTCTGCACAGTTAATATAGGGAATCCACAGATTTTCGTTCTCATTTTCCCATATCCGGAACAGGCTGCCCAGGGTAACTGCCTCACTGTCCTTAAAACGTTCATCCGAGGCAATTCTTTCATTCAGATAAGTTCCTACCGGCTCTTTTAAAACTGTATCCATCTCCATCACCTGATCCGGTTCATCCTCCGTAACAAAAAGCAGCGTATTCCTTGAAAAAAGATTTTCCTCTTCCAGATACCCAAGAAATGCCCCCAGCCGCTTTTCATCCTCTAAAAGCGACCGGTTTAGAATCAATGCCTTTAAATGGTTATAATCCATCTCTCCAGGATTTTCCCCATCTGCATGTAAAAACAGCTCCATGCAGTCTTTTCCTTCCGCCAGAAGTACCGATGTATTCTCTTTTTCGCTTTTCTCATCTGCCACATCCTTAAGCTGCTCAAAGCCAAATGCCATCTGATAGTTCTCCTTTGTCAAAGTCACCGCTGCTGCCAATGGAAAATTCCGTTCTTCCAACTCTGTATTTCCACAGCCGCCAAGGCATAAGACTGCCAAAAATATCATGGAAACAATTGTCACGATTCTATTTTTCATACTGCTGCTCCTTTCCACCATTTTTTCCGCTATCCTTTTTCACTATCCCTTTTCACTTCCCTTTTCCCGACATTTCCTTATCTCTCCAATGCACAGCGGAAGAATTACCGTCAACGGAAGAAATGCAATTGCCTGAATCCATATAAACATTATTTTCCACTCCGGTAGCCGGTAAAAAAGTAATGTGACTGCAAATGTAAGAACCATTACACTTGGTATTATCAATTTTTCTATACTTTTCGCATCGGCATTTCCCTGAATCGCTTCATTTTTCCCATCCGCTTTTTGGTGCCCTTCCTTTTGCCATACAGCTTTCAGCAAATCCGAGGCATAAAACATTCCGGTATTGATAAATGCGTAAATTGTAAAGAACCAGATTGCTACCATAAAGGCATCCTGCCGTTCGAAGAAACCGCCTGGCAGTTTTATCATGCTCATTAATGTAATTGCCGGATATTTCATTTTCGGCAGCATGCCACTGCCAAAGATGCCAAGCGTAATCAGATAGATTGCAGCATTAAAAATCACTGTAACACAAAGGCTTTTCCGGCATGTTCGTCCTACACGGACATTTTCTGCAAGATAGGGCTGTAAAAACAAAACAAATGCCATTGTGCCATACAGAAGCACAACTGCCGCTGTCCCTTTAACAAAGTTTCCCCAGGAATGTACCATTACCGGAGTCCAGTAAATCGTATTGACATCCTTTGTTGCCAGAAGCAGCATTAAAATAAGTGGAAGAAATACAAACCAGAACAGGATTTCATACACCCGGGCACGCCCTTCGATGCCCTGCCAGATTCCATAGCCACATAAAAGCATTAGTAAAACTGCTGCCAGCACAAATGAACTATCCTTTAACAATTCACTCACCATCAGGTCACTTAAAAGAAATAAGCCATAGCCCGCCAGCAGAATCCCCTCGACTGTATAGACTACCAGTACAAAAATGCGAATAAAACCATTTCCTTGCTTCTTTAAAATCTCCGGATAACTTTTCCCGATATTACTGATATTGCTGGTGTTACTGCCATTTCTAGTATTACTGTTTTTCCGCTTTTCCTGTAGCAGCTCTGGAAGAAAGGTAAATAGATACACCGGCACTGCTCCCAGCAATATGGCAAATACGCCGTCTGTCCCAAGCATTTTTCCTAACAGTCCGGGAAGCAGCAACGTACTGATTCCGCACATATCAAAAATCAGGAGCCTTGCCATCTGCCTCTCTGATATTTTCTGATTTTCTGAAAACATAATTACTTTTTCCTCCTAAGCCGCAGACGATTGTGGCGTCTCGCAAAAACCGGTCTGTGCCGCAATTGATATAATGGCAGACGCAGCAGACTGTCCCGCTCATCCTGATAATCCGTTACATCTGCGCCTACAAAGGGCATCAGATATGGAATGCCAAAACTCTTAAGATGCGACAGATGAATGAGTACCGCAAGTAAAGCCATCAAAAAGCCGAAAAAGCCCAGCCACGCACACATGGCAATAAAGAAAAATTTCAAGATGCGAAATGCTGTTGCAAATTCTTCATTGGGTACCGCAAAGGAACACAGTGCTGTAAATGCCACCACAATTACCACGATAGGACTGACCAGATTTGCTTCCACTGCCGCCTGTCCAATAATCAGCCCACCGACAATTCCTATGGTATTCCCCATAGCTCCCGGAAGGCGTACGCCTGCTTCCCGCAACAGTTCAAAGGATAACTCCATCAAAAGCACCTCTACCACCCCGGGAAACGGCACTCCTTGTCTTGCTGCAGCAAAGGATAACAGCAATTTCGTCGGCAGTATCTGTGTATGAAAATTACAGACCGCAAGATACAGTCCCGGTAATGTCATGGCAAAAAAAGAAGCCAGAAAACGTAAAATTCTTCCCAATGATGCAATTTCCCAGCGGTTGTAATAGTCATCACTGGTCTGTATGAAGGAGTTATAATCCGTCGGCAGAATCAGTGCAATTGGTGAATTATCCGCAATCAGCACTACCCTTCCTTCTAAAATTGCCATAGCTGCCCGGTCCGGCCGCTGTGTCGTCTGAAACTGTGGAAACGGTGAATACCATTTCTTTTCCGCCAGCTGCTCTAAGATTCCGCTGTCCATGACCCCATCAATCTCATATTCTGTAATTTTTTCCCGGATCTGACGCAGCACGGATTCATATTTCAGATCTGCCATGTACACCAGGTCAATTGCTGTGTGCGAACGCACCCCCTCCTGTACTTCTTCTACTTTAACCCGTGTTGATCGCACACGCTTACGGATAAGAGCCGTGTTGGTTTTGATGGAATCGGTAAATCCCTCCTTCGAACCGCGGATCACCTTTTCCGAATCCGGTTCCTGCACCCCCATGCCGGGATATCCTTTGTCGGCAATCTTTAATGCATGTCCGTATCCATCCACAAAAAGGATTGCATCCCCCGTGAGCATCCCCTGTGCTGCATCCTCTATGGTATCGTACGGTGTCACATCTGAAATCCCCATCGCATTCTCATTGAGTACCTGATTTAAGTCTCTGTCCGGCAGCTCCGATAATGCCGCCAGCAGTCTCCCCAAAGCCGTCGTTTCCAGCAGCATATTGCTGACTGCCACCTCAATATATGCCAGAAAACAGCGTCTTCTTTTTCCTTTTCCCAGACGCATTTCCTTCATTTTAATATCTGCACTGTCTGCGAACAGCTGCTGGAACTGTCTGATGTTTTGTTCAATATCTGTTGAAATTTTTGTATGCCCCATTTTTACATTCCTGTCTCTCTTTATATGAAAAAAGAACAGACACCAAAAGGTATCTGTCCTTACTATTTCCATCTGTTACATAAACTATTCACTTTCTGTTTCATCCTGACACTGGATTACACTTTTTACTGCCACTGCCTGGTTTTTTACATGTTTGTGCATG
>ERZ780177.999-NODE-999-length-28385-cov-4.939287_pt1 | contig 28385 bp, 25 predicted proteins | sample MGYA00510973_ERZ780177 | MGnify/ENA primary metagenome ERZ780177 (study PRJEB29588, sample SAMEA2144396) | human gut metagenome | biome: human gut; feature: human-associated habitat; material: faeces | place: Denmark | collected 2008/2010 ...
AACACGTCAGCCGCCTGTACTGCCGGGCTAATTGCAGGCAGAGTGACTGCCAGTGCCGCCAGCACGATCCCTTGCTTGGTGAAATGCATATTTCAACAACCTATTTGGTCTTTTTAAAAACCCGCATGTTCGCGGATTGAGGCAATGATTAATCGGATGAGGCCATAAAGCAAGAAGAGCCCCAAGAAAGTCACTAAGGTGAACACCCAGGCCAACGGGTAACGGGATTCATCCGGTAATGTCGGCTTTTCGATGGGCACGATATATCGAGCTTTTGCAAGCAACGAGGCTCTCGCCGTTTCAAGTGCCGTCATCGCGGTCGTGAGTTGTTTCTTTGCAAACTCGCTTTCAATCATGAGCGTCTCGTATTCGGAAACCCAGGCGTTGATTGCAAGGCCTTCACGTGTACCAACAAGGCGCGCTTTTTCTTTAGCAAGTTGCTGCTCGACACCGGCGAGTTTGCTCTTCATACTTACCATCGCAGGCGCATTTTCCTGCATGTAAGTTTTAGCGTCAGCGATTTCCGCTTTGATCTTCGCACGTTCGCCCTCGAGTTGCATTACCAACGACTGCAGACCTGTCGCTGTTGCTTGAAGATCCAGTTCCTTATGCTTATCACGGAAATTTTCCAATGCTTTCTGCGCTGCGGACACACGATCACGAGCCAGATCAACCTCTTTTTGTGCAAGATCTAACGTGTCTTTGCGAGCACGTTCATTCATCTCATTGATGAGACCTTCACTCTGACGCAAAACTTCCGCACCAATAGCCTGAGCCATCTTGGGATCATAGGCTTTGATCTGATAGGTCACGATCCCGTTGTCAGGGTTAACGACCGGATTGGAAACTCGATTCCAGAACGTCTGCTTGTCAAACAGTGTTGGCTCTGACGTTAAGCGGCTGATAATGTCCCACTTGTGCGAACTGTAGTAGTCAATGATCTTGAGTTTGTCATCAACGGCTGCGAATGCATCCGGCGATCGGATATATGCCTCAACAACCTGAGCATCTTGAACCGACTGGGTGTTGGTTCTAAAAATTTGCGAACTCAGGTCAAGCGACATCGGTTGCTCTGTCCCGGAGCGCACTGCAAACTGCGTTTCGGAAATGTACATGGGGGAAGACCACAAAGACACATACCCGAAGACGGCAATGGTGGGCACAACTACGAAACTAATCACTTCCTTTTCAAAGGATGATCGCTTTCCCCACCACTCTTTGATCTTCTCAGCCCAAGGGGACAATGTACGCCTCAGTCCCTTATCCGTAACTCCAGCATGCATTTCAGCTTGCCCCACAGCAACAGATACTTCCGCAGGACCTGTTTCTGCCTGCGCTTGAGACTGAGTTGCCACTGCTGCAGCTACTGTTTTAGGTGCCTGCTGAGATTCGACCGGCGGCACTGCTGCTGTTTTGTTTTCAACGTTTGCCATTACAAATTTCCGCGTAGTGTTGGATTGCGTCGTTTAACTCAGGATAGTAGGAGAGTTCTCCACCATAAAGTACTGCTCCGCAGACGCAGGACTGTTTGACTGCGGCCATCGAGTGCGAAACGAAAATCAACGTTGCACTGGATGTCCGCTTTTGAATTTCCTCACTAGCCTTTTTTCGGAACGTTGCGTCTCCAACGCTAAACGCCTCATCAATCAGATAAAAATCGAATTGGATGGCCATAGAAAGGCCAAAAGCCAACTTGCTTCTCATACCGGAAGAGTATGTCTTCACCGGCATGTCCAGATATTTGCCCAGTTCCGCAAAATCTTCTACGTACTCCGTCACCGCCTTGATATCCGCTCCGTAAATGCGAGACACAAAGCGAAGGTTCTCACGTCCAGTCAGCGACCCGTGGAAACATCCGGAAAATCCAATCGGCCATGAAACTTTGGACGTACGAATCACTTTGCCTGAGTCCGGCGCCTCTGCTCCGCCAATAATGCGCATCAAAGTGGACTTGCCAGCACCGTTCAATCCCAAAATCGCAATACTCCTACCTTCTTCGATCTTGAGGTTCACGTCGTTTAAAACGATATTGCGTTCGCCGTTTTTAAGCGGGTAGGCTTTGTGAATATGAGAGAGTTCAATCATTGATCCACTCTCCTTGAACGAACGTAGCGCTCCAAAAATCCGCCCAATCCCAGCGAACAAACCGTGAAAATTACAAGATAACCAAAAGACAGTCCTGTGACGGTATACCCCTGATGCAAACTTGTTCTCATCAGTTCAATTGCCTGCAAAATTGGGTTCCACATGAGGATTTCGGCGATGTACTGCGGGAACATATCCACTGAAAAGAACACCCCGGAAACGAAGAACAGTATCCGAAAAATCATCGGCACGATCTTTTCAAGCACAGGGAGAAAAACAGCCAAGGCTGCAATGACCATACCCATTCCCAACGCGCACAAAGGGATCAGAATCATCACGCTCAAGGCAAGAAGCCAGTCAGCGGGTCTAAACATATAACCAAAAAGAACACTTGCTGCAATGATGATCGACGTTACGATAAATTGTGTCGCAGCCAATACCAAAATACGTGCAAGCATCACATCGAATTCAGTCACTTGCGGAAAGCTCAACAGAGCTTTGTTACCCGCAACTGCCGTCATCGTTTTGGTAACACCTCCACTAAAAACAGCCCACACCCCAAAGCCCAAAGCTAGAAACAACGGCATACTCATACCGTGTGGCGCATGGGCATTCATAAATTCACGCAGCCCCCAGAAGACTGCGATGGAAAAGGCACTTTGCACCAGCACCCATAGGTAACCCAGCTTGCTGTTGCCGTTAATGGTGTGCACTTCGCGCAGCATTAGTGCCGCGATCACTCGGAACTGGACAATGAACCCGCTTTTGAGTTCTTGATCAAGCGTCATGCCTGATTCTCCACTCGACAATCACTCAATTGGAAAGCGGCACATAGCGCCACACGCCGTCTTTGCCTTCGCAAAGACCGGCCAGAGACTTACTTGTCTGAGTCTTTAGTTCAACCTTCGTACAGACTTCGCCCAGTCCGTTGGTGTATTGCATTAGAGCACTTACCTGAGCAGTGCCAATGGGCGTTTTATCAAAAAGCGCAGAAGAGCCAATTGGAAGAACGCCAGCCTCTCTTGCGAAAGCACTTTCGACTTCGCTTTGCGCCGCATCTGCCACCGGCAATCGAGGCGAGGGCTCATGTCCCAGACCTCTCGGAGAAGAACACCCTGCCAAAAGAGCAGTCATTGCCACACCTACACAACCAAGGGTCATCAAAGAAATCAATCGCTGCGAGCTACTCATTTTTGTATTCTGCATAAGACCATGCGGTAGAAACGAAGATACACCTCTCCCCTCCCGCAATCGGGAACTGTAGTTTCGCTATTCTGACACGAGTCACAGTTTTGCGCCATGATCATCAGCAATGATGTCGTAGTCCTGATGATGTCAAAATCAAAAACGATGATCTTGCTATCTGAAACGAAATCTTTAGATTTTCTAAATGTCTCTTTTGACGTATTCACATGCTGGCTTGATGGCTAGTCCTGCTCAGACATGATGTGACTTGCCCCTCCTTTCTGATTCATTCGAAAAACAGGAGATGCTTATGTCACGCCCCATCAAGCTTTTGGTTTGCCTCGCTATATCACTTGCCATTTGGATCCTGCCTGTTCCCAATGGCATCACGCCTCAGGCCTGGCACCTTTTGGCCATTTTTGCCGGTACGATCGCCGGCTTTATCCTCCAGCCTTTACCAATCGGCGCTGTTGCAATTCTTGCTTGTGTACTCAGTGTTATTCTCGGCGTACTCAAAGGTTCTCAAGCACTGGAAGGATTTTCAAGCAGTCTGATTTGGTTGATCGTGGCTGCTTTTATGTTTGCTGCCGGCTTTATTAAAACCGGTCTCGGCGCTCGCATTGCCTATCACTTATTACATCGTTTTGGTAGCAGCACTCTCGCCGTTTCTTATGTTTTGACAGCCACCGACCTCATTGCTTCGCCCTTCACCCCCTCAAACACCGCTCGTGGCGGCGGAATTGTCTTCCCAATTGCACAGTCCATCTGTTCAACACTTGGATGCGTACCGGGAGGAAAAAATTCCAGAACAGGTGCCTTTTTGATGTATGTGTGCTACAGCGCTGCACTCACAAGCGCCTGTATTTTCATGACGGCATCATCAACCAACGTTGCTTCAACACAATTTGCCAAAGATCTGTGGGGAATTGACATTTCGTGGATGCTCTGGTTTGCAGCCGCCTCTGTTCCGGGGCTTCTGATCACAGTTATTACCCCACCCGTTCTTCGCTTTTTAATCAAGCCCGAACTTAATTCCATACCGGAAATACGCCGTGAGGCTGCAGAAAAAATCCAAGCACTCGGACCTATGTCTCATTCCGAAAAAGCTCTGTGCCTCATTTTTGCCATTGCTTTGCTGCTGTGGTGCACCTCGGATTTGCACGGAATTGAAGCTGCGTGGGTTGCGTTGCTTGGACTATCCGCAATGCTGCTAACCCGTGTCCTTTCTTGGGAAGACATTCTTGAACAACGGGGTGCTTGGGATGTTCTCATCTGGATGGGCATTATGCTCAATTTCGCATCGTATCTTTCCAAGCTCGGTCTGATGGATTGGGTTGCAAAGCAGTCTGTCAACCTCATGCCCGGCGCTTCTTGGCTGATCCTCTTTGCGATACTCGCCGTCATCTACAACTACATTCACTACGGATTGGCCAGCACAACCGCCCACATTTTGGCTCTGTTCACAGCGTTCGGTAGCGTTGTCATCGCCGCCGGTGCTCCCGTTCTCCCTGTTGTCATCATCTTCAGTGCGCTAGCCAGCAGTTCCGCCTTCCTCACTCATTTCGGCTGTGGTGTCACCCCCATCTTCTTCGGTGCCGGCTATCTCTCTCAAAGCCAGTGGTGGAAGGTCGGGTTGATCTTGGCAACGATGCAACTTGTTATCTGGGTTGGAATCGGCCTACCTTGGATGATGCTCATTGATTAACTGCTACGAAAAATGCTTAAGGAGTTACTACCATGATTGCGACACAACAAAAAGGGTTTTACACCGCATACCCTCTTTCAGGTATCCCCACATTTTTGCGTTCAAAAGAATTGAGAACTCTCGATGAAGTCGACACGACAAACTTTGATATTGCTTTCCTAGGCGTCCCCTTCGACGAAGGGATGCCATATCTGCCAGGTTCGAGATTCTGTGCACGAGGGATGCGTGAACAGTCCCTTCGATATAACAAGCGTGGGTACTACGACGTAGACGAAGACAAGGTTTATCTTGCAAAAGAGCTTCAGGAAGATCGCATGGTCGACTTAGGGGATGTTCCCATCGTGCCCTGCGACGTGGAAGGCAACGTACGCTTGACGAGCGAAATTGTCCGTCGTGTCTTACGGAAGGACAACCATCCGCTTCTTGTCGGACTCGGAGGAGACCACTCTGTTTCCAATCCATTAATCCAAGGATTTGATGTCCTTCAGGAACCCATTCATGTGGTTCAATTTGACTCCCATCCGGATTACGCCGAATTTTCAGACGGTTTCACTCTGACAAATGCGCACCCGTTCCGTCATGTCGCCGGCATGGATCATGTGAAATCACTCACACAGGTAGGCATTCGAAGCGTCCGAGCCTTCAATGCAAGAGACTCCCGCGCCGATGGAAATAGAATCGTTGGAATGCGAGAATTCCGCAGGCTCGGACCTAGCGGCATCGCGTCTCTTTTGCCTGAAAGAGAAGCTTGCTACATAAGCATTGACATTGATGCTTTGGATTGCTCTCTCGTTCCCGGTTGTCCTTCAGCCGAACCCAATGGCATGATGTTTGCCGAACTAACGGATACTCTAGCAGCCATTGCCGCTCACAATCGCATCGTCGGTTTCGACCTCGTTGAGGTCGCACCGGAACTTGATGTCGGTAACAAAATCACCAGCTATCTTGCAACCATGATTGTCGTCTTACTGTTGGGTAAGATTTGCGATCAACCCTATTGGAAAGCTCGTTACCTTCCTGATTAGTACCGGTGGAAGCTCGACAGTCGTCAGACAAAACTGATGGCTGTCGACACCTCAGGAAAATACTTCTTCAATGCCTCGACAATTTTCGTTTTAACGAGCTCGAGAATCACCGTGGCCACGCTTTCAAACACCCCCAAAGCCAACCCACTTCTTCCAATCAGATAGACATCCCTTGCCCCAAGCGCCCCGGCACAAGTTGTAATCTTGAGCTTCGAAGCAACTTCGGGACAAGCTAAAGCGCATATCGGCTGCTGAATCGTCCAGCCGTGTCCTCCGGCAACCAGCTTGATTAACGTATCAATGCTCTCCACTTCACATCGATTCGCAAAAATCCCCGCTGATGAAGTGTATAGCCCTTCAATCAATGCCCCTGCGCTGGCGTGCAAAGGGGTTCTAATCACCGGCAATCCACTAAACATCAGATCTTCCACCCGTACGACAGGTCTCGGAATCACTTCTGCGGGATAGATCAACGCATTTTTCTCGGTGAAGAGACGTCGCCTTATCAAATTGGGCTCATTGGGGTAAGCATTGCTGACAATGATCCAATCCACTGTTCCTCTCTTCAACTCAGTCAGCAACATGTCGGAGGGTGAGGAGATTGCAACAACTCTTCGGAAAACCTTCAACGATTCCAAAATAAGATCTGAGCCAATAACACGATTTACCGATTCGATGACACCTATGCGTACTACATTTGGCAAATTGTTATTTCTTCTCAGGTTATGAACAGTCTCGGATAACCTCGCTTGTGTTTGTCTCAAATCCTGAAAAAGAGCAAGCCCCATGGGAGTTAGCTGCCATGGCCTCGTACCTCTGTCAAAAAGCTCTACTTCAAGTACGTCTTCGACATGCTTTAAAACTTGACTAACAGCTCCCTGTGATCTCCCTAATTCATCTGCCGCTTTCGTAATACTTTGGTGATAGAAAACTGCAAGCAACACATGAGCATTCTGCTGCAATACTCGAACAATGTTTTCCCTGGAATTCATTTTCAAGCCTATATTTCAAATATATTCTTTTCTAATTTTACCAGTTATACATCAATGCCAAACTCTTTTTAATTCAAGTTTTTGTTTTTTATTTTATTGATTGGCATCGATCTAGGAAGCAATCATCAGCATTTCCGAAATCTGTGCAATACTTTTCTTGCCAACTTTATGATAAATACTTGCCCGGTGAGCCTCAACGGTACGTTGCGATATCCCCAACGCACTGGCAACTTCCTGATTCAGAAGCCCTCGACTTAACAATCTCAAAATTTGCACCTCTCGCTTTGTGAGCTTTCCCATCAATTGTTTGGCTTCCTGCACATCGGGAATCTGGTTTCGTCTTTTCCGATCAACTTCCACAGCTTCAGCAACCGCGGCGACAAACTTCTGCGGTTCAATCGGTTTCTGTAGAAAATTCACAGCGCCATTTCGAAGCACATGCACCGCCATATCGATATCACCATGTGCTGTCAAAAAAATGATGGGGACCTCAGATTGAAGCTCGTTTAACCGCTCAAACAGTTCCAATCCATCCATGCCGGGCATGCGCACATCGATCACATTACACCCACAGCGAGACGGCATGTAATCCAATAAAAACTGCTCAGCAGAGCCATATCCCACCGCATCCCATCCTTCGATATGCAATAAGAAAACCAATGACTCTCTGAGTTCTTCGTCGTCATCGACCACTCGAACAAGTGGTCTCATATTGATTTCTCTCATGGTGTCCACACCAAGATAACTCTTGCCGTAAGTCCGCCTTGTGGCCGACGACTCAAAATCAACCTGTGACCATGCGCTTCAAGCAGAGAACGGATCAACGGCAACCCAAGACCTGTCCCCTGAGGCTTTGTGGTGTGTACTACGCTTTGCAAGCGTGAAAATTCTTCATCCGTTAACATTTTTCCATTATCACTAATCGTCACAGTAACCTTTTCATTCGTAACTGAATTGGATATCACAATTTCACTATTCTTACGACCTAACACTGCTTCTGCCGCATTTTTTACAAGATTAAAGAATACCAACTCCAATTCGAGAGGATTAATTTCAATTTCAACATCTTTAAAGTTATCTATTGTTATTTTCAAATCAGGAGACTGGCTACTTGTATATCGAAAACTTTCCAATGCTTTTTCTAGTATTTCCTTTATACTTACAGATTCAACCTTAGCATTACGGCCTTTAGCATACAATCTAACATTCTCAACAATATCATTTGCCTTTTGCGATTGTTCCTGAATGAATCGAAGATTTTGTTGAAGCTTATCCATCGATAGATCTCCCGCTTCCTGTAAACGGGAAATTGCATAGGCTCTCACACGAATGGTAGTCAAAGGTTGACGTAACTCGTGAGCAAACATGTTCGAAAGCATCGAAACAATTCCCATTCGTTGTAGCGCATAAAGCTCTCTATGCGCCTTATCCGACTCATGTTTTAGTCTCTTTTCACGGGATAAAGCATCATTTAAGGCAGCCGTTTTTCGTTTAACCAAATAATCGGCGCGCCATCCGTGCAGCATCAATCCGACAACGAACACCGCCAAGACCACAAACCACTTCCAATAACGAGAAAAAAAGACTTGTAATGACCACTCGCGCAAAAATGCGTACGGTCCAATAGCTAAATCCCGCAAGAGTGCATCCACTTCTGAAAAGTCCGTCCCTATCCCCCAGGACAACCCGTTTTGCGTTGCCGGCATTGCTAGCACAGCTTGCATCACTCGCTTTAACGTTTCTCCATCCACTCCCGAAATAGCCGCTAGTGTCCAATTGGGATATAAGGGGGTCGACCTTTTACAAGAAAATTCCCCCATAGCATTCTCTTTTTCGTTCAGAACCCGAAATCGACTTCCCAAATCTGGAAACTGATTTGATAACTCTTCCAAAAAACAAGTACGGACAATTCCTACATCCGCTTGTCGATTCAGTACAGCTTGCGCTATTTGCATCTGGTCTGAACCCAAAAAACGTACTTTTTTAAAAAAGTCATCTGGATCAAACCCCGCATTTGCAATTTCTCGTTTGGCCATTAAGTGCCCATAGAAACTGTTTTCGTAAGTCGCCGCAGCAACACTTCCCTTGAGATCTCGAAGTGACTGAAACTTTCTGTTGTGCTCTTTTAGTACCAGAAACACGGAACCTTCAGCGCGACTCGGGTCAGTAACGTGAGGGCCAATTGCTGTCGCCAAAGCATGCGCACCATGCGTACTCTGTTCACGGTGAATACCGGCGCATGAGATGAACAGGTCTACTTGCTGCTCTTGAATAGCCAATGGCAAATCTTGTGATGAATAATTTGTGACGGACACAGAGCGTGGAAAAAGTGCCTTACGCAAAGTCTCGACTGTTTGTTCAACGATCGGAGAGCTTTCATCATAGTTAGCCGCAAACGAACTCACTCCCACTCGTAATGCGGGTTCATCCTTTGCCAAACAAGCAACAGAACAAGTAGCAAGTCCAAGCGAGACGACCAGCACTTTGACCAGGGCTACATACGTCATTTCTTGAATCACGTCACCCTCTTAGGCAATCTACACAAATCAATCACCAACCATTTTAGGTTCGGTAGTTTTCAGGCTGCATTCCCCTCGTGCACATGTCTTCTCCAAAGTCAATGTACCTACGTAGTTTGCGTCACAGAATTGATGCATCCGAAACCAGTCAAGTGTCCTACTGACTCTTCGGAAAATCTCAACCTCCAAACCAATCGGAGAAATCAACATGAAATCGACCGAAATCTGCAAGCTGTGCACTGGCACTTTCGTAATCGCTTTTGCGTTTGCCGCATCATCAGAAGCTCTCGCTGCCAAACCTATTCAACGCGATGACTTGCGCGCACCGGAGATCGTTGAAATTCAAAACGACAAAAATGTGTATCGTGTGGGTGACCGTGTATGGTCTCTCTACTACATTACCAAGGACGGCGTGGTTGTGATTGACCCATGTGGGAAAAGAATCGCCGAACGCATGGCCCAACTCATAAAAGAAAAAACCAACCTGCCCGTGAAGTACGTGATTTACTCTCACAACCACTGGGATCACATAGCCGGAGCTAAAGTCTTCAAGGATCAGGGTGCCACCATCATTGCCCATGAACTCGCCGCTAAAAACATTCGCGAGGGTAACCCCGATGTTGTTGCCCCGGATTGGATTTGGACTGGAGACAAAAAAACGCTGTCAATTGGCGGGCAAGATATCGAAATGACCTACTTTGGCTACAAGAGCCATGGTGAGGGAAACGTGGTTATCAAGCTCAAAGAAACAAACGGCGTATACACCGCTGACTCCTTTGTGCCAGACCGCATGCTCTTTCAATATGTCGCAGACGGCATCTCACATCGATACCTGCGCTATCAGCAGGACATGATGAAGATGGACTTTTCAAAAATTTATACCGTGCATGTGCGCACACTCGCAACTCGCGAAGACTTACAAAATTCCATTAACTTCATTACGGATCTGCGCAACGAAACAAAACGCGTGCTGAAGTCAGGCGTCAGCGGATTTGACGCTCCTTACAAAGTACAGCTACCTCAGTGGTCCCATTTGTTGATGTACAAGGAATGGCTCCCGCTGAATGTTATGAAAGTCGTTCAAGAAGAAACACTCGGGTACTAACCCAATTTGTTGTTAATCAATCAGGCCCCTCTGCCTCACCTGCATACGGGGCCTTTTTTAGGGGAGTCCTCGATGTTTCTTTCTGCAATTGACCAACATTTGTCCCGGTATAGTGATCTCGGCAAGCTCTTTGCCCGGTTAACAGTTGCTGCTTTTATGCTTCCTCACGGCGTCACCAAATTACCATTTTTATGGGGATTGGCCCAACCAGAAGCAACCCTCACTAAAGCGGGATTACCTGCTTCTTTAGCTATTCTCGCGTATGTCGGCGAAATTCTTGCACCATTGATGATCTTGCTGGGCTGGCGAGCTCGTATCGGAGCACTTCTGGTTATCGTCACCATGTTGGTAGCGCTTGCCATCACTGTCGGAACTGGCCTGTTCGGACTGGATGCATTCGGCGGTTTCAAAGGCGAGAAAGCCATGATGTACATTACTGCCTCTCTTGCTATCTTATGCTTAGGATCCGGCAAGTATTCTCTCGAACCTGTCCACGAGAAACCATAACCCGCACCGATTTACCACTCTCGAATTCATATAAAAGAAAGGAAGTACCGAGATGACCTCAACGTACTTCCCCTTTCGCGATAATACCCAAGGTCGTGTGCACGGCCTAAACCGCGTTTCTTACCGCACACTCACTTCGGTTACAGCCGTCAGGTATCCTCGGCAACAATCCAAGTCCCAACTTTCCCCTCCGCAACCTCCTCAATTCTGTCAAGAGGACCAATCGCTGCCGGACACCCCGTTTCCAGAACAAACTGACATGCCGCTTCAATCTTGGGTCCCATGGAACCAGCAGCAAATCCCATTTGCAGAAGTTTTTGCGGTGTAATGCGCTCGATCAGTCTTTGCTGAGGCGTCCCCCAGTTTTCATACACACCATCAACATCTGTCGCAATGAGAAGCAAATCGGCACACAACTCGGTTGCCAAAATGCTTCCCGCAAAATCTTTGTCGATCACGGCCTCGACGCCCTGAAATCCCTTTTCACTTCTGATAACCGGTACCCCGCCACCACCGCAGGAAATCACCAAGGTTCCGGAATCGACCAGATTCTTAATGATCGGAAATTCAACGATTCGAAGCGGTCTCGGACTGGCAATCACACGACGATACCCCTTGCCGTCCTGTTTCACTCTCCAACCGTGTTCTCGCTCAGCCTCCTTGGCTTCTGCTTCCGTCATCATGGCACCGATAAATTTGGTGGGATTCGCGAACGCCGGATCATCGGGATCAACTTCCGATTGCGTCAGAATAGAAGCCACCGGCCGGTCGGAGCCGACTGTCTGCAGCGCCCTGCTCAAAGCTTGAGCAAACATGTAGCCCACCATGGCTTGGCTTTCGGCTCCCAAAACATCGAAGGGATATGCCGGTACAGCCGGATTCTCTCTTGCATAGGCTTCGTTTTGCAGTGCCAGAAGGCCTACCTGAGGACCATTGCCATGACTGAGGACCAAGTCATGCTTTGCAGCCAGTCTTGCAAGCGCCTGCGCTGCGACTTCAATATTTCGCCGCTGATTGTCAGCACTAAGCGCCTCTCCTCGTCGAAGCAAGGCATTGCCGCCAAGCGTAATCACAATTTTCATGTATCTAAATCCTTTCAGAAATACCTGTTCAGAGAACGCTCAAGTTGATACAAATTCTTCTTTAAGCGTGATTCGAAGCAGTTGGAGCTGATTTGAGAAAGGAATGTGCGATACGCTCAGTTGTTTTTAGGCCAACAAGTAACCCACAAAGCGTATCAAAACCGGATGTGTGCCCAAATGCCGCAATTCGTTTGAAAGCCTCCGCACAATCCGTTGGATCGGATACTCGAGCCAATGAAATCAACGGTTCAGTAAAGCGCTTACGAATCGCGAACCACAGCATTTGTGCACTGATGTCGTTTGTTTTGTGCAGGATCGACCGCAATGCATATAAAAATGTTTCGAATCCCGGAAGACGATCTGCCTCACCTACCCACAACGCCCATAGCAATCCCACAAGAAAATCGTCCCCAGAAGGTGTAAGGCCTTCACCCAGACCAACAAATTGATTGAGTTGTCGGCTAAATATTTCAATGAGACCAGACCTGTCGATGTCTGATTGACTCAATGTTTCAAGCAAGGCCTCCCGAAACGACGAAATGGTCTCATGATCACAACAAACATCTCGTCTCAAGCCTGTCAGAAGGCCATGCTTATCAAGCTGCACCGGCAACCACTGCGTCAGCCCTTGTTGAACAACGTCGGAGACTGCACATCCCGACAAAGATAACTCCACCGATTCCGCACCATTCAAATCAATGGCAAACGCTTTGCTGAGGAGCCAATTTTCTTTGAGACAAACGGCTTCGCCCTGCATAAACGGCAATAAGCCGTCGGCGGACAATTGAAGAATCCCGGCAGTCTGTTTCAAAAAGGCATCGGGTGACACAACAATCCCCTCCGGACAGAGAGGTTTGCCGGACAACATCAGCGTCACGAAGCAGTTGTCGTCCATCAAGAAATTAACGGCATGCCGAAACACTGAGTGCACACGGCCGTTTAAGTCGCCGGCCAACCATCGCTGTCGACTAACCGCGTGCCTAAGTGCCTGAATTTGATTCGACATGCCGAACTCCCTCTTTCCTTATTCCGTTTTTGTCGTATAGACACAAACATAGGCAAGCAGCAGAAGTATCGTGAGATACACCACGACAGGCACTGTTGATTGCCAGGCACTAAAGAGGGAAACACAAATGGTCGGTGCGATGGCTCCGCCCAGAATGCCGGCCGCTTGGAAACCAACTCCGGCCCCCGTAAAACGAACCTCTACCGGGAACATTTTCGGCAAATGCGCAGCCAGCGGCGCCCACATTGCAGCCAGACAGAAAAGCGCTCCGAATGCGGCAAAGTAGATCACTCCGGACGACGCCGTTGAAAGCATCGGGAAAAAGATCAAAAGCCATGCGATATTGATGATCGATCCCAGCAACAGAACTTTACGCGTTCCCCATTTGTCACAGAGCCAACCAAAGAGCGGAATGCCGCTTGCTTGACCGATTGACGCCACAATCCCGGCATTGATCGCCACCTGTTTGTCGACTCCAATCGCGGGCAAAAATACCAAAGGAAACAGCGCGAACACATAAAACGCCGCATCCGATCCGATGCGAGTACCGATTGCAAGCAGCAGGTTTTTCCAGTGATGACGGAACACAATCAAGACGGGTTGATGATCGGAGAGATCCTTATTTGCCTTGAGGTTTTCAAATTCCGGGGATTCGTCAATTCGACTGCGGATAAAAACACCGAGTCCCACCAGCACAATGCTTGCGAAGAACGGATAACGCCAAGTGATACTCATCAGCTCTTCCGGTGTCGACACATACGTGACAATTGCAAACACACCGGAAGCAAACAAGAAGCCCAAAGGAGAGGCAATCTGGACAATACTGCCGAGCAACCCCTGATAGCGCGTCCCGCGGCAATATTCGTTGACCATCAATGCCGCGCCGCCCCATTCGCCGCCTAAGGCAATCCCCTGCATCAGTCGCAAAAACACAAGCGCACAGGCGCCGAACATGCCGGCCGTCTCAAAACTGGGTAAGCAACCGATTAAAAAGGTTGCCGTCCCCATCAAGACCAAGACAACAATCAAAATCGTGCGGCGTCCGATTCTGTCGCCGAAGTGGCCGAAGAGCAGAGCGCCCAAAGGACGCGAAACAAAAGCAATTCCGTACACGGCAAGGGACAACAGGAGCGCAAGATCTTTGTCAAGTCCTGCAAAAAAGACCGTGGGAAAAATCACCGCGGCAGCCGTGCCGTAAATGAAGTGGTCGTAAAACTCCAGCATCGTCCCGAAAAGGGAAGCCAGAGTCACTTGAAGGAGTTTGGTGGAGTCGGACTTTGACATTCGGCGCTCCTTTTTAAATTTTTCGCTACGCAATCGGCCGCAAAGCCCTACGAAGTCGTTTTTCGATGCAATGGCTCAAGAAGCGGTTGGATAATCGGGTCGTTTTCCGAAAAGAGCTGCAATAGCCACTCTGCGATGCGACCTCTGCCGGCTCTCGGCCAACCGATCGACATCGGCGACGAGGATCGCAACTTCTCCGAAAGCGGCAATTCAACCAGGCGCCCGCTCTCGATCAATGGGCGTGCACTCGAGTAAGGCAGGAATCCCACACCGACACCTTGAGCCAGACATTCGATTTTGGTGGCCATATCGGGAACCAACACTTCCTCCTGCCCAGGCATGCGCCACGGCAGTCGTTTTTGCATCTGCAAAGACGAGTCCTCGATGTTGATGACGGGGAATTCAAGCAAGTCCTGCCCAGAGATGGAGGAAAACTTGGCCAAAGGATGCGTCGGAGACACCACAAAGTGCCATTCGATCACTCCGATCGGCTTGGTTTCGTAACGATCGTCTATGGGATGATGCGTCGGCAGCCCAATGGCAACACTGCCTTCCTTATAGATCAACGCATCCCACACCCCGTTGTACACGCTCTCTATGACCTCAAGCTGCGTGTACGGGTAACGCTTGCGGATCATCGCCAACAGATTGGCTACACACGTTGAGTCGTAGAGCAGGTTGTTGATGACCAACACAAACTTCGACTCCACGCCGTTTCGAATCTGCTGAATTTCCGCAGGAACATGCTCTTGCCAGATCAGCAACGCAGACACTTTGTCGTAGAGCCATGCGCCGGCCGGCGTCGGCACCACACCTCGCGTCGTACGTTCAAGCAGTTCTACACCGAGTGTCTCCTCGAGCGAATTGATGCGGTAACTGACGGCTGCCGCAGTTCGAAACAAAGCTTCTGCAGCCTTTGAAAAACTCCCGAGTTCCACAACGGCGGCAAAAGTACGGATTTCCTCAAAATTGAGGCGGGGCGCGATCTGAAAGGTTTGCATACCGATTTGCTGTTACTAGCCAAAAGGGCGAGCTTCACGACAGCTTGCTTAAGCTCGCTGTCGTGAAGATGAAAGTGCAGATCAACTATCGCAACTGTTATTCCCTTGAATAAATCTGCTGTCGATAGATCACAAGCGTTGCAGCCACCGTCACCAAGATCGTGATCAACACGTACCAGTAGGACGGGATAAATGGCGTCCAGAGGCGACAGGCCAACGGCACGAGCACCGCAAACGGAATGATCTTCGGGAACTTCATGGCAAAGGAAATGATCAGAGCCCCGAAAATGGACGGAACAACGTAGTTCTTCACCGATTCAACAACGACCGGCGGGAAAAGATCCAAAATCAGCGAACCGCCGATAGCACCGATTGCCACCACGATAAGCGTTGTTGTCGTCGCTCCAGCCACGGCGCAAGTGGTAATGATTTCCGCTTGTTTCGTCCCCTGTTCAACGCCGGTCAGTTCCTGCGCAAGAATCGCCGCCGGCAATTTACTGTTGCCGATGTTGCCGGAAATAAAGGCCAGATAGCACCCCGAAAGACCAAGTGCCGGATAGAAGGTCAACGGCTCAATGATCCAGATCAGACCGAAACCCGCCGTAATCAGCAGCAGATCCTTCCAAATCCAATCCAGTGGCGGAAATACGTCATAGCCGAAGTACAGATAGGCCACCGGGAAAAGAGACGTAATACATACAAGCGAAAGCGTCCAACGCCCGATTCGATGTACGGGATTAATCCAGTTTTGACGATAAGTCTGTTCGTTCAACATATCCTTTCTCCCGTTAGGCAAACTTGGCAACAGCACCGGCAATCGTGCCCAGAATCATCGCCAAACCGAGGTTGTATTCCTTAATCTTCGGGAACTTTTCACCGATCTTTTGCAGCACGTACATCGACACGCCGCCAACGACCCAGGCTGCCAGGTTAGCTCCGCCGGTCTTGATTTCACCGGAAGAAAGGTTGCCGTAGATCGAAGCCATGGCCGCACCGCTCACAAAGAGCAGAATCTTCGGGTTGTAGGCATTGATCTTTTCCTTCATTTTCTCAAGCGAGCCCGAGAACGCCAGAGCCCCCACCAACGAACCGATACCGTTGATGGCCATGCCGAACCAGGCCACAAAGAGAGCCGCCGTACCGAAGTCGGGGCTGTTGAATTCAATGCCAACAGCCTGCGCACCGATTTGGGCCGCCGTCAATTCATTGGCTGCCGACACGATCATGGACAAACGCATCCAGGTCAGCGGTTCACCGAGTACGGTCATCAGACCGACCATCACGATGAGAATGCCCAACGACGGACCGAAGGCCGTCACCATACCGATACGAAACGCCTTAAAGCATTTTTCTCTGGAAAGCCCAAAACTCTGAGCATTGCGCAGAGCCAACCGCACAAAAAGCCCCGCCTGCAAGGCAACGATAAAGACAGTAACCGAGCAGATCAGCCATAAGACGGGATTGTTGATAATTTCGTTCATGATTTCACGCTCTAACAAATTGGTTTCGTACGGCGGCAAAACCACGATTTGCTTTACCGCCGTACCCCTTTAGGTTAAAGGATCAGCGTCCGTAGACTTGAGCAAATCGCATCAATGCCTTTTCAAAACACTCAAGCGGCGGATTCGTGATGCCGGCACCGATTTGACCTTCGCCCGGCAATTTATGCACGCTGCCGGTGGTGATCTTCGGCACAATCCCCGTCTCAACCACCTTGCGGATGTCAATCCCCGTCGGAGATCCACGGAAATTGAGAACCGGCTGAGAGAAGTTGAGGTTTTCGCCAATGGTGATTTCGTACATACGCTTGGAGATCTCTACACCCTGCGCAGCCGAACCGCCAACCAGCTGGACAATGGCCGGTGCTCCAGACAAAGCGAAACCGCCCAGACCTGCCGTTTCCGTAATGGAACTGTCACCCATATCCGGATTGGCGTCTTCATCCCCGTAGCCCGGGAAATACAGGCCGTCGACCATCTGTGCGGGTCCCACAAACCACTCACCGGGAAGTCCTGCGACTCGAATGCCGAAATCTACACCATTGCGGGCCATCGCTGTCACCATGGTCGAGTTCTTCACTCCGTTGACCGGATCGAGCGTCACTTTCGACGTCGGCATACTGATGCTCAGGTAAAAGCCATCGTTACCGTTGATGAAGTCATAGACGGGAATGATCTTTTCGGCCGGCAAACCGCTCTTCATCATCAAAGGCGCAATCGCCCGCAGGAACATGCTCGTGCCGGCTTTGTTGCGGTTGTGACCTTCGTCACCCATATGCAGAGCCTGGAATTGAAGCGACTTCGTATCGATGCCACCGTCACTGACCGCAAGCGCAGCACGCAGCACTTCAAGATATTCCGTTTGGATCCAATGCAAGCGATCGATCACTTCTTGGCTGTAGGCGCCGTAACGCAAAAGTTTTCCGCCCATACCTTCTGGAACCGGACAGTACGCCCGATTGCCAAAACGCCGATTCTCGAACACGGACACCACCATGTGCGGAGCAATTACACCGGCCATCGGGCCCACGGCACTGTGTTCATGGCACGGAGAAAATTTCACTTTTCCTGAGGCGGCGTACTGCTCTGCCTCTTCCGGCGTCTTTGCCCAGCCTTCGAAAATGATGGCCCCCATAATGGCGCCCTTCATCGGACCGCACATACGATCCCACGTAATAGGAGGACCGGCATGCAAAAGCATATGGTCTTCCATTCCGGGAATCACATCTTTGGCAAGACTGTAATCGATAAGGTACGGTTCACCTTCCAGATAACGAGACAAAGCTTCCTGGTTTGCCGCATCAATCGCAGCATCATCCAATGAGGCCAGCGCACTTAACAGTTCGGGATTTCCACCGGCAATCGGCTTCCAGGCGACTTGCGTCACATTTGCATTCTGTGCACGCAGCTCGTCGGCAAAGGACGTCGGGCCAATATTCAGAACCTTGAGATCTTTGGAAAAGAGTTCGCTCGCGGTCATTTGTCCATCTCCTTTTTAAGGCGAGCACACAGACGAGCTGCCTGCGCGTTGGTCGCTGCAACAATCACGCCGAGTTTCCGAAGGACGTCCACAACGGCTGTTCGACTCTGCGGATCAGAATCCGTGCCGAGCACATGCGCCAAGAAAATCACGTGACGGCCCTGTTCTTTGACAGCCGCCTGTGCCGTTTCTATCGCTTGCGTCAATCCGTCCAAAGGATCTCTCGCAGCACCGTAACCGAGGACAACATCAAAGAGCACGACCCCAACATTCTCATTGGTCGCTTCTGCAAGCACGCGATCATTGCGGATGGACGGATCAATCATGGGGTGTGCGCGCCCCACCGTAAATTCATCGTCGCCCATATCCAAGAACAGATCGGCCTTCACTTGCGTACCATCATATTTCTCATCGGCTTCGTGTGCAATATTGGAAAATACCGAAGCTTGCGGGCATGCCTTTTTAAAGATCTTGCGGCATTCGTTGGCAAGCGTTCCACCGCAGAAAATGCCGCGCACATAGCGCTGCGTCTCCGCCATGTCGGGAAGTCTTTGAGCTGCCTCGTTGAACAACACATCTTCGTTTTCAACATCAAAGTCAGCCCCTGCCAACCGAGCAGCTTCACGAGCGGCATCTTCCAGCGTATCAACAACCACAACATTGCCCGCTGCCACAACCTTGGCCCCGCTTTCCAGGAAACACAGAACGGTGGGCTTTTCGATATTGGCTAGCGTTGCGCTGATCTTTTGCGCGGCCTTTCCGGCACACGACTTCGCAATCACAACCAACACTTTCGTTTGTTCGTCGGCCGCAAGCATTGAAAGGGCATCAGCCGTCATGACACCGCCCACGGCATCCGACAGATCGCGTCCCCCCGTACCAATCGCCTGACTGATACCAACGCCGGCGCAGTCCAGCAATGCCGTCACTTCCTGCATACCCGTGCCCGAAGCGCCGACAACACCGACTTCACCTCGTCTCAGACCATTGGCAAACGCAAGTCCCACTCCGTTGATAACCGCCGTACCGCAGTCCGGCCCCATCACCAGCAAGCCTTTCTCATGCGCAAGTTTTTTGAGCGCCACTTCCTCTTCGACGGAAACATTGTCCGAAAAGATCATGACGTTCAAACCGGCTTGCAGTGCACGTTTTGCTTCAAACCCCGCATACACACCCGGAACACTGATCAAGGCAAGATTTGCGTCCGGCGTACGATGCAAAGCTGTACGAATGGTTGCCGGATCCGCCTCGTGAGCCGCATCTGCTGCTTCTCGGCGCGTCAATGCCTCTTCAACCAAACGTAGAGTCTCCGCCTCGTCGTACGAGTCTTCGCAAACGACGACGATCATCAGATCGTTGGGACCTGCCGCATCTGTTTCGGGAGTATTAAGACCAGCTTCTCTGAGAAGCCCCTGATTGAGCTCCGTCCCCATGCTGACGGAAACTTTGACGATACCCTCCTGTTTTTCGAGTCGTTTGCTGACTCCCATGAGAGTAACTGAATCAAAGTACGTGCTCTTCTTGACTGTGGCGATGTTCTTCAAGACTGTTCTCCTAAAAAGACATCGTAAGAGACTTTTTCAAATGCAGCTCCAACTGCATGCATTCAGTCTAACAATCGCCCTAACCCTCACTGCCAAGTTATTTCTGACACTGGGTATTAAATTTTTTTAAAGCAGTTGTTCAGCTTTAATAACTCATTTTGTAATTCCTAAAATTCCCTTTTAAATCAATGAATTAAAAGTCACCCACCTGTCCATGTCGTACAGCCAAATTCAAAAGCTTTTAAGAGCTTCTTTTGAGGTCTTTTTAATAAATAGCAAGCCTGCATTTAATCCTTACAACTTGTCTACCAAACGCACTCAAACTTTTTCTGGAAACTCAACTTTTTGCAGAAATTCTTTTGCATCTTGAGGAGATGAAAGTCCCAGAATCTTCAAAACGTTTTGACGGTGCCGCTGTAATGTTCGGCAACTGATGTTCAAATGCTCCGCGATGGCCTTGCTGTCCAATCCATCTGCCAAATCCTGCAGCACTTGCTTCTGCCGCTGGGTCGGTATCTGTCAAGGTACTTCAAAAAATTCAATGAGGAGTCTTTCTGCTTGTTGTTGATTTAGGCAGCAACTTTCAATGAAGTAATCTGTCTATCCGGATTCAACCACTGGCTTCCGGCGGCCTCGCACCTCATCACTCGACCGCCAATCCATTGTTCCGGATGCTGTTGTCTGGCCTTCTCGAGCATCACGCGTCGTGCCTCGCAAATCGCTGCATCCGCGCCACTAAAACGCGCCCACGGGGTTACGTTGTTAATGCCGCTGTGCACCCATTGCTCGTTGTACTTCTGCGCAAATGCAGCCAATCCCTTTTTGCATTCCTCAAGGCTGTGATAGTTGCGTTTACCCATGTGGCCAGTGTACTTCATGGTTTTGAACAGCGACTCGCTGTAGGGGTTATCGTTGCTAACCCGAGGCCGACTGTGAGAGAACTCCACGCCGCGCACCGCCAGCAACCCTAAGGTTTCAGCGGCCTTCATAGCCGCGCCGTTGTCTGAGTGCAAAACCAAACAACGAGGTCGTATGTAGTGCTTATCCATTGCCTCGCTTAGAAAGCGCACTGCGTTTTGGGCCGTCTCGGCCTCGAAGACGTCGTAGTGCACCATGTAGCGGCTATAGATGTCGATCACCGCGAAAGCGTAGTCGAAGCGCGTTGAGTGCTCTGCGTCTCGCAAATACGTGATATCCCACGTCCAGACTTGATTGGGCCCTGTCGCTTCGTAGCTTGTCGGCTTGTGCCGCTTGATAGCGGAGCGAACTCCGTCACGGCGCGCATTGGCCTTGAAACGGCGCAGAACACGGTACACCGTTGACTCGGAGGCCAGATACTCGCCCTTGTCCAGCAAGGCATAGAAGGCCTGTCGGACACTCAAATCGCAGACATCGGGCTGGCAATAACGCTCGTACACGACCTGGCGTTCCTCTGATGACAGCGCCCGCGGGTTGGCTGCAAATTCGCGCTTCGGACGCTGGTCCTCGTTTTCCGGGCAATCACGCCACTTGAGGTAACTGCTGAAGGCAATGCCCAAGCATTTGCATGCCTCGACAGCACGTGCACCGGCCGCAACAGCTTCCGTGACCAGCTCCACAGCTTTACGGCGATTCCGGGCGCTGATCATTTTTCCTTGTCCCCCCTGATCGCCTGCGCTTTTTTTGTCAACACCAACAAAGCCGCGGCTTCTGCCAGTGCCTTTTCTTTGCGCTGCAGCTCTCGGTTTTGTTGTTTATGCTCTTCGTTGAGCTCAGAGACCTTGTTGATCAGCTCTTGCTCGCGAACCCGTGCGCTTGCAGAAAGCACGACATCGCCATCGTGCTGCGCAAGCCAGGCGCTAAAGCGCTTGATCTCTTCCTGAGTTATGCCTTTGGCTCGACAGTATTTACCGGCCACCGGGGAATCAAAACCAACCTCTTGGCAATACCCTTCGGCAACGATTGCCGCTCGAAGATTCATACCGCGCGGCAAAGGAGCGGACTGAGCGCGTTGTGCGGGTTGCGCTCCTGAAGTTTTGACTGCCTTCAACCAGTGGTACAGACAGCTTTCTGCAATCCCATACTCGCGGTGCGCCTGTGCGACTGTGATTTCTTTTGAAAGGATTCTTCCGAGGATTTGATTTTTCTTTTCGAGAGGATAGGGGCTACCCATTTGTCTGTCTCCGTGCCCTCCTGATTAACAATTAGGAAGTATTTTGACAGAGAGGGTATCTGCAGCCGAGTTGGTGGAAGCTCTGGAGTCAATGAAAGTGAACCGCCTGCAGGGAATGAAGAAGGCCAACAGCAATCTGTACAGCTGCAGCAACACGCAGGCGCTGTCGACATCCATGACGGATGCCGGCGGCAATCCCTTAACGCTACGGGAGCTGTGCGACCGGATACTGAAGGCTTGTGGCATGGAACCACTCAACAGCCTTGAATCCGCGCCCTCCATCAAACGCAAGCTCAAGGTGCAACTCCCGATTCAGTGACTTCTACCTACAAATCCCGATAATTTGCGATCGAACTGAAAGCCCCGCCCCGCAAGAAAAGGGATCGGAACTTACAGCCAAATTAGCCTAAAGTCGGGAAAGAATGGACGAAAAAAATTGTACTCATGTCCATTTTTATTTAATCGTTCCTGAGCAATACAACAACAAAGTTTTAGATTGTTATATCTACGGATCCGTTATGACATTCAACATCTTTTTCCCGCTATCTTGCAAAATCGTCCCGCCAAAGTTAAAGAACCTTGACAAAAATTTCGTTTCCAATTAGAGAGATCAAAAAAATTCTTCTTTAAATTTTTGAACAAAGAGAAACAAATCTTTCTTTGATCTTCGAAACATAAAATTTCGCCGCCATCTTTGCTTAAAAGTGCACAAAGATAGCGGCGAGAATTCCGGGACTCAGTTAAAAGTCCCGCTCGGTTAAAAGAGGCTCACTTCTCGTTAGGCTTTTCCTTTAGATGCCTGTACAACCGTATTGGCCGCGACATAACCAAACACCAAGCCTTTGATGAAGGCTGTCCCTGACATGTACGTCTTTCCGTGGAAGCCACCGGTTACTTCGCCGGCCGCATAAAGTCCCGGGATCTTGTCGCCGAAGACATCAATGACCTCCGTTTTTTCGTTGATCTTGACGCCGCAATAGGTAGCTAACAGCACAGCGGTACCCGGGAAGACATAGAACGGCGGCTTGTTAATCGGACGCAACTTACCCATTTCACCGGCCTGATGCTTACGACCGAATACGCGATCTTCACCGTATTTCTCAATATCGCTGTTATAAGCCTTGACCGTCGCCTCAACGACCTTCGGATCCAACCCTGCCTTCGCCGCAGCTTCTCCGATTGTCTGTCCCTTAAAGACAAGTCCACGTTCTTCGGACTGCAACACGCTACCGTTGTTACGTGCTGCCTTCAGGGACTCCTGACGAACCGGTTCATCGTAAACGATATATCCAATACCGCCTTCCTGTTCGAGGACGTAATCACCGACATCCTTCTTGGGAATGGACTCATTGACAAAACGTTTGCCGGCTTTGTTGACCACGATGCCGCCCAGCCAGAACGGATAAGCGGAGTCACTGATTGACTGCGGTTTGGTATTGAACGCAAAGGTTGCCTTGATGTAGGGCATATCAGCAACATCCGCCCCATAGGCTTGAGCCATCTTCAATCCGTCGCCGTCGCTTCCCATTCCGCAAATGGCCAACGTATTGGCCATACGGGGAACATATTGCGCAAGCATCTTCTTGTTGCGAGCAAAGCCTCCGGACGTCAGAATAACGCCTTTCTTTGCTTCAATGGCCATTTCTTTTTCTTCCGACTTCGCGTACACACCCACGATCGCGTGTTTCTTACTGTCATAAGCCAGGCGAACGGCAGGCGTCGAAGTCATGATCTTGACACCTTTTGACTCGGCCAATTTCTGGAGCCCCGATAAAACGGATCCCGGATTGATCTGGTGGTTACGAGGAACCGACACATTGCCCGTCAAATGTTCTTTGTTGAGCTTGCCACCGTGAGCCATGAACCAGTTGTAAACCTCAAGCACATGATCCGTAAATGTCTGAACCACTTTAGGATCATTGAGGTTGCCGCCCACCTTCATGATGTCTCGATAGAGCTGCTCCTTGGAGTCTTTAATGCCCAATTTCTTCTGGTGCTCCGTGCAAGCTACCGTGGATCCGCCGCCGCAAATCGCCGATGAACCGCCCACAAAGGCCAACTTTTCAAGCAGAAGCACCTTGAGCCCCTGTTCGGCAGCGTGAGCTGCAGCAGCCAAACCTGCACCGCCAGCCCCCACCACGACCACATCGTAGGATGCATCCCATTTATCCGGCCGATCTGTCGGCATAGCAGATGCTTTACTCAAAACCCCCATGGTTAGTCCACCTGCGACAGCCGATTTCAACAAGTCTCGACGAGATTTTTGCATTTTTCCCTCCTCCGGTTTTTCTGATTTGTACATTCCACAAAAGTGTTTGAAATGTCTATATTTGTTAGTTTATTGTCGGATTTGTGCATGAAACGCAAAACTGTCATGCAATAAAATCCCCTTATTCCGCGCTAATTTAACTGTTAAAAAAAAACAGAAGCTTGACTGTCTCTAATGTCGCTCTCCCACACAAATCTCACCAATAATTTGGCGCTGTGGCGTTTGTTTATTGAGGTTTGCCATAAAGGCTCCATCAGTGCAGTTGCCAAAGATCATCAGGTTGATCCTTCGACCATCAGCCGCAAGCTTTCTGCGCTCGAATCCTCGCTTGGCGTGAGGTTTTTATCCCGCAGCACTCGTTCTTTGTCATTAACCACCGCCGGCGTTGATGCCCTGATGCAAGCGCAGTCCATGTTGGATGTTTACGACGATTTTCTGCAGAAGATCAAGCCCGACACCGCCCACCTCAAGGGACTTGTTCGCATTGCAGCTCCGCCGACCATCATCGATGAACTCCTCTGGAAGTGGCTTGCCGAATTTCAAAGGCTACACCCAGACGTGCATATCAACATGCTTGCAAACTCGGAAGCCCAGGAACCCAATCGCGACAGCGTCGACATCGCTCTGGTGACCGGTTCCTTTATTCCATCAGGCAGTGAACACATCGGCACGTTTTCCCGCGGTATGACGGCCAGTCCCGCCTACATCGAAAAATACGGCATGCCTAAGCACCCGTCAGAACTCATCAATCATCGTGCACTTCGCTACAGCGGCGGCATGGCCGAAAAGCGGCTATTTGTGCGCAGAGGGCACGTGTTGGAACCGCTGACGTTCAATGCAACCGTTTTTTCAAGCTCGGTTTATGCCATCAATCAAATGGCAATTGCCGGAATGGGCATTGCGTTGACGACTCCCGACTACCTGTGTCGCCGAGATATTGAAGCCGGACGGCTTGTCAGAGTTTTGCCGGATTGGCCGATTCCGGACCATTTGGTCCACGCTGTCGTGGCTCGGGATCGTTACCGGTCTCATTGCGTGATGGAAATTCTCAAATGCATCAAACACGGATGGCGTAGCCATCCTGATCTGAAAAGTTAAGCCTCATGCGTCAAACACTGTTGGCCTACTTCGGTCTGGCCGTTCTGATATTTTGTTTCGCTGGTATTGGAGCCTGGTTCGTGCCGGAGGGTTCCTCCTTTTTTCTGGATTTCCAATCACTCATTGGTTCTTTCGGTTGTTTGCAGTTCCCCAACGGCACAGAAGTCTGCGACGTGACACTCAAACACGGTACCGGGGCCAAAGCTGGCTTCATTTACTGCCTCGGTCTGATCCCTTCAATCATGATTACCTGCGGCATTTTGAACGTATTGCAATTTTGGAATACCGATAAAGCCGCTCAACACCTCTTTTCCGCTCCTGTTCGCTTCCTGACAAGCTTGCCGGGAATCACCACCGTAGCCATGTTTATTTCACTGCAATCCAGTGATGCCGGAGCAATGGCAACCAAAGAACTTCATAACTCCGGCACCATTACGGACAACGAGCGCAATATTCTTGCCATGTGGCAATTCTCCTCAAGCGGAACGCTCATCAATGTCTACTCCAACGGCTTAGCGCTGCTGCCAATCATTGTGACGCCCATCGGAAATATCCTGTTGGTCATCATTGCCGCCAAATTTTTAGGTGCAAACCTTATGCGACTCACGCTTCGGCTATTCCGCCAATCGGAGGTAACCCGATGAGCGAAACGCCTCAATCTGCCTCTCAGGCTTTCTTCTCGGGTTGCAAAAGCGGCTTGAATTTAGCGCTTTACGGGATACTGCCGCGCGTCATGGTGGCATTCATTCTCATTTCCGTTTTGGAAGCCTGTGGTGCAATGAACCTTATCGGAGACGTCTTTACTCCCGTCATGCACGTATGGTCTCTCCCCGGCGAAGCCGCTGTTGTGCTAGCTACAGCAATCTTTTCAAATGCCGCTGCCGTAGGTACCATCGTTTCCCTTTTTGCTTCCGGCACACTCTCAGCTACCGATGCCACAATTCTGATGCCCGGCCTATATCTCATGGGGGCTCTGTTTCAATTTGCCGCCAGAGTTTTGGGAACCGCCGGTGTCTCGCGCAAAATTTGGCCTGTCATGTTCGCGATTTGTCTCGTAAACAGTGCTGTTGCGATGTGGATAACCGCGTGGCTCGTAAGGTAACAAAATGGCGACAAGAACTGTCAATTCCCAGTTCCTGTCGCCGTTGCTTCCGCAAAAGCCTGGACAGATACCGTTTTACTTAATGCCATAATCGGCGCTGGACACCAACTTCAGTATCGTGTTGTTCAGCTTCACGCTCATATGTATTGACCAGCTTCATCAACACCGTTGACGACACAAAGGGATGAGTAAATTGCAAAGCGTCAGCCCATGTGCGGTACTTGTTAGCAAGCTCACGTTCCTGACCACCACCTTCTCTGCGCCAATGGACTCCACGAGCATTGGATAACCCCCTATATGCACCAATGCTGATGTCCTCTGATCGCAAATCATCCATCACATCGCGAACGGCTTCGCCCGGCCACACACCGTCCTCTCCAACTGGTGCATGAGAAAACAGTTTCCCTATGCATTCATCTGCAATCCTCTCACGGCCCAGTTCTGCACAAGATCGCCTCACCCTTGTAACCCATTCCATTAGCTCTTCCCGCTGCTCCTCTTTAGTTACTTTGTCTTGACCTGGGATACGTTCAATAGCTTCAAGAAAACAATATGCGCGCTGTGCTATATGTTCACAACCTTCGGGAACGCGAAATTCTGCAGGATCTTCGCCGAGATCATTTCGCTTGTATGCCCACACTACAGCTCGCACAAATAAGTCAGGATGTTCCTCAACATAACGTTCAAGGTTTGGAATCTGCTTTCTATCCCCTGGGTACGTTCGAGCCAAAATCTCTACGTAAATGAACTCCAGTTCAGCTTTCTCCTCCAGAGTGAGGTCTGAATTACGATCTAGCAGTTGGAATGCGTGCCGTACATCGTAACTATCCAGCAGATATTCCCCATCTTTATCCTGACTTTCGCCCGCCATCGCAGATAGCATCTGCACAAGAAGTGACGGAGGTATTTCTTCGAGTACAAAATTCAACGACTGAAATGCTGCCCTAGGGCGTTTGACCTCAAGCAGGCGACGAATGCTCTCGTTGTTTTCCTCTGGCGAATCAAACACATATTGAGGAATGATTTCCATCCAATATCGATCTCTAGCCTTACCCGGAAGTTGATCTACAAGCTTCCAAACAAAAGCCCGGTATGGTGAAAGGATCAAAATGCGGAGTGCTTCTTCTTCGGTAACTTTGCGCAATAGGCCCTCATATAGGGCCTTTCTTTTATCCTTATTCAAAGAACCCAGCGCCCCAATGATAATCTCATCTTGCCCCGAATGCCCTTCCGAAGAACGTAGGCATCGTAAGATCAGATCTTCAATCTGCTCGCAGGCAAATACCTCAGACGCAAGGTACATACCGATTAATCGTTGGGTCTTTCCTTTTTCAGACAATTCAAGAACACCCGGAATGCCTCTTTGCTGCACAATGTCTGTCAATGCCGAAACACGAAGCTTTTTCAGGTGTTGTTCTCGCGCGCGGAAGTCCGTCTCGTCTTCCGCAGGCTCGTCCTCAAAATTGTTAATCCAAGATTTGTGAAATAGCCACTCATATTTGTTCACAATCTCCCTAGGTTGTAATTCTGCATAGACCTTCTTGGCTTTTTCCGCTAGTCCCACTTGTTCTTGTTCATTGAACTTTTTACGCCCCCAGCGAGAAAAAAAAGTCACACGAATTTTCTCGCGGAGCTTCGCCACCTCCTCGTCACATGCACCTGCATGTCGCCACTTTTCGACGATCTCCCATGGGGTGGGGCGCGAAATTTGGACCTGAAGGTTCAAGCATTATAGGCAGTCCCTC
>ERZ780177.1016-NODE-1016-length-28107-cov-3.729467_pt1 | contig 28107 bp, 31 predicted proteins | sample MGYA00510973_ERZ780177 | MGnify/ENA primary metagenome ERZ780177 (study PRJEB29588, sample SAMEA2144396) | human gut metagenome | biome: human gut; feature: human-associated habitat; material: faeces | place: Denmark | collected 2008/2010 ...
GAGTTATTGATATACTCAAACAAAACCTGTGTATGCTTGCTGAAAGACTTTCCATCTATCTACCTATTTGCCGAACGGTGAAGAAAGTAGTAGTTCCCAAAGTAGTCAACCCCCGGAGGCCAGGACCATTAGATGGCCCAGACCCAGGCTTCCCAGTAAAGAAGTAATGGGATATGGTACGACGGAAAAGGATTACAAAAGGAGTATGGGACAGATACAAGGCCATTGTAAATGACTTTGTTGAAGTGGATGCTGGGAAACAACCTCTAATCTGGTTAAAGAGATTTGACCAGATTCTGTCATACGGTGAAGATACGGGCAATAACTACGAACCGTACTTTCTGGACGGCTTAATTCAGTACAACTTTATAAGAACATGGCCTTCATTAAAAGAGACTGTCTCAGGCGAACTAGATGGAATCAATATTGTACTGTATGTAACTAAAAGGTCATTAGAAGAGAATGGGCATTTAACTCCCGAGGGTTATTGGAACTTTGACTGGGCACAGGACAAGTTCGTAATCAATGGCAAGGTCTATTCTCCCACTGGTGATACTCAGGTTGCTCAGGCACATGATGAGGCTTTACTATTCTTTGTGGTACTGAAGAGAGAAACCCCGGAAGAGACGAAAAAGATACTCGCCTATATGGAGAATATAAATAAGTACGTAGAGTTGACCAAATACATCCTTGAACTGAGCGAAATGAATCACTACGAGGATGAAACCACTGTAAAGACTAACACGACTTTCAAAGTAAGACCCAAATAAAAAAAAAATGGCCGAAGTAAAACAGAATGGTGTAGTAGTCAACCCGTCATCAGGTTCGGGTGATACCACTCTTCAGGTCAAGGCTGAAGTTGCCAATCGTGGTAACCGTGTAGCCCAGACTGCTACCTTTGAAGTAGAGGCAGTTGGTGTAGCAGAAAAGAAACAGTTTGTGGCAAATCACGTGCCTGCAGCTGAGTTTATCCAGTTCGACAATGCAAGTCCAGCAGTGGACAAAGATGGAGGTGCAATAACTCTTACCGGTAAGTCGAACACTTCGAAGATAGCCTTCAGCAAAGGTACCGGTGATATCATTGCTGCGGATATATCTGCAATCCAGTTCCAGGCAAACGGTTCGGATGCCACCTCTGGTACAGTCATCAAGGGTGACCCCGGTGCAAAGGCAAAGTATACCTTTAGTCTGACCCTGAACGCATCTGCCAATGATACCATCGAAGCTCGTACGCAACAGATTATTGCTACAGCAAACGGTGGTCAGAAGGCAACGGCTACTCTTAACCAGACTGCAGGCGATCCGTTCATCGAAGTTACACCGACCTCAATCGATGTACCTCAGGATGGTTCGGCAGTACAGGTTACGGTGGACACCAACACGACCTTTACGGTTACTCCCAAGTCATAGGACCGAGGGATTTTGGTATAGAGGGGTGGGATATCCCCTCTATATCCCTAAATTTAATATTTAATGTATGGCAAAAGTTACTATACCTTGGGATGACGGTTCTGGTGACAACTTTTACATTGACTACACCGGGATAGGAGGGAGTTCTGAATCCCTTATAACTTCAGATACTAACCTAACGGGAGTAGAGAGAAGGAAGACTCTGGTATTCAGAACTACGACAACCGGAGTAACAACTGCCCAACAGGCTGAAGCTTATCTTACTGTAGTTCAAATGACTGACAGTTTAATCGTGGCTACTTTCTCCAACATAGTATCTATATATGAAGATCAGAAAGCTGGGTATAAGCAAAATGAGGTTGCATACCTAAGACATCAATTGGAAGGCTACGTAAAAACTTCAGACGACGAGAAAATACAATTAAAAGAAGAATAGGATATGGTAGAATTTCATGAGATTGGTAGTTCTCAGTTTACTGAAACTACCTCCCCCACTGGGGAAGAGATGATTCAGATATCTGCAACTCAGAAGGTAAAACTCAAAACCATTATCACTGCCCTGATAGAATCGGGATTAGGTACTACCAGTACTACAGCTTATGGGGGTAATGAGGGCTTGATAAATAGGACTATCTTAGAGTCATTTGGATTAACCACTGTATCAGGTGTAAATACTAATTTGACTCGTACTGCTACCCAGAATAAGCTGGCTTTCAAATCTAGATCCCGAAAAGATGAGACTAATGCCTTTGGAGATGAAGCAGAAAATCTGAACGTTTTCTTTGAAGTAGCAACTCGGGCATTGGCAGGTCTGATGTCTGCTGCTGATAAAGTTAAATTGGACGGATCTATCTTAGGTTCAGCCTTAGTAGTAGCGGCTACGGCTCGGGCTGCTGGAACAGCTCCCACAGTAAAATGGGATAACTCAAGTAATACTCTTACTTTTGGTATACCGAAAGGAGACAAAGGGGATAAGGGTGATAAGGGTGATAAGGGTGATGCTGGATCTAGCTCGTCTACAGATATGAAGATGACGGGTTGGACTAACATCACTAAATACGGGGATGTACAGGATCCATATATCCAGGCCAGTGATACTTTGCTGGATGCTATTCGGAAACTTTCATGGATGACTGGTAATAACACTGTTAAAGTTTTCGGAGGAGTTTCAGGGGTTGGTATGATGTGGTGGGATGGAGATACAGTACAAAATATCTTCAATGCCTTTTACCTGGAGATAGAAACCCTCACATGGTTTATTATGTTCGAGGGTCAGTTCTCCAGTATGGGAGAAAATGCCACTAACGAAGACATCATAAATTATATAGTATCGAACGGTACTTCTATTTACTTAGCTGATAATTATCAGGAACCTGTTGAGTATAGTACGAACTCTTCATCCGCTTTGACTATAGGAGGAGGTTCAAGTGTTTGGTATACGGGAACTAAAAATCCTACCGTTACAGTTAACGGGAGTGGGTTTAGCGAGAAAAAACCAACGGCATTTTTTGGGTGTCCCTACAACCTAACTCCTACATTTACACCGTCTTCAAATACAACCTTGCATTTACATCAAAACTATGCAGATGTAAAACCTACTTCGGGTTATAAGGCATATACCCTATATTGCCAGAAAGTATCTGGTACATACCAGATACTTATAAATGTAGCTCCATATAACTAAACTGTATAACCTATGAAAATTTCAAAACTCGGTTGGCTTTATATTGCTTTAGCCATCGCATCCTTCATCATTTTCTCTTGTATTTGGAGATGGTTAGATAATTGGTTCTTAGCTGTGCTGCTTATAGTATACCCCCTGGTATATTTTGTAGCTGGATATTTTGCTCACTATCTCAATGTTAAATCTGTAGCCAAGAAAGAATAGGAATGTCCAGTACATTAGAAGAACATGCTCATAAAACTTGGTTTGGCAAGTTATTACACACTATAGTACATATCCTCCTATGGATTTGGCAATTGCCTCAGAATCTGGTGGGATTAACCTATAGGTTAATTACAAGGGGTGAAAAGAGGATACTCAAACAAAGGTCGACTGCTTTCTATATAGCTCCTACTATGAGTGGCGGAGTTAGCTTGGGTAATTATATCTTTCTCTCCAAGAGTTCAGGATTAAGAGAGCCAGTATATGATCATGAGTTTGGTCATTGCATACAATCCAGGATATTAGGTCCTTTATACTTACCCACAGTTGGGATCTGTAGTGGGTTACACTGTATGTTTCACAACCGTAAAAATAACTACTATGATTTCTGGACTGAGCGATGGGCAAATAGATTAGGAGGGATAGAGGGTTACTCTGGTGAATATCACTACCACAAGGATGGTGTTATACGAACCATTTACTCTAAGTTGGAGGCTTTCTATAACAAATATTTTTAGAGTATGGCAAGGAAGGTCAATATCACACTCCCTAAACTATCTGACCTTGTACTTCAAGTAAAACTCAACGGTGAATGGCAAAAGGTAGAAGCCTTAGTCAGTAACCTTGGGCCAAGTATGCAAAGGGGGTATGATAAAGCCGTGGATAAATTTTCCAGAAACCTCCTTGCAATCGTAAAGAAGTCATTAACTTTGGGTATACCTCCCGTGGGTGGAGGAGTAACATGGCAACCCTTATCCCCAGCTACTATCGAAAGGTGGGGACAACATCCTATTTATAACCTGACTGGTCTCTATTCGAGATCAGTTGGGTTATATCAGTATAAATCGAGAGTTCTAATCGGATTACCCATTGGAACTAGACGCTCTTCTCAAAAGGAATTAACCCTGAACCAATTAGCTAAAATATTAGAATTTGGTTCTAATGACGGTAGAATTCCTTCTCGTCCAGTATGGGCACCTTCTCTCAAAGCTGTTGGAGGTAGAGGTAAATTAAGAGACCTTATCCTAACTGAAATACGCAGGGAACTTCAAAAATATGGTGTAAGACCCAATCAAGTAAAATGGTAAATTCTCAGGAAATTATAGAGAGGTCCATATATATGGCCTTATTAAATATGGCCATTGAACTGGGATATACCATAAACCCAGAAGATTACCTCCCTACAAGTGAAGCAAATGCTGAAAGATTCAAGGAAGATTTAAAGAATATCACCCAAGATAAGGGATTCTATATAGGTATCTTTGGAGTGGGTAATAACCATTCTAAAGGTATAAAAGAAACTCCCCGTATGGTAGTCGATTCAGAAGGATTCTATCCGGGAGATGTTGGATTACCAAGGCAAATAATCGAGAAAGAAGAGGGCATAGGTTATACCGCAACCGAGGTACCCTATGAAACCTTACATCAATATATCAATATAAGATTATGTGCCCACTCTGCAGAACACATGAGATTGTTACATCAAATCATGTTCTGGTCAGTTCCTCAGAGGGGTTACTTAAAGCCATATACTGAAGACAAGTTTTTATTCGCAGGAAATATATTCCTCAGGATAGTTAACTTTTATAATATGCCCGATTTGGATAACGGGTTGATGGAAAAGGTATACCAATTTGAAGTACAGGATTGCCTCCTAGAAAGTAATACTCCTCCAGGGGTAATTACTCCCATAAGGGATATTTCTGTGCTTCTAGAAAATGCCAATTATACTCTACAAGTACCTTAAGATAAAATTCACACATGGATAAGAAAGAGATTGAAAATCTGATAACCCAGGTTATCAGACAAAACGACATGAGGAATAGGCAGGGAAAAAATCTTCAGGATGTCTTAATGGGTATATTACAATATATATCCGATTCTGAGGGTGGGGAAGGAAGTGATATTAATCTTATACCCGGAGGTGGTATAGAGATAACCCCTACTCAAAAAGGTATTCAGATATCCATAGATAAGACTGCCCTGGAATCCATTCAATATGCTGACACCGAAGTAAGGAGATTAGAGAAGGATAAAGTACCGTATGCCTATGACGCTAAGTTAAAGAAGAATATTAACATACAGGCTTTAGAGGGCGGAGGATTCATAGTACAGTACCAGGATGATAACTATGTATTAGCCAAACTTGGGGTATACGAGGAAGGATCTGTTATCCAGAATGAGATTGCCAATTCTCATTACCCCACTGTAATAAATACTTCGGACAAGGTATATATGGAATCTCTTTCGGGTAAAAGTGAAATGGCTCTTGTATCTCAGATAACCGATGAGGTATTCCAGGCCTATAAGTCTAAGGGGGGAATCAAGGATAAAGATCATTTTTTCCAGGAGTTAACCACTCTCATAGATGGAGATGGAGGTTCAGTTGAATAATAACCTTAAATAATTAAAATATGCCACAAACTCCAAGAGTAAGGTTCAGCTTCAAGAACCTGAATGTACAGTCTAGTGTACCTTTGTTGGGTGTAGTCAATGTAGTAGCTATGACTACTAAAGGCCCATTCGAGGACCCGAAGGATCTGATTGCAACTCCTTCTCAGTTTACTCGGATTTTCGGTTCGGAAATAGTTCCTGATGGATCTGTATCCAATATCATGAAGGCTCTTGAGATGGGAGCTAAGGTCCGAGTATCTCGAGTAATGGCTGATGGTGCTACTTACGGTTGGGCTAAGCCTATGGCTGTAACTGGTGGTGCTGCAGCACTTGCTGGTCCTTCTACGGCTGTTCCCAATGGATCTGCCGTTGTATCTATAGTATTGACCGATCCCAGCGGAGCAGAGAATAGTTTAACCCTTAATTTTGCTATCCGTACTCGAGAAGCTGGTTCTCCTGTATTAGATAATACTGGGTATGGGTTAAATCGTTCTTTCTATCTTGAACTGAATTATACCGAAGAGCCCACTGTGAAGGCTAGCATAATTCAGTATGGAGCTCGGGATGAATCCACTAAGAAGCTTCTCTATGATAGCATCTTAGCTACAACCCCATTCTTCTCGGCTAACAACGGATCTAATCCTTCTATCAATGTAGCTACTTTCCAGAATTTCATAGATAATGCTCCTAATATCACTTTCGAAGTAATTCCAGGAAAAGAAGGTGATGGCCAGGGCACTATGGAGGATTATGCTCTCGACATAGTTACTATTGAGGATGCTATATCGGCACTTAATCAGTTCTCGAATTGGAATTCTACTGTAATGATCGGTAAGACCACTTCTGGTAACACGGATCTTGAAGAGGTATCCGATACTAATCGTTACATGGAATGCAACGAAGGTTCTATGGGTAATATTGGCGGTATCACTAAAGATAACTGGATGTCCGCTTATAATGCTCTCAAGTCTTATACTGATGCCTATTCGGTTATCCTCTCTCATGTCCACCAACATCTGGACAATTCCTATACCCAGTTGTATCAGGAAGTAGCTAAGGATGTACATACTACCTTTGAACAGATGCTTTATGTGGAGGTACCAAAGTATCAGAGTGGAGGCAGTCGAATACCTGCAACTGTAGAAGAGACCCTTACAGCACTTAAGACTATGGTAGAAACCATAGGCCCAATGAAAGAAGTTGCATATTTCGGCGGTGGTATCAAGTACTACAACGAAATGGGTTCTCTCCAGAAATGTGATGTGCTGGGTTCTGTAGCTGGTTTGGATGCAACCTGTGCTTCTACTTATGGCCCATGGTATTCCTTCTCGGGTATGAACCGTGGAGTGATTGCTTCGGCACTCGGTCCAGTAATGAAGAACTTAGGTGGCCCCGGTGATGTAGATACTCTCAATGAGTTTGCCCAGTGGTATATGAACTTGTTCGTAATCAAGAACACTCGTGCCCAAGGCCAGCGTACTATGCTTTGGCATGGTTTCACCTCGAACCCTATAGATGACTCCGAGAAGTTTATCTCTATAGTTCGTCTCAACCTGTATCTGAAGAAAAATCTTCGGCCTATTCTGGAAAGCTACATCGAAGAGCCTAATACCTTTGCTACCTGGAAACTCATCTATTATGAAGCTAAGGAAATTCTGGATGATCTGCAGACCCGAAATGCCATCACTTCGTATGAATGGATAGGAGATCAGGATGCCCAGAGTTATGATGAGCTCCAGATAAATAATGAGGCTGACGTTCGTCAGGGTAAATACCGGGCTCAGCTGAAGTACAAAGAGGTTGTCCCAATGCAGGATATCGATATGGAGGTAGTCATCGACATTGCGGTTAACAAGAGCACCGGTGAAGTATCCATCTCTGCCTCGAATAACTAAAACAAATAAATTCAATAAATACTATGGCAGGAGCTAAAGTAAAAAACCCAAGGAAGAAGTTCTTATGGCAAATTACATTTGTCAAGCATCCCATTAACCCCTTCCTTTTTCAGCAGGTATCCATACCTGAGATAAGTATAGAACAGGTTTCTCACGGGGATGTGAACTATGATGTAAAGACAGGTGGCCGGGTATCAGTGGGTAACTTAACTGCATCCAAGCTCGAAACTACTTCGGGTTCAGATACTTGGTTATGGGATTGGCTGATGTCAGTACAGGATATGCTGCTTGGAGGAGGTTTAACCCCGAGTCAGTATAAGGAAACCGTACTTATCAATGAGTTAGCCGAGGATGGAGTATCTATCCTTAATTCCTGGACTTGCACGGGGGTATGGCCTTGCAAGGTAAATGGACAGGACTTAGACCGAATGAGTTCAGACAACACTCTGGAGGATTTAGAGTTCTCAGTAGATACTTGCGAGAAGCTGTAATAATGAGTCACCAGGGGAGAGTTCAATGATGGGCTCTCCCTTTTTCATTATTATATACTATATTCAGAAGAATACACTTAACAACTCAACAACATGGAAAATCAAACACTTTATGGTAAGGAATTTACCTTTAAATTGCCCAGCGGTTACGAGGTAACCATAAGGGAACAGAACGGGGAGGATGATGATATCCTTTCTAATCCCGTAGATGCTAAAACCTTCATGAACCTCTCTAAGTTCATTTCAGGTATTGTAATTGATACTGATATGACAGCAAATCGATTGCTGACTCCCGAGGATGTGCAGAAAATGCCTTCTCTTGACAGGTATGCCATCATGATAAATTCTCGGATATTTTCACTGGGAGAAACTTTAGAGTTCAAGTATTCTTGGGATGGTCCTGCAGATGGTCAGGTTCGTGAAGTGGAGTACGAGGTTAATCTTCGGGAAGAGTTCCTCTTTGATTATGGTACAATCCCTTCTATGGAAGAGATGGAAGCAAAGCCCAATGCTATCCCATTCTACCCCGTTTCAAAACAAAGTTCTGAAATACATTTCACTACCAAGAGTGGAAAAGAAATGTGTTTTGATCTTCTCAATGCTAAAGGGGAAGCTTATGTATTGAACCTTCCCGCAAGTGAACGCACTAAAAATCAGGAATTAGTTGCTCGTAACCTCAAATTGAAGGTTGGTGATAAATACGAGTTAGTGAAAAATTTCCGGATGTTCAATCCCATAGATATGATGGATATCCGATCCACTATTAAGGGATTTGATCCTATTTTCCAAGGTACTACTCAGGTAGAAGATCCTGAAACGGGACAGAAGGTGATGGTACCAGTGATGGCGGTAGAGAATTTTTTCTACCCACGGGAGAACTAGAGGATGTATATTTATACGTTACTAGAGCCAAGATTAATATTGACTTTAACACTCTAGCAAAGCTCCCCTGGCGGCGAAGGAAGAAATTAATAGAAGCTGCCGAAGCATATTATGATGAACTTAAGAAAGGGCTGCCCAAAAGAAAGTAGGGCAGCTCTCTTTTGTTCGATAAATCCGAAAACTATATGGCTTTTACAAGTGGTAGTCCTTCTGCAGGACAACTCGAGATAGGTGTAGCTCTTGTACTTCAAGACAGGTTTTCAAACCAAGCCCGGGAAGCTAGCTCGGTCATCAGAGGTTTACATAGGGATGCTAAGAATGCTATTCAAGCAAACTTAACCACTATGCAGTCATACACCAATTCTATTGGTGCTATCGCTGGGAACCTCATGAATTCTCTATCAGATACCATAGCCCAGGGAGCAGACTTCATAGATATGATGACCTCTGTGGGAGCAATCTCTGGGGGTACTAGACAAGAGATGGAAGCATTATCAAATACTGCTCAGACTTTAGGTTTGAGGACTATGTTCATGTCTCGTGATATTGCTTCTGGTATGAAATATTTAGCAATGGCCGGTAATGATGCCAAGGAGATCCAAGAGATGATCGCTGGAGCAGCCATGATGGCCAATGCTACGGGAATGGAGTTAGGAGGTAAAGGGGGAACTGCAGACTTACTCACCAACATCATGCGCACCTTTAAATTAGAGAGTGAGAATGCAGTTAACTTAGTGGGAGACCAATTAACCAAGGCAGCTATGGCGTCGAATGTTTCCATGACGGACTTAGCTGAATCTATAAAGTATTCTGCGGCTTCAATGGTGACTCTGAAACAACAGTTGCCACAAGTAGCTGCAATGATAGGTACTCTTGGTAATGCCGGTATTCAGGGTTCTATGGCAGGTACTTCTATCCGAAACATGGCAGACTACCTAACCCAATCTATCACTAATCCAAATTTCAAAGGTGCTAAAGCTTTAGCTAGACTGGGATTAACCAAACAAGATTTTGTAGATGCCAACGGAGACCTGCTTGATTTTGCAGTAATACTGGAAAAAATCGGTGCAGCTACAAGTGATTTATCTTCTATAGATCAGAATGCTATATTCAAGAGTATCTTCGGTGTACGAGGTATGCGTGCTGCGATAGCAATAATGAGGGATACCGAAGGATACTTTGAATTACTTGATCAGATACAAAACAACTCAGCAGGATTTGCCGAAGAGGTAGTGGGTAAAAGAATGGAAACTATAGCTGGTAAGATAGATATTGTAACTTCCGCTATAGAGAACTTACAGACCACTTTCACCGAGGCATTGGGTAAGAACCCGATTATCACAGGTTTCTTAGATATGATGGGTTGGGCCATATCTCTGGTGAGAGATCTATTTGCAGTTCCAGTCTTAGGCCCAATGTTATCAGGATTAACCGCCATAGGTGCTGCTGTACTCCTCATTGGTAATGGTATTGCTGCTTGGAGAACCCGATGGTTAATATTAAACGGTGACTCTCAGGTAACTTTTAGATCCATGTTGAGATTACTCATAGGTGGGTGGTCTCAGGCTACTATTTCTGCTCAGGCCTACCTGAATATGGAGAGGGCTATCATTGCTCAGAGAAAGGCAGGTATTGGTGCAAGTGTTACTCAAGTAGCTCAGGCTGGAGGATTGCCTTATGCTTATTATAATGGCAACATTCCAGCAAAAATGGGAGCTAATGGCAGATATTATGCTAAAACTGGTAAGGGAGCTTCTGGATGGACTCCTGTGCCGGCTGCAATGGTGACTGCTACTGATCCAGGTAAGATGACCCGAAACTTAATGAATACTACTGCAGCAGGTGCAGCTGCCAATGCCGCATCTCGAGGGGCTTTAGCTTCTGTGGGTAGAGGTATATTGGGATTTGGTTCTAAATTACTGGGATTCTTTGGAGGTCCACTTGGGTTAGCCATTACTGGTATATCCATAGTGGGGCCCATGATATATAATGCTCTCAAGAGTAATAAATCATCTCAAGATGAAAATACAAGGGCAACTAATGACTTAGCTTCTGCTATCAAAGCCAGTCGGGAAGGTTATAAACAAAGAGATAATCTTCAGATGATGACAGTTCAGGAGCTGAGATGGTTAGTACAAACTCTTGGCTTATACACTGATAAAATCAGTAAATTAGAAAGTAAGCCCGTACATGTGGTCATTAATAATGATGGTAAGAAAGCTTTTGAGGAATATATCGGAGATCGAGATGCAGAGATGAATGTGGCTGCGGGAGTAAATTAACGTTTAGATTATGGCATCACTTATAGGAAAACCTGTGGGAAAAGTAGCTCAAGAAGTAGCTGACCTTGAGCAGGGGAGGGTATTCCAATCTCCTCTCAATAAAGCTTGGAGGGCTCTTATACTTTTAAATCGGACTACTTCTCCGATGGCTAAATCTGGGGTAAGAGAAACTAATACTGAGGCTAAAAAAGCTGATGCCATTAATTCTCACTATGCCCGAGAGAAGTCTTTTTCAGTGGCCCAATCCCAAGATCCTTGGAGTAATAACAAAGTAGTTGCTAGAACTTCTGGAGTATCCGCTGAGGAATTGGTTAAGTCAAAAGCTATAGATTATACTATGGCTAACCAATTAGTATCTGATATCATAAAGAATGATATTGTGATAGCTAACTTAAATGGTACCCCTCCAGTCAGTTTGGTGATTCAGAATCGTCCTAATAGTATAAGGGTAGAACCCACTGCTACTTGGGCCGCTGTTAAATCCATGGGTCGTAATAATCCTTTCTATTTTTATACGGGAGGAGAGGATACAATAACCTTCGATATCTCCTGGTATTCAGTAGATACTGAACATCGAGATGATGTGGTGAATAAGTGTAGATTACTTGAATCATGGACTCGAGCCGATGGTTATTCTGCATCCCCTCCGACTTTAAGGATACAGTGGGGTAACTCGGGTCTATTTGAGGATGATCTCTTCATATTAGCCTCAGCTCAATATGAACTCACTCACTTCCAGAATGCGGCTCGCATGAGGAGGAGATACGATAATGATCCGGATACGGGTCAGAGGATCACTAGTACTGTTAGTCAACCCTTTGACCTTAAATTACTTCCCAACTATGCTACTCAAACTCTTACCTTCAAGAGAGTGACTAAAAACAACAGAACTTGGGAAGAGATTATACCCAACGAAAAACTCATAAGAACTCCGGGTATAATTATGGATGATACGGATAGGGACTTCATTCAGGATATGGACGAAGTGTATAGTCAAGGATTAAATGATCTAAGCTTATGATAGCTATTCCAGGAACAAGTCCTTATGAGGACAGCTATGTAATAAAGTTCCCCGATGGAGATGTGTCTTTGGAAAGGAATATACCCGCAATACCTTCGGATCACTTAATTCATTCAGTGCTCGAGGGGGAGACCATCCAAAGCATTGCTTTCAGGTACTATGGTGATTCTGGAATGTGGGGAGTAATTGCCGATGCTAATGATATCCTTAACCCCTTCGAGGATGTTCACGCGGATATGGAGTTAATTATACCGAACTATGGAGGACAGTAAACCTATTCTCTTAAATGGTAATGGTACTCCATACCTTGCCATATTTGATGGGACAGGCTCTCCTATTATGGACGAGTTCAATGATATCCCCATTGGTATGGAAGTTGAGAACTTCAATTACAAGTACACTGAAGGTAAAGGAGACAAAGGTAGGTTCACTATAGTAACTGACTTTGTGGGAATAGTTGACCATCCTTCTCTGCAGTTCAAAATGCCTTTGAAAATACAGTGGGGATGGATATTCAGTGATCGATCTTTCAAGTCTGGTCCTGTGAGACTAGTCAATGTGAAGAGTCATCAGATAGAGTTTACACCCGAGGGGGTAAGGTTTACCATAGAATTTGCAGATGCAAAGATGTTCCTTGAAGCTGAACCCTCTACTTTTGTGGGTAATAAGACTGAGTATCTGGATGTATTCAAGGAATTAGCCCTGGGTAAAATGCCTTTAGTTATAATGGATTACTCTGAGAAAGCGGGCACAGCTCTAACAATAACCGATAATCAACCGTGTGATGGCAAAACAGAGCAACGAGAAAAGTAAGCCTTGCTTACCTTGCTATACAGGGATACAGAATTCAGAGGAATTGGATGACGGGTTAGTGGGAGTAAAGTTACTTGAACTCTCCCCCGAGAATCTCTCTAAACCCTCTCAAGATCCCGATAGGTATAAGTTAAAGCTGCTACCAACTACCTTTGCTGAAGGTACTGTGATAGTGGGTTCAGCTACATTTCTGAACAAGTATTCTCAATTGGTGGGCATAGCTAAGTCTTTGTCAGGAGGCCCTAATTTTGTGGATACTCGTGACAATAAGATTGAGATACATAACGGTAAGCAATCTGGTAAAACCGTATTTGCTTATACCTTTGCTGGCAAAACTGGAGAACTTTTAGAGTTCAGGGTACAAACTAAATACGTACAGAGTATAGAAGCGGGTAAAGCTTCTAGTGTAGATCCTGACACTAAAGCGGTAGAAACCGAAGTAGTTCAGTGTATACCCACTAATGATGATCCATGTAAGCCTGATGCTTACATCAAAGAAAATAAATCGGGAATATTGAGGCAACCTCAGGATATTACCCGGATGGCAAAATTTGAAAGGGCAGTATCTCCCAATACTTCTATCTGCCGTCAGGTAAACCGTCCTTCTAAGACTCCTCCGGTATATAACTCTATAACGGATGCTAAACAAAAGTTAGCTTCAAATCCTTCTTTAACTACCGAAGAAGTTAGAGCCTATAATTCTCAGATAGAAGCCGAGTGGAAGAACTATCAGGATGCTCTTAAAAAATTCGAGAATGCTCTAAGGAGTTATGCTCAAAAGGTGAGCTCGGGTGAAGAAGTAAAGCCTGAGGAAAAGCCCAAATTACCTCAGCCTCCTGATGAGGTATCTAACTTTGTGATCCGAAGGAAAGTACGGGTATTATTAGACCCGGTTGACTATTCGACCCGAGGTACCAAAGCTTATGCCCAGGGCCAGAATAACAATTTCTATGATACCATAAATTGGAAGTCTGGGTACAGGGCATTACAGAAAATGTCCGATAAAACCATAATAATCCCACCTGGGGGTTATCAAGCTGGGCAGAAAGTACTTGTAGAAATGGAACTTGAGATACAAGTACCCGGTGTACGGGTAGTATCCGACCCCTTATTCCTGACTATGGGTAGCTTTATGTCTAATGATATTATCGAATCTGTAAATAGCCAAATTAAGGCTAAGGCTAAATTCGTGGGTAACCCTGATATGCAGTCTTCGCAGATTATCGAGATAAAGAATGTCGGTCAGAAATACTCGGGTGATTGGTATGCTAAGGAAGTTGAACATAGCTTTGATACTAGCGGATATTTCACTGAGGTCACTTTTGAGAAGAAGTCACGTAATTCAATACTGAACCGTATATCCACTTCAGTAAACACCCAAGAGGTATTCCAAAAAGCCCATGATATAGCTAAAGAATCCTATACTACGGGTGCTTGGAAAATACCAAGTATGATCAAATCTGAGGTCTCAAGGTATCGAGCTTCGACTTGGAAAGAGGGAGAAAAGGAGAATCCTCAAAGATCTGGTCGTCAAATTGTTGTACACCAGAATAATCGGGATAATCCCGCTGATTATGAAGTGGTAGTAGACTCAAGGGTGGATTTTCAAGTGGGTAGGAATATAAGTCCGAAAGAATCATGAACCTATATGAATTGATTCAACAGAGAGGTATAGAGTCAATCGGTAGATTTTACTCTACTTATCGAGGTATAGTGATAACTTCCGACGACCCTGACTCTCAGAATAAGGTATGTGTATATCTCCCGAGTGTCTTAAGGGGTGTAGAAGTATGGGCCTATCCCAAACATCAACAAGGAGGTCCCGGTTCTGGATTCAAATGGTTATCTCCTCGTGAGGGTTCTATAGTATATATAGAATTTGAAAACGGGGACCCGAGACACCCCCTCTGGTCTTATCATGGCTGGGCAATCGGAGAGATGCCTCCCGAATTGGATAAGCCTCACGTACTTGGGTTTATTACACCCAAGGGCAATAAGATTATACTGGATGAAAGTGAATCGGGAGTATTAACTGCAATAATCCAACAAAATATAATTGTTAAGTCTCTAGACGGCAACATAAACGTCGATGCGAATAACATTATAATGCAAGGGGGGAAAGTTGGTATTCCTGAATCTAATTCCGTAGTGGGAAGGTTGAATAAAATCGAACAGGATATCAATAACCTTAAACAGATATTCTCATCTTGGGCTCCCACTCCTCAGGACGGAGGTGCTGCTTTAAAGGCCTCTGCTTCATCCTGGTTTGGAAGTCAATTAACTGAAACCCAGGTGGAGGATATTGAGAGTGAAACAATTAAACAACCTAACTAATGGCAAACTATAATCAACTCAACACAATTGGTAGTGGGCCTTATTTCCCCATAAGGTTGGAATATAAACGGGATAAAGATGGTAATATCATCTCCGACTCCATTGTAGTGGATCCCGGTACTCCAGATATACCGGGTAAGCCTCCTGTAATTGAATATAAGGCTTTAGTTGGCTGGTATCCTTTGTATGGTGATATCAGGTTAATAAAGCAGAATATCACCGCTATACTAACTTATCAAATAGGTCAAAGGTTTAGGCAAGAAGACTTTGGTTCTCGAACTTGGGAATGTTTAGAAGAGCCAAATGTGAGTGCTTTAAATCTCATGATTAAGAATTTTGTAAAAGATGGTATAGCAGCTTGGGAACCTCGGATCAAGGCCTTAAAAGTATTGGCTTTGAAACCCACTAAAGAGTCTATAAGACTCCTTATATATTTTCGGGTACAGAATTCCCAAAGAGTAGAGGAATTAAATTTCCAATATAACTTAAACAACTCAACAACAAATGTCTACTAGCAATCCTTGGCTTACTCCCTTTCAGAGGTCATACAATGACATAAAAGCCAAACTTATTCAATCTCTGAATGAAAGGGTTCCAGAGATAACGGATATGAGTGAAGGTAATATATTTATCCTTACACTCTCAATCTTTGCAGGTATTGCTGAAGTGATACATTACTATATAGATGGTATGGCAAGAGAGGCTTTCCTCCCAACCTGTAGAAGGTATTCATCCCTCTACAAACATGCCAAGTTAGTTGATTATCATATAAAGTCAGCTATCCCATCTTCAGTAGACTTAACCGTATACATGCAAGATGGAAGTCCTTTCCCTGTAGATATACAAGTACCCCAGAATACTGTATTCAACTCAAAAGATGGTAAGCAGTGGATAACTACTCGCAATATAACCATTGAAAAGGGTACATATACTTATAAAGTCCCAGTAGTTCAAAAAGAGGCTGTAGAGGAAGTAGAACTGGGTACATACACCTCCCACAATACTATCATAACTCTAGGAGATTTACCTTCTGACAAGAAGTACGTAGAAGGTTCTATGGTACTTACCGTAGGTGGAGAAGCTTGGACTTTAGTGGATACTTTTGCTTACTCAAGTCCCGGAGATAAGGTATACAAAATAGAATTGGATACTACTCTTACTCCCTATTTGGTATTTGGTGATGGGCAGTTCGGTAAGAAACCCAGTATAGGCTCACTGATCAAGGGTCAGTATTATTTAACTTATGGATCAAGCGGGAATATACCCTCCAACCAGTTTGAGCAAGTACCCGAGGTGATGACTAATGTAACTTCAGGCCTTACTCTTACTAATACCATAGCTGCTACTGGAGGATCTGACTATGAGGATTTTGATACTCTCAAGGGACATATCCCTCTCAGTATTAAGACTCTCGGAGTGGCTATCACCAAGGAAGATTACGAAGCTATAGCCATGTTGATAAACGGAGTGGATAAGGCCTATTGCAATTACATCTGTGGAAAATACGTGGAGATATATATCACTCCCGATGGAGGTTCAGAGGCCAGTACCGAGCTTATCAATAATGTGAAGCAGAGGATGGAATCCTCTAAGGTGCTGACTACTAGAGTTAGTGTATATTCTACTCATGCTGCTAAGGTTTATTTATCCGCTGAGATCACAGGTAAGAAGTCTTTTAAATCCATAGATATAAGCAACCAAGTGAAGAAAGCATTGTTAGATGCTTATAACTATCAGAACTCCGATATCAATAAGCCGGTAAGACAGTCGGATTTGTACGCTCTTATGGATAATCAACCCATGGTTGACTTCCTTACTATAACCGAACTGTATTTATTGCCCTATCCCATAGCCATAAACACCAACTCTCAAAATCAAGAAGAGATAGTATCAGTACCCGCACTGAATATTACCTATTTCAAGATGATATCCTTTACAACTTCCACTCCAGAATCCGATTTTGAGAATTGTTACATACAAACTGTGGTAGAGGGCGGTGAATCATTTTACAAGGTATATGCTAATAAGGAATTATCGGGCAATGCTCTATATTCGGGTCAGTATGGTAAGCCTCTCGAAGTAACTCTAACCAAATCTAAGTTTAGTCTTACAGTTAACTTACCAGTTGAAAATGCTAACTATGAAAACGGAACAGTATATCAATTAACTACCCAACCTATGGGGAGCAATGGTAGATTGGTAGATCTGATCCCGCATAACTACAATATCCCTATCATCAGTTCGGATAATATAACACTCAAAGTAAATGAAGTGGTTTAATCCAGCGAAGACATTCTTCAGGGATTTCATCTTCAGTAACCTTTTCGACCATTACTATAAAGCCAATGATACTTACCAAGATTCAGAGGGTAAAGGTATATTCGAAAGGTTCATAGATGTATGTTCAGGTTATTTCGATACTGAGGTAATGCCCGATATAGATAATTTCATGGATTGTCTGGATGTGGATAAAGCCAATCCAATATTCCTGAATTATCTATGGGAATACTTTGGGTTCATACCTTATGCCTATGGCGTATTAACTAAGGGAGAGCCCTATACAGAGGAGAATCTAGAGAATTGGATAAAAGAGGACAGGGGTTTTCCTACCGCTGATTTCCGATTAGTTCTAAGATACGCCATATCTTTGTATAAGATACGAGGCACAAAACGGTTTTATGAAATTCTGGGCCGTTTCTATGGAGTAACCTTTACTCTCACTGAAGTAGATGAAAATACAAAAGCCTCAGTAGTAGAAGCTGTAAAGGATGGTTCTGTAAATTACGATACTATCTCTCACTTCGATACTTCTTCTGTTACTTATGATACGGAGACCGATTGTTGGGAATGTGTCCCTATGATTCTCACTATTGGTATACCAAAAGGTCAATGGAACTTTATGGTAAAGAAGGACCAGGAAATTCAAGAACAATTGTTGGGAGAATGGAAACTGATGAATCCCGATGCCACCGAAGAAGAGATAGAGGCTAAAAAGGAACAAATACAATCAGAACATCCCTCTGACTACAGTGATAAGGTAAGAGAGACTCTGGTGAATATTATCAACAAGTACTTACCTGTAAACGTAAAATATTTTGAACCCAAGGACAGTTCTATTGTATTTGAACCAACTACTGCCGTAATCTATATTTTATATGTTTAATGTACCTATTATAACTCTATTATCGACCTTAGTTCAAGAAGATCTTCAACTGGATAATGCAGTTCAATCTCTAACTAAATCCTCGATTGAGTTGGCTGAAGCTGCTTCTAATTATGGGGCACTCAAAGTGATATTCGGTATATTCATGGTATTAGTATTAGTGATAGTGGGTATGTTTATATACACTATCTGGAACCTTAATAAAAAGGTTTCAACCATGTCCGAGTCTTCTCAGAAAGTAGCTGAATTTTTTGATGGAGCCGCTGATTCCACTATCGGTACTACTGAGGCTCAAATCTTAGTCCGTAGGGAATTCAATTGTTTGGGTCATATCTTTAAATATGCCATATTACATATAAGGTTAGAGAACCACATTGATAACAGGGAAGCTACTACTAGAAAAGTGGATAGTTTGGTCAACAACGAATACTCAGAGTTCTGTGGGTTGTTATCGAACTTTACCTGTAATGGCAAATCTCTGATAAATATCATGGAACCTCAGGATAATGAGGCAATCAAGGATATGATAATAGAGCAAATATATATCCCGAAAGAACAATTTACAATATCAAACATGGACCAATCTGTGGATATGTATTTGAATGGATTGAAATTGATGTACCTTAAAAAACTTTAGTGTATGGCACGAAGATTATTACCTATCATCGATTTTGCTCATGGTTCAGATGTACCCGGAAAACAATCTCCTGATGGTAGACACAAGGAATACCTGTGGAGTCGTAAAGTGGGGAAAGCTTTGGCAGAGCGTCTTAAGCAAGAGGGGTTTGAAGTAGCCTTCACTAATACCGGGGACACCGAAATCGGGTTGTCTAGAAGAAAAGAAATTGCAAATAATTTAGATGCTCCATTAGGGGGAACTAAATTTCTGCTATCCCTCCATAACAATGCTGCAGGCATGGGGAATGAATGGTGCACTGCCCGAGGTTTTGAAATTTATACCACTAAGGGACAAACTCGTTCAGATTTATTTGCTACTGTAATATTTGAACAACTCCAAGAAGATTTTCCCATTACGGACGGCTATAAACACCGAACAGATCCTTCGGATGGAGATCCTGACAAGGAATCCAATTTTACGGTGTTGATGGGCAACAATTACTGGGGAGTACTTCTTGAATGGCTTTTCCAGGATAATCCCGACGATGTCAAGTTACTCGAAGATGATTCCGTGAATAAGAAACTGGTAGAATCGTTAACTAAAGCTCTTATCTTTATAGATGAGAATCTTGATAAATTAAAGCTGTAGATTATGCCGACTAACAATGCAACTGAGGTTGTAAAGGGTGTAGTACAACCAAGGTTTTATCAAGTATATGGTGATCTGATTGAATCCAAGGAAGTGATGGAACCCCTGGCTATAGTCGGAGGTACTGGCCCTGTTTGTGGATTCGATTGGGTAGACACTTCTAAGTCAGATGTGACTATAACCAGTATATTCAATACAACTTCTCTGGAAAATGTTCTTGGCAGGGAAATACTCAGAGGTAAGTCTCGGAGAGTATTCTTATCTAATAAGGGTAATACGGCTGGTCAAGTCTTCAATGCTTACATTACCCCGGATGGCTTATGTCACATTGCCCCTGATACTCTGACTTTCAACGGAGTTCAACCAGATGGAGGTTGGCCAAGTCTCACTAATCCCCAAAAGGTAGTGGCTTTTGTAGTGAAAGCTTCTCACTCTTATAAGGCTGATAGTAGTGATCCAGCACCAAGTATATCTAACTTCACTTGTAATTGGCTGGTATTACCAGGAGAGTTGAAGTTTGAGAACATCCTTCGTTGGGATTATAATGAAGTGATGAACATTCTGGTACAGAGCTCGGTGCCTTGGAATCAGAATACCGATACTATCATAGGGTTATACTTTGTGGGATGGGATCCATATTGGGATACTGATCCAGAATCTTCTCGGTATAAATCCATAATGGCCCAATTTAACTTCACTCTTTGCTTAGTTCCTATCCAAGGGAAATTCCCCGTTGAGCCTTGGGGAATGAGCCCATTAGAAGCTTTGGATTTAGATAGGCGAGTATCTGCTCTAGAAGAAACTTCAATTCCGGGCCAAGTAGATAACCTCACAGCAAAAGTAGATAACTTGGTGAGTTCATTGGGTTCTGGGGTGGATGTAAGCTTAACCAAAGGTGAATCAGGGGATGATGATCAGTTCATATTTACTCGCTTGAATATTAAAGGCTCTACATTTGTATCTGGTAGGAATGTAACTAAAACCATAAACAGTTCCTGGTATGAGAATGCGGATGCCTTGGGCATATTTATAGCTCCCAATATTAGTCTAGTTAACCCCACTACAGTAGTCTCAGGTAACTGGGATATAGGTTCTGTAGTATTTGAACCTGGATTGGATGGGAGTCTAGTAGTTGGAGATGCTATACCTCCGTCTGGTAAAAGCGATTGGCAATTAGTAGCCATAATCAATCCTCAATTGATAGGGGGTGATTCTAGTCTGGCCATATCCAATGGCTTCATATCTCAGAATGGGCCCGATCCCTCTTTAAGCTGGGTAATTGGTATGTACCTTAAGAGGCTGTATTTAAATAAGCAAAAACTTGAAATTGTCGATAGTGGACAGATATCCATTATAGGTAATATACGAAGCTATGCTTATTTCAAAGCCATAATGGGAGTTAATACCATTACGCTAAGAGTATTTGTACATGCGTATAATGGTGGAAGTATAGGCGAATGCTCCGTAGATTATAACTTAGCCAATCTATTTGGTAAAAACTCTAAGATGTCGGGTATTATTGATGATCTCATTAATCTCCGAGATACATCCATAGATACTACCAAAATTTATTTGGCTATGCCCACTGACTTTGAAGCAACCGATATTGATGCCACATTATCTAGTGAAAAGAACTTCCAAATTCAGAATTACAATGCTCACCTGGATATCACTACTAATAGTGTACACATGGTAGTTAAATATCGAGCAAATAGTGTGGCTTCATCTCCGGGAGATTGGATTAATATATGCCATTCTATAACATTACCTATAACCGATAGAACTCTAGACCTATACTCAGATATCATTAGGAATACTTCAGATTGAACTGACCATAGTTGAGTTGGTTAAGTGGGGCCGGGGTAAGGTTAATAATAACCTTGCTCTGGCCTTTTTCATTGTTTAAGGTCCACTGAAGCTTGTTCTAAGGTTTTCTGTATAGTCTTCCTCATACGGGAGAACATATTAACTGCAAACTTATCTCGGGGTAATTCGAAGTAATCTATAAGGTGAAGGATAGATAATTTGCCGTGAGAATCCTTGATACGAGACTCAAACCATTTAGGGGGTTCAAGTTGTATTTGCATAACTAAGTACTCATCAGGAGTAAGATGTTCTTTCATATATTCATGGAATCTTTGAGATTGTTCCTCCTTGATACGGGTTTCTTCGGAATCATCCAAAAGTTCTTTATTATTATCAAATAAGACCTCAAAGGAAGTTAACTCCTGATTAAATTCTGCTTGCTTGGTATAAGCATTTCTTAGTAGCTTGCTTTTATAGGTTTGCAGGGAAGATAGGAGAGTGGCCTTCAACCTTTCTTCATCATATTTATCTTGATATTTATTGAAGACGTACAAGAACTTATCCCAGAAAAAAGAATTGATTATATCGGGAGTAAGATTAAATCTTCTAGAATCAACTCCCCTCACTAGCCTACGGATTAAAGGTTTACAGGTTTTATATAACCTATTAAATAAATCCTCATCATAGGGTTTTAATTCCGTTAACCGATGTAGTTCACTCCCATTGTTGCCTTTCATAGTAGTAAAGATTTTTAACAATGCAAATATAAATAATAAAGTAACAACTTGTATGAATTTTATCAAATTATTTCATCCGTTATGTTCAAGGTAGGTTCGAAGATGAGCTCAGAGAACTATATTATCTAGCAGATACTATTGATTATACACTCATGAATATATATATAATATGAAACCAAATAGGGTAAAGAAAAGGTTAAGCTCTTGTGACAAGTTTACATTCTCTATCGAGTTTCAATTGGAAGTACTTAGGTTTTTGGTACAAGGGAAAGAAGCTTTTCTATATATTCCCAAAATAAAACCCGGGTACTTTACTTTGATTGAGCACTCAGTAGTAGTAGAAGCTTTGGTAAAATTTGTAAAGAAATATCAACGAATACCCAGTGAGGTTTTAATGGTTGAACAAGTTAAAACCCTATTAGAAGGCAAAGATTATGTGGACTTAGTTACCAAGGATGATATTCCTAACATTCATAGTTTAATATCGGACCTTTACAATAAGCCCCTGAAAGACGTAGATATTATTCTGGAGAATATACATAAATTCATTGCCTATATTGAGCTAAAGGCTTTGAACGAGGGTATGGATTTTTCGGATTATAATCTATATGAAACTTATCAAGCTAAATTAACTAAGATCCTACAGAGTTCAAAACCCCAAAAGAAGGATGAACCTTTGCTCATGGTTAGCGGAACTGCAATGCGACAGCTTATGAGAAAGGTTGATCCAGATGTAGTTCCTACTCCATTTTGGCAATTAAATAGATTAGGTAATGGTGATGGGTATCCTAAGAATTCTCTCTTTGTTTTAATTGACCGTCCTAAAAGAAGGAAGACATTTGCACTTATCAATGTTGCTCGAGGATATTTGGCAATGAAGAAGAATGTTCTTTATATTGATACCGAAAATGGTAAGAACCAGTTAATGGACCGTATGATTCAATCCACTCTTAATAAAACTAAGAGAGAGATGTTAACGGGTGATTACGATAAGATGGAGCAAAGGCACATGCGTAAATATAAACGTCTTGGTGTAGAGTTTATTGTGGAGCGTGTACCTGCAACCATTGCCGATTGTAATACCATCACCAATCTGGTTAGAAAATTAGAAACTGAGAAAGGTATCAAGGTTCATGTTATAATGATTGATTACGCTGCAAAGTTAGCTTCTATTGCTCGAGATAGGGATGATGTGGAACGTATCAATAATGTATATATAGATATAGATAATATGGGTGATGAGTTGGGGCTTGATGCTGTATGGACTGCCCAACACGTTACTCGAGAAGGTGCTAAACATCAAGAAACTCGATACGAGGATAATGATATTGCTTCTGCTATATCTATCATAAGGAATGCAAAATGCGTTATGGGATTAAATTCTACACCTGATGAGGAGGAACATAATATTATGCGGATGGAGGTTGTAGTTCAACGCGATGGAGTTCCAAATGGTCGGGTAATGTTTAATATGGATCCCGAAAGACAACGGATGAAGGAATTCTCAAAAGAAGCCCGGGCTAAGTACGATGAGTCCATAGGTAAACAGGTAGATGATATGCTCAAGAAAAAGAAGAGGGTAAGTAATCCCAATGCTGACCCCGAAAAAAGGAGTAAGACTTCGGGTGATATTTAGATATATAATATAAACCTTTTAATATTAAATTTGTAATGGCACGTATTCTTGATTCTTTAGATTTGGCTAAGTTTGGAGAGAGGGTTACATTTTGTGAGTGTTGTAAAAAGGTAGTAGCCTTTGATAGGAAAGAGGTATTCTTAGACTTAAACTATGGCCCGGGGCACAATGGAGAAGAAAGTATCAAATGTCCTCAATGCAACTCTATCTTACATCTGGAAGAGTTTCACACCACTGAACACATGTAGTTATGAATACTAGATTACTAAGAGTGTTTCGGAGGAGAGCTTCTCAGGATATATGCTTAAGAAGGCAACCCGGCAACCGATATCAAGTTGTATGTCCTGTTGATGATAAATATAGCTTAGGGATATTCTTCCGAGAGTGGGTCCCCATTAGTTCCGAGAAAGCTTCTATAAGCTGGAGTCAGATTACTGGGGATGGAGGTATTAGATACGAAGTACCATATAAAAATTCTTTCTTGAGATTAGAAGAAGCTAGATTAGAACTGACAAAGATACGCAGAGGATACATAATCCATCACTTAATTCCCATGCTATGTCAAAGATTACCTGTTAATAAGTAATAATTACCCGGCTATGTTATTCATGGTCGGGTATTTTCGTTTACAATATGAGACTTAACAGCAATATAAAAGGTAGGCTCCATCAATACTTCATTAGAAAGATAGGGGCTTATGATTACAGACACTCCTGGATGAAATCCGATTGTCCATATTGTGGAGGTGTAAAGAAGTTCGGTATCAATCTCTCAAACAATAGGTGCAATTGTTTTAAATGTGGTGAACATCCCTCTCCCATAAGTTTGGCGATGTATCTAGAGAGTACAGATAGTTTTCAAGAAATATTATCTATACTTGAATCTGGAGATTATTCTGGATATGTTTTCAAAGAAGAGAAGGTTGAACTAAAGGGCAGGAAAGAGTTCTTCCTCCCCGAGGGATTCAGGAATATATCCATGGGTACTTCTTTATTAGCAAGATCGGCCAGGAATTATCTTAAGAAACGAGGGTTTAATATAGAAGAGTTAGCTCGTAAGGGATGGGGATATTGTAATACCGGAAAATATCTCGGATATATAATCATCCCCTTTACTGAGCATGGGCAATTGACCTACTTCAATGCTCGATTATATATGGGCGCTGGCCCCAAATATAACAATCCAGAAGTAGATGTAACAGGTTTGGGAAAGAGTTTTATTATATATAATGCAGATGCTCTAGAAATATACCGAACCGTTTATATTTGTGAGGGTGCAATCAATGCTGAAACCCTGGGAGAGAATGGGATTGCAACAGGAGGTAAAGCAGTATCTCGATGGCAGGTAAATAAGTTTATCAAAAGTCCCGTAGAGAAGTTTATAATATTGATTGACCCTGATGCCAAAGGTAAGGCATTAGATCTGGCATTTAAGTTGGTGCCCTTTAAAAAGGTAAAAGTGGTATTTCTTCCTGATAATGAGGATGTCAATTCTTTGGGTAAACAAAGGACTTTAGAATATGTACGAAAGACGACATATCAGACTTATCAAGAACTTTTATCTATAAAATCACAGTTAAAAATATAGGGAAATGATTACATTCATTTTTATTGTCTCAAGTTTAATACCCATCACCATAGGTCTTATACAATGGGTTCACTTCACAGGTGATAGCATTGATTGTACCAATACCGGTAATAAGTATAATAAATATAGGATATACTCCAGGGGGAGAGAATACTTTTGTAAAATGGTCACGGGTTATATTTTTGGTATTATACCCGTATGGATAAAAGTAAAATATTATTATAATACAGGGTTCAATATGACTACCCGATTATGGGTTGAGAAAGATCTGGACATTATGATACAGGATATGGAATTCGGTCATGCTCAGTATTTAAAATCTCATCCGATGTTTCCCAAGCGTACAGTTCTGGTATATGAAAGTAAAGGAAAATAATATGGCAAAAAGAGAACCTTCCATACATATCTCCAGGTCTAGATTATACCAATTAGTTGTTAAGTATATAGGGGAAGACCTCGGGGGTAATAATCCCAAAGCTCCTGAGTATGGGGGTATAAATTTACTTAAGAGGGTAGATTTTATTATGAACGAGGCAAGGCAATATTCCTTAGACCATCGTTCAGTAGTAAAGGGAAATAAAAAGGTACAAACCCAGGCAGTTCGTAGAGCTTCGGGAAATATAGGAGATGCAAATTTATTAGCCGATATCATTTATTCTACTAGAATTCAACTAAAGCACATAGGAGTAACCAAAATAAAGCAAACCGATTTACAATGGGCATCAATTAAGGAATTGGTACCAGTTGTAAATGAATTCTGTCAAAAGTTTGGATTTGAACCTCGTCAGGGATATATAGAATTTGTAACTACAGGTATTAAGCTAATGTCTCAAGCAAAGAGGGTTAACTATAACTTCTGTGCTAATTGGTTATATCAACGAGTCAATTGGATCATAGAAGTGTATGAGGCTGAGAAAGAAGTAAAAGAAGACCCATATCCCCGATATACTCATGAAGTATATGAGTATTATACCAAGGAAATTCTCGATAGAATAGGTATAAATAATACCTATGATAAGAATCCTCAGGAATACGTATGGTTTGTAAGGGCAAGAGGTCTAGCAGATGAAATAGGGGTTGATTATCAAACCTTTGTTCAAGCTCAATTCTATGCACTAGAATTCTGTAATGGCATACCCAAAATAGAAGATCTATCTAATGATAAGGCTCGTCAGAGAGTCATTAATTATATGGCCAAATTCAATATTGTATCACGTCCAAGAATGGATAACACTAATTGGGATGATTTTAAAAAGTGAGAATATATGAAAGGAGATTCGGGGAAAATAATCTTTTGGACTATCATGGCCTTTCTCATGATATTGGCTTTACTATGTATAATGTGGTTTTTATATATGCTGTTAGATTTAATCTTTGATTGGTATGATTACTATAAGAATTGTCAATTGTAACTTCTGTGAATTAGAAGGTCCTCTGAAGTATACCAATAAATTGTATGAGGCTTTCCGTATCAAACACCCAGATGCCTGGCATATTCAGATGAGGGGTAGAAATAGGAATTGGGATGGGTATGTGAAATACATTTCCGAGAATGGCAGATTTAAGATAGGCCTTTTGAATTCAGTTTTCAATAAGTGCAAGGAATTCGGCTTATCCGTAAAAATAATAGATACCAGACCCCCGTTGAAGATACCTTCCAGAATTCCAGATAGGTTGGGTAGTCTAGTTTTAAGGGAAACCCAGAAAAATACTCTAGAATGTTTAATTTCTAACAAAGTGGGTGATACCCCTTTCCTGATATGTGCTTCTAAGTTAGCCGTAAACTACGGAAAAACGGCAATCTTCTGTGGATTACATGAGACTTTCAAGAGAAAATTAAAAACTGTGTTACTCCTTAATTCCTCTGATCTTTTCAAGCAATTCCAAAAAGAAATTCCCTTACTCTTACCGGGAGAAGATATCGGATTCATTCAAGGTAAGAAAAGGAATTGGGGAAATTTCAATGTGTGTATGGTACAATCCTTAGCTTCAAATATAAGAACCTATCAAAAGAGTCTTGAAGCTATAGACATGGTATTGATAGATGAAGCAGATGTGATAGATAATAAGACCTATTCAACCGTGATCCAACACCTATATAATTCTCGGATAAGGATAGGACTTAGTGGAACACTTTATATGAGTGAAGCTAAGAAAAAGATTATCCATAACATGAACATAAGATCCTTTATAGGTGATCTAGTGAATACCGTTGATTTGAAGGATATGATTGATAAGGGGTATTCTACCCCAGTAATTTGCAAGTGTATTGAAGCACCTTTCCAATACTCGGGTGATGATGATTACACTGAGGAATATAGAAAGGTGATAATTGATAATCCCAAGGCTTACGAATTCTCTTTGGAGAGAACTAAATTCAACCTCCGTTATCAAAGGATTCCTATGCTGATTGTATGTAAGTTCATTGATCATTGTGAAAAGCTTTATGAGTATTACGTTAAACATCTTGGAAATGATTACAGTATACAATATGTACATCATAA
>ERZ780177.1028-NODE-1028-length-27902-cov-7.934858_pt1 | contig 27902 bp, 18 predicted proteins | sample MGYA00510973_ERZ780177 | MGnify/ENA primary metagenome ERZ780177 (study PRJEB29588, sample SAMEA2144396) | human gut metagenome | biome: human gut; feature: human-associated habitat; material: faeces | place: Denmark | collected 2008/2010 ...
GAAAGCCCCAGTGGGGCTTTTAAGCGGCAGAGCGGTCTGCGTTAGCAGATGGAGGAGCTTTGCCCCGACAAGCTCTGCGGGCCGCGACATACGCTTTTTTCACAGGAGGGGCCGTAACGGCAACCGGCATCTGCCACTGCGACTTCACGCATAAAAAAGCGGGTCAGAAGCGCTCCGGTTTCTGACCCACGATAGGATATTGTTCTTTTTTATCCCCAACAACGCTTTGCAGGATGCGGGCGGTCAGGGCGTCCAGCTTTGTTTCCAGTGCGGGCAGGTGCAGCAGACGGTAGAACCGCTGATACACGGCATCCACCGCGTAGCCCGCAGCGGCAACCAGCAGCACCGCACCGGTCAGGTAAGCCAGCGAGGGCAGCAGCGCCCCGCCGAACCGGGGCAGGTCGACCAGCTGCCACAGCAGTGCCCGGGTAAAATCGCTGTCGTGCAGCAGATACACCCCGAAAGACAGCGGTGCCAGCCGAAAGACCCAGCGCCGCCAGTAGTCTGAGCGGATAAGGATATTCTGGAACAGCAGAAATATCGCTGCCGAAGCGATAACCGTAGCCAGTGCCTGATAGCCGTTGACGGTATTTACAAAACCGTTCAGGTGCAAAGCGTTTTCCACCCGCAGCGCCAGCATCCGGTTGAAAAGCCCCGCCGCCGAAGCCGCCAGATACGCCAGCAGGCACAGCCCGCTGGGCACGGTCACCCGGTATTTGCGGAAATAGGCAGCCATAAAATACAAGGTATAGAACCAGATAAAGCTGTATCCGTTATTCACAAAGGTTGCATCCGTTGCCCAGTAGAACAGCGTGCCCCACACGCTTTGCAGCAACAGCGCCACCAGCAGCAGTTTTTTGTACTGCCGCCTGTCAAGGCTTTGCACCACCGCGTTCAGCACCGGCACCGAGAGATACATCAGGAAATAGGCCGAAGCGAACCAGTAGCCGTTGGAGGTAAGGGGTAAAAGTGCCCGGAGCAGTGCAACAGCCGAAAGCGGGACCGCCCCCGCCTTGACCGCAACGCAGAAGGTGAGCATGGAGTAAAACCACACCTGTGCCCCAATGCGGAACAGCCGCCCGGCATGAACAGGCTCCTTGCGCTCCGACAGGTAATAGCCGGAAAGCATTACAAAACAGTTGGTGGATACACGCGCCAGAATAAACAGCAGCCAGTATATCCAGAATGCCGCTGTCCCCTGCGGTGCCGCACTGCCCAGCCCGCCGTGCCCGATGCCGTGCATCAGCACGATCATCACCATACTGAGGATACGCATCGTCTCAAAGCCGCTATGCCGTTTCTGCTCTTCCATACCCCATTTTCCCCCTTACATTTCCCCTGTTTCCAGCTGCCGCAAGGCCTGCCGCACCTGCTGCTCCGGCCGCAGCCATGCTTGATAGTACGCCGCATTGTGCTGCGCCATAGCCAAGATCGCCGCCGGGTCTGTCAGCAGCTGCCGCAGCTGCTCCTCACACTCCGCCGGGGAGGTATACGTTTTATAGTTTTTGCCTTCTTCAAAGCCGCCCGGCAGGGTGTACCGCAGCGGCTCGGTGACGATAGCGCGCCCCGCCGCCACATACTCGGCCAACTTCCAGCCGGTAGAGCCGTGCAGTCCGGTAGAAGCCACGCAAATCTCCGTGTGCTGCATCCGGTGCAGATACGCCCGCTTGCCGGTCAGCTTGTCCGGCACGATCAGCTCCGGGCACAGCTGCCGGGCACAGGCGTTGTCGGATACGCCGCCGGTGAACTGCTCCGGGAAGGCGCTTTGCAGCCGGTGCAGCAGCTCAATGCGGTCTGCATTCACCTGCCGCCACTCTGCCTGTAACTCCGGGTATTGCTGCACCGCCGGTTCCTCCGGGTCCCACAGACGGGTCAGAAAGAGGATGCGCGGCTTTTTGCGCACCCGGGTCAGGCAGGCTTCAAAGTCCTGCGGGTAGCAGCGGGTGGAAAGCGCCCACTGCTTCAGGCGGCTCTTTGCGCTGCGCTCCGCTTCCAGCGGCGAGCCCGGGCAGGTAACGTAGTAGTTCAGCCCCAATGGCCGCAGCTTTGCGGGAATACCGTCCGGGAACTGCCGGTTCTTCTCCGCTGAAAAGCTGCGTTTGAACACCACATCTGCACGGCTGAACAGCGCCAGCACCGCCGCCGGGTCGTTGTAAAAGTAGCCGTCCATCAGGTCAAACACCACCGTGCGGCCGTTGATCTCGGTTTCCAGCAGCGCCTCCCGTGCAAGGGGACTGCCCTGCCGCTCGTCCTGCACCCGCAAAGTCAGCTCCCCGCGCTTTGCCAGCAGGGTAAAGCCCGCCAGAATGCCGCTGACGTGCGCCGCACCCTCCCGGGTGGCAAGTTTTATTGTGACCTGCATATTCCCTCCTATCGGTGGAACAGTCCGGTGCGCCGCTCGCCCATGGGGATGACATCACAGAACACACACCGGCTCTTGGTAGAAAGCTGCACATCCTTGTGATAGCAGCCAAAAAACCATTTTTCGTAGGTCAGCTTGAGCAAGATCTCGTCCAGAAACAGGTGCAGACGGTTGCTCTCGCCAAGGGCAAGGGCGGTAAAATCCAAAAATCTGCTTGGTGCATCGTGGGTCAGCACATAATCTACCTTGTAGTCTACTGTCTCTAAGTTGCGGCGGCAGGTGTCGTACTCCTCGTCACTGGGCATCTCCTGCTTCCACCAGTTCACGCCCGGCTCCCGGTCGTCCTTATCCTGACTTTCCGCGCCGCCGAAGCAAAGATAGGTTTTGCCCTCCAGCTCCAGCACGCTGCCCCGGCACACGTGGTACACGTTGCCGCCAAGGCTCTGCACCCTGCCGCCGAACAGCTCGGTCTCCGGGTACTGTGCCAGCAGGTCGTAGTTTTCGTGGCTGCCGTCCAGAAACAGCACCGTGTAGGGGCGCTTGCGCAGCCAGTCCAGCCGTTTGCGCTCTGCGGCGCTGCCGTCCCATACAAAGCCAAAATCCCCCAGCACCACCACGGTGTCCTTTTTGCCCAGCCAGCGCAGTTTGCCCTGCTTGAAGCGCTGGACATCGCCGTGGGTATCCCCTGTAAGATATACCATTCCTGCCCTCCCTGCCGGAGCGAAAGAACGGTGTAAAACACCGCAAGGCTCTTGTAACGCCCCGGCAAACCTGTTATTATTATAGAACACAGCACTTTTGCTGCAAAATTGATCCTCCGGCGCGCGGTACTGCGCGGCCTTATCTAGTATATTTTATCGCTTTTTAAAGGAATTGTCCACATGAAACGTATTTTTGCACTGGTTCTCTCGCTTGTATTTCTGCTCAGCTGCCTTGTGCTGCCCGCCGGAGCCATGTTCGACCCCAGCCCGGTGTATCAGGTGCAGGCTGCAAGCGCCTATATCGTGAACACGGATACCAACATCATCGTCTACGATAAAGACAGCACGAAGCAGGTGTCTGCCGGCGGTCTGACCAAATATATGACCCTTGCCGTGCTGCTGACCAACTACGCCGACCAGCTGGACAACACCTTCCAGATGCCCTTTGCCATCTCGGACTACGTTTACAACACCAATAACGCAGATATGCGCTCCAACGAGACTTTCACCTACCGCGAAGCTATGTACGCCATGCTTACCCGCAACGCCAACGAGGCCGCCATGGGTGTGGCGTACACCCTTTCCGGCGGCGATCTGGACGGCTGGGTGGCGCAGATGAATACCTTATCCAAGCGCATCGGCACCACCGCCAGCAGCTGGACGGACGCCTGCGGCATCGACAGCGGCAACACCACCTGCGCCGTGGATATGTACCTGATTTTGCGCTACCTGATGAGCTTTGACGCCTTTGTAGAGGTGTCCGGTGCACCCAGCTTTACCATGCCCGCCAAGGAGAAGCACCGCTCCTCCTCGGTGCTGGTCAGCCAGAACGCCGCGCTGAGCAAAGCCAGCGGCGGCAGCTACTACCGCAGCGCCATGCAGGGCGGTATGTGCAATGTGACTGCCTTTAAAAACGATACCGGCACCCAGAGCTATGTTTCATGGGGCAACAAGGACGGTGCCACCTATATCTTCTGCGTGATGGACAGCCCCGACAGCTGCGATACCCTTGGCTACGCCAACCGCCGTCCCGCCCTGTTTGAGACAGTCAAACTGATGGACTGGGTGTTCGACAGCTTTTCCATTCAGGCTGCGCTGGACACTGATTTGACCATTGCGGAGATCCCGGTCAAGTATTCCTCCGATACAGACACCTTGCAGCTGTACCCCAACGACAGCATGATGACCCTGCTGCCCTCCACCAGCGACGGCACCGTCACCCAGAAATACTTCCACCTGCCGGACTACGTCTGCGCCCCCATCCAGCAGGGCGATGTGGTAGGCACAGTGGAACTGAAGCTGGCAGGCGAGACCATCGGCGTGGTGGAGCTGATCGCCGGGCAGGACGTAGCCCGCAACCCGCTGCTGTTCGGGGTGGACAAGGTGAAGGAGTTCCTGACCAGCCTGTACCTGAAGGTGGTGCTGGTGCTCAGCCTGATCGCCGCCCTGATCTACGGGCTGTGGCTGCTGTGTGCCAACTGGAACCGCCGCAAACCCACTAAAAAGATCCACCGCCGCTATTGAACAGACGCAAAAATGCCCCGGCAGCCGCAAAGGCCGCCGGGGCATTCTGGTTGCGCCAGCAGGAGTCGAACCTACGATGGGGGAGTCAAAGTCCCCTGCCTTACCGCTTGGCGATGGCGCATCGTGCAGCTAAGTATAGCATATTTTCTGCCGTTCCACAAGAGGGACACTGCATTTTTGCAGCCTTTTCCCCGCAGCACTTAGAGCGTTTGCGGCGTTTTTTGTCGTTTTTTGGGCTTTTAGACGCTGTTTTTATGCTTTCCATTTCCTGCCATGTTTTTACGAAAGACAAGTTTTAAAGGATGCAATTTTCAAAAAATGCGGTCTATCGGAGCATAAAATTCATCTTGCAAGGGTAAAAATCGTTTTTTCATAATTTTTATTATTTTTTCAGCCAAAAGCTGTATTTTTTGTTGCGGTTCTGGTACACTGGATGTGATAAATATAGATTGAAGAAACTTCTCCGTTGTCCGGGCTGCGCCCGGGTGGGGCAGGGTCTCCATCTTTGTGAAGGAAAGCGAGGGATCTCATGAAAAAATTCCTGAAAACGCTGGTGGTCGGGATCTGCCTGTTCACCCTGCTGTGCTGTGCGCTGCCGGCTGCGTTTGCTGCCGGCAACACTTCAGGGAGCAAAAAGGAACAGAACGTGTTCGCCATTGGTATGGATGCCCAAGGTGGCATCTGCTCTACTGTGGTAACCTACACGAACCTGTCCGGCAAACTGGAGAGCGCACCCGAGCAGCCTACCATGACGGGTTACACCTTTGACGGCTGGTACACCGAGCCGGTAGGCGGCAGCAAGGTGACCACCTCCACCGTGTTCACCTCCGACGCTACCATCTACGCACACTGGATCGCCAAGGCCGGTGCTTCCACCGTGCCGCAGCCCGCCACCCAGCCCGCCGCGATTCAGTGGCAGAAGTATGTAGGGCCCGCACTGGTAGCCGGTGCCCTGCTTACCACCCTGCTGGTCTCCACCATGTTCTGAACAACGCTGTAAAACGCATTGATACCAATGAAGAAAGGGATCTTACCATGACTACTTCTACCATGAAACTGCCCGCCAGCTACGCCGTGATCGACGCCGAGGAGATGACCTATCTGGACGGCGGTGCAAGCAGCGCCTACCAGTCCTTCCTGGACGTTGGCAAGGTGTTCAACTACATCGCCCGCATCTTCTCCGGTGCAAGCTCCATCATCAACAACGTCAACGTCATCTACCAGTCCTTTGTCTCGCTGAACAGCCTGCTGACCAGCTTTGGCAAGTAAAAGGCTGACCCCAAAGTCTGCATACGGGAGCCGCGCTTTTTTTCGAAAAAGTGCGGCTCTCGTTTTTTCGTGCGCGCAGCAGTTCAGTACAGTAGTGTACAAAACTTCACATCTCAAAATTATGAACAAACTTTTTAAGTTTTTGGGGTCTTGCAGTCGTTTTTGGGGAAAAATACACACAAAATATAAAAAAATGCGATATTTTTTCGGCGTTATCTCTTGATTTTGTGTCTGTTTTGTTATATTGTTGTTACATGGGATGTGGTAAAATAAGGTAGCTTGTAAAGGAGCGCTTCCGCACCCTTTACACCCCGCAAATCCTGTGGCGGCAAGCGCATTTTAAGCCGTTTTTGTTAAGTATTTTCGTAGTTTACGAAAACCTTTTCGCTGGCTTGTACTTTATAGTTTGGGAGTTTGGACATACATGGCAGATCGTGAACTGCGGCGGATGCACCGCGCTGAACTGATAGAGATTATTTATGCATTGAAGCAGAGCGAGGATCAGCTCAAGGCGCAGAACGCCGCGCTTACCGCGCAGCTGCAGGACCGGCAGCTCCGGCTGGAAAAGGCCGGCTCCATCGCGCAGGCTGCGCTGGAGCTGAACAACGTGTTCGCCGCCGCGCAGGCCGCCGCCGATGACTATCTGCACTCGGTGCAGGCCAACCTTGCAGACACCGACGCCGCCGCTGCCAACACCCTTTCGCAGGCGCGCAGCGAGGCCAAACGCATTCTGGAGCAGGCACAGGCAGACGCCGACAGCCTGAAGGCGCAGACCCGGCAGGAATGCAGCGCCATGGTAGAGCAGGCCGAGCAGGAGGTGCAGCAGCGCTGGCAGACATTTGACCGCAAGGCCAACGCGCTGCTGGACCAGTACCGCAGCGCCGACAGCCAGCCTTCGGAGGAAACATGAAAAAACGCGATATCCGGTTTGCTTCCATCCCCTCCACCGAGGAAGTAGCCGCAGAACGTGAACGTCTTGCGTACCAGAACCGCTACCAGCGGGTACTGCGCAGTACGGTCTATATATTGGTGGTGGTGGCCGCAGCGGCCGTGCTGCTGGCTACGCTGTTTTTACCGGTGCTTCAGGTCTCCGGCGACAGTATGAACCCTACATTAAAGGATAAGGACATTATCCTGCTGGTAAAATCCAACCACATTGAAAACGGTGAGTTATGTGGGTTTTACTGGCAGAACAAGCTTTTGCTCAAGCGCATCATCGGGCAGCCCGGTGATGTGATCGATATGGACGTGAACGGCGTGGTCTCGGTAAACGGCGAGGTGCTGGACGAGCCCTATGTGGACGCGCTGACCGTGGGCGAATGCGACATCCGGTTCCCCTATCAGGTGCCGGAAAACCGCTACTTCGTGCTGGGCGACCACCGCTCCACATCCATCGACAGCCGCAGCAGCGTGATAGGCTGCGTGGAAAAAAGTCAGATCATTGGCAGGGTGTTTTTAAGGGTATGGCCCCTGTCCAGTTTCTCGTTGATCCATTGAGCCCGGGAGGAGGTACTCTAAGTTATGAACGACATCCTTAAAACCTACAAGGAGCAGTTCCGCGAAAACCGGCACACGCTGCGGCGCTACACCGCATTTGTGCTGGCGCTTGCCATGATCACCACCCTGTTCGTCAACTGGCAGCTGCACGGCGTTGGCATCTCTATGACCGCGCAGTACCAGTGCGGCGAGGTGGAGCACGCCCACACGGCGGATTGCTACGACAAGGTGCTGATCTGCGGCTACACGGAAGGCCAGCTTGAAAATGCGGACGAAGTTGCCGCTGCCGAAGCTGCCGCCGCCAGTGCTGCCCAGAGCAGCGCCGAGGAAGAGATCATGCCGCTGGAGCTGGAGCCGCAGATCGAGTTTGTGCCCCACGAGCACACCGATGACTGCTATACCGAAGTGCAGACCCTGACCTGCATGGAGGAAGAGCACGTCCACGATGATGACTGCTACGACCCCGAGGACGGCACCCTGATCTGTGAAAAATTTGAGCATACCCACGATGAAAGCTGCTACACCACCGAGTACGAGCTGACCTGCGGCCTGGAAGAGGGCGAGCTTGTGGAGCAGGTGGTAGAGCCCACCCAGACCGCCGAGCTGGTGGCCATGGCGGTGGCAGAGCCTGTGGCGCTGGAGCCGGTGGTGGACACTGTGGAGCCCATCTACCACCACCACACCGACGCCTGCTACGAGGAAGTGCTGGTGTGCCCCCTGCCGGAGCATCACCACACCGTAAGCTGCCTGAGCGATACCTCTGCCGACCTTGAGACCCCCGAGGAGTGGCAGGCCGCCAACGCCGATGCCGTGATCACCGGCGAGTGGAACGAGGATCTGCTCAGCGTGGCAAAGACCCAGTTGGGCTACGAGCAGAGCGAGAAAAACTTCGAGATCGACCCGGCGGACGGCGTGACCCTGCGCTACTACTCCCGCTACGGTCAGTCCTACGGCAATGCCTACGGCGAGTGGGACGTGATGTTCCTTGCCTACTGCCTGAAGTACGCTGAGATTCCCCAAAGCGCCATCCCGCAGGAGGCCAGCGTGCTTGCCCTGCGCAGCTCCATGAGCGGCATGGACTGGCTGCTGGAAGAGGACGGCAGCGCCGCCCAGCCCGGCGACATCGTTATTTATAATAAGTACGTCACCCGCACCGTGGCTGTGGACAGCAGCGCCGACAGTGCAGAGCCGGATCTGGACGACCTGTTCAGCGTGGATGCAGAGTTTGAAAACAGCGCAGAGCTTGAGGACTCCGGCGTTTCTGCGCTGGATGCAGCCCCCAGTGCTGACGACAGCACCGGCGCACAGGATACCGCAGCCACCTCCGGCACGCAGGACACTGTGCTCACCCCCGAGCCCGTTGACCCGCAGCCGGAGCAGCCCGCCGAAAAGCCGGTGGACAGCGCTGACACCGCTGCATCCAGCACCGTGACCTCTGTGTCCGGCGCGGACACCCTTGCCCCCAGCGTGGTATCCCCCGCTGCTGAGCCGCAGACCACCACTGTGACCGACGCTTTGCCCGTGGAGACCGTGGGCATCGTGAGCAGTGTTGACAAGGATGCCGACACGCTGACCGTTATTTCCGGCGACGTGGACGGCAAGGTGGCTGAGGTAACACTGTTCAACACCGAGGTCGTGGGTGTGGTGGATGTTGCCGCCGCTCAATACGCCGACACATACGGCGGCCAGCTGCCTACCATCTCCACCAGCCGTCCGAACCGTGCGCCTGCGGCGTCGACGGCGGGAGCAACAACTCCGGTGGAAACCTCAGATTTCCACGATTTTACAAATGATATCACCTCTGCAAAATTGCAGTACCGCGGAAGCCAGTGGGAAAATTGGAGCGATATCACAGCAGACTCCTACATTGATGAGTATGCCGAAATCAATGCTCTTCTGGATTATACACTCCCCGCCGGAACACTGTCCGATACGAAAAATACCATCAAATATACTTTACCTGATGCTTTAAAGAATTTTAAAGAGGCCGGCTATGTACGCGATACCAGTAGTGGCAAGACTATTGGTGTTGGCAAAATAGAAAACGGTGTCGTTTCCATTACGTTCTACGATGCGTATGTAGAGATGAATGCCAAGGGTTCTCCGATTTATGGTTCCGTGGCTTTCGATGGTAAGGCTTCCGAGATGGAAATAACTTACGATCAGGAAACAACCATCAAGTTCAACGAAAGCCACTCCAGCACGATCATCATTAAGAAAGATTCCAAGACATACGGCGATCTTCACACCCAAAAGTCTATCATCGACTCTGACCTTGCAAATGGTACTGTAAAGTATACCGTAAAAGTATGGAGTACCTATGGTACAGCTGGTCATCCTGTTACGTTAGATGACATTATGACCAACATTCAGCTGGATACGACAAAGGGCATCACGGTCACAAAAAACACTTATACTTCTGTTGATAGCTCTAGTCTCACCTATACGCCTGGCAACAAGGGCTTTACCGGCACGTTGCCCGCGCTTGGCGAGGATGAGTATTACGAGCTGACCTATTGGGGTATGCTTCCTTCTGATTTGAAGGGCGGCAACGTTACCACGACCAATCAGATCCATGTTGAATCGACAAACTCTAAGGGCGAAAAGATCGACAGCGACTCCTCGGTAAACTTCAACTTTAACACCGTGAAAAAGACGGGCGTCAAAAATGATGATGACACCATCTCTTGGACGGTTACGCTGAACGAAAACCACGCCGAGATGAAGGGCTGGACGCTGAGTGATGAACTGAACGGTAGCGACTATAAAGGCACTGTTCACTTTGAAACCTCAACGGGTGCTTCGTTTGACGATGCGCTGCCTTACAAATTTGGCACTAACTCCGCTGATACGGACACCACCGCAAGCTACACCATCACCTATAAAACCCCGGGCGACCACGACTATAACACTTCACAGGTCAAGAACAAGGTCACCCTGAAAGACGACCACGACAACGAAAAGGGTTCTTCCGAATACGATGTTGAGGTTGGCAGCAAGGATGCCTATTTCAAGGACGGTAAGGGTGTTATAGAAAATACTGACGGTACTTTGACCCTTAACTGGCATATCAAGTTGATCATCGACAAGGATTATGCTGCCGGGTGGAAATGGTACGATCAGGCATCCTGTTACAACGCGCAGTATTTCACGCCCAAGCAGCGTCAGGATCTGTATGCCGAACTCGATCGTGTTCTCAACGGTCATTATTATGAGGTCAGCGACGCTTATGGAAACAAAAAAACTGACAACTATACCGGAACCTGGGATACGATTGGTATCATTGGAACAAAGCCGCTGACCAAAGGCACTGTTTTAGAGTTTGATTTTTCCACCACGATCAAACGGCCTGATAAAAAAACGGATTTCAAGAACCAGTGCTACTTCAACAGTACAGCCTTTGACGGCACGAATACCTACCGCCCCAACGGCAATGCAATTGTAAAGAAGTACGACAAAGCTACCGGTAGTGCTGACAATAGCAGCCATGATTACCATGACATCAGCGGTAAGCTGCAATGGACAATTGAAGTGACCCTGACCGAAGCTTTCAAGAATGCTGAAAAAGCCGGGCTGACGCATATCAATATTACCGATACGCTCCCCGCCGGTGTCACGCTTGATGATATCGATATTAGCGGCGAAGGTCATTGGGGTAAAAACGGTAATATCACCAAGACGAGCAATAGTTGGACGTTTCCTACTTGGGTTCACAATCCCGGAAACCGTCAAGGTCCTGATCTCACTGCTACGCTCTCCACGCTTTCTGACGGTAAACAGAGCGTTGACATTGAGGTACCGGTAGAGCTTCTTAGCGTGATGGAGCAGGATCAAAAAATCTTAGTTTATATCTATGCCAACATCACAGAAAATCCAGAACTATGGAAGAGCTCGCAAAAGAACTTTACCAACGAGGTCAAGGTGACCGACAGCACCTCGAAGGATTGGGGTTCGGCCTCGCAGACGCAGGAGATCACTTACAACAACCTGCACGATGCCGTGCAAAAGAGCGGTGTACAGGTTGATGAGAGTGACGCCCAAAATACGATCGAGTATTCGGTCATTGTCAATCCCGATGGTAAAGTAATTCTGAATAACCCCAATATCAAGCTGACGCTTATTGATGAACTCACATACGGTTATAACCCTTGGCATGATAAGCAGGTCACATCGTTGGTGCCTTCCAGCGTTGCTGTGTATGCATACGATGCAACTGCTTCTAACAAGCGTGGGCAGCCGTTGTCCGTTTCGGAGTATTCGTATTTGTACGAAACCATTGGGTATGATAGCAATCAGCAAGGAAGCCGTACCAACCGGCTGACCTTCACCCTGCCAAACGCTACGCCGCTTGTAGTGGTTTATCGCTACAACACATCTGTTACAACGGGCAACAGCATTGAGCTTAGCAACACCGCCACCTTGAAGGCCGAAGACACAAAGATCACCTCCGTTACCGATAAGACGACCGTTAAGATTTCCAGTTCCTCGTTTAACGCAAATGTTAAAGGTATCCTTGCTTACAAGGTAGATAAAGACAATAACGCTGTGTATCTGCCCGGTGCTAAGTTCAGCCTTTATGCATGGCAAAGTAACGATACTTGGACGCTGGTGAGCGATGATATCATCACGAATGCAAATGGTGAACTGGTTGACAGTCAGGGGAGAAACTTGTCTCTTATCATGACCGATAAGAATAAGAACGTTCAAGTGCACAATCAGGCATTCAAGCTTGTGGAAACGCAGGCTCCTTCCGGTTATATCTTTGACCCCAACAATGCCTACTACTTCTATATCCCGGATACGGATGAGAAACTTTATCCGAAGAATCTTCCCACTGACCTGAGTGCTTATCATATAGTAACTGCCGGAGGATACCTCTATCTTACCAATGAGAAAACTCAGGTCTACGAACTCCCCTCTACCGGCGGGTCCGGTACACTCCCGTACACAGCCGTGGGCGGCACAATGATGCTGTCTGCGCTGGCATATAGCTTTATCCACCGCAAGCGCAGACGCGAAGGGAGGGCAGATGACTAAACTGCACTTCCCTGCCGGACGCCCGGAGCTTAAACCCCGCCCGCCCAGCGCAAAGTTTACGCGATAGTCCGAACAAAACCACACCCCTCCCCCCCCCTGTGCAAAATGCAGGGGCGGCAAGGGGCAGAAAAAAGAAAGGGGCTTTTTCCATGAAAAAAGCAATGAAGAAACTCATGGCTGCGCTGCTGGCAGTTGCTATGGTTTGCGCCATGGCGATCCCGGCGTTTGCAGATGGCACTGGCAGCAACACGCTTACGATCAATGGTAAAACGGCAGGTCATACCTATGAAGCCTATCAGGTGTTTACCGGCGATTTGAAAGGCAAGGTTCTGAGTAACATCGATTGGGGTAACGGCGTTATTGGCGATGACATTCGTAATGATCCTGACTTGCCTTCCTCTCTGAAAGGTCTCTCTTCTGCGGCTGCACTTGCTGCCGAGCTCGCCAAACTGTCCCCTAGCTCTGACGATGTCAACACTTTTGCCGAGGTCGTCAGCAAGCACCTCACTGCAAATAAGTACACTTCTACTGAAGCTGGTATGACTTATACCATTAACAACCTGCCCGATGGCTACTACTTCATCAAGGACGCAACTGCTTCTGCTTCTATGCCTGCTGGTGCAACCTACAGCCGTTATATGCTGAACATTGTGCAGAGCCTTACCATCGAAGCAAAGGACACCACTGTCACGCTCGACAAGCAGATCAGGCACAATGAGACCGGTGATTGGGGTGTTGTTGGCGACAACCAGATCGGTGATACCGTTGAGTTCCGCACTATTACCACTGTTCCTGATACTACCGGTTACACTGACTACACCTATGAGATTCACGATACCATGTCCCCGGAGCTGACCTCTAACGTCAAGACCAAGTCTGACATTACCATTAAAGTCAATGATACCACTGTGCTGGACGCTGCTTACTACAGCGTTACGGTTGATCCTACCAATAGCAATAAATTTACCGTTTTTGTTGATATCATCCAAGCCATTAAAGATAATAAGTTTGCCGTTGGCAATAAGCTCTACACTTATTATACCGGCGTTCTGAATGAAAATGCCAAGGTATACCCTGACGGTCCTCAGCAAAACGAAGCTCATCTGGTGTACAGCAACAATCCTAACGACGGTGGTACTGGCAAGACTCCTGATCAGACGGTCTATGACTGGACGTTCAAGGTCGATATGACCAAGGTTGACGGCAATGATAAGACCAAAACGCTGGAAGGCGCAGTGTTCGTTCTTTCCGAGAAGAGCGGTTTGGATCTGGAGCCCGGCAAGGACGGTACTCCCACTGAAAATCTGGACAAACTGATCAAGCTCGTAGATAACCATAATGGCACTTATACAGTTGCCAATACCAATACCACTACTACTTATACCATGACTACCCCTACAGACGGTAAGATTTCCATCAAGGGTCTTGATGACGAGAAAGAATATTACCTGTACGAGACCAAAGCACCCGGTGGTTATAATGTTCTGACCGCTCCGGTGAAGATCAAGATTACTAATAACACCTACAATGCTATCGGTAATCAAATTGTCAATCAGCCGAATGTTGAAGTCAACGGACGTAATGCTTATAGCGGTGTGGGCTTTGAGGTTGAGAACAATGTCGGCACTACCCTGCCCGGCACCGGCGGCATCGGCACCACCATCTTCTATGTGATCGGCGGCGGCCTGATGGTTGCTGCAGCCATCCTGCTCATTACCAAAAAGCGCATGGAGAACCACTAAGCTCTCCTTTTCCCCTGCACAGAGCGGGGCTGTAAAGCCCCCTGCTCTGGTCCTGAAACTATAACGTTAGGGAGTAGCCCATGAAAAAGAACAAAAGCACCATTATACTGATCCTCGTCTTTTTCGTGGGTCTATCCGTGATGTTATACCCCACCATCAGCGATTATGTCAACCAGCGCAACCAGTCCCGCGCGGTGGCAAGCTACGCGCAGGACGTGGACAACATGACCGATGCGGATTACAGCGGATACTTTGACGCCGCCGATGCCTTTAACGCACAGGTAGCCGCCAACGAGTACGCGCTCTACCGCCCGGATCAGCTTACCGGCTACGCCGACACGCTGGATATTACCGGCACGGGCATTATGGGTTACATCACCATCTCCAAAATAGGCGTGGAGCTGCCCATCTACCACGGCACCAGCGACAGCGTATTGCAGATTGCCGCAGGCCATTTGGAGGGCACCAGCCTGCCGGTGGGCGGCGCGTCCACCCACGCGGTCATCTCGGCGCACCGCGGCCTGCCCAGCGCAAAGCTGTTTACCAACCTTGACCAGCTGGAAGTGGGCGATACCTTTACCATCACCGTGCTGGATCGGGTGCTCACCTACGAGGTGGACAAAATTTCCATCGTGCTGCCCACCGAGACCGACGAGCTGAAGATCGCCGAAGGCAAGGATTACGTCACCCTGATGACCTGCACCCCCTACGGCATCAACACCCACCGCCTGCTGGTACGCGGCCACCGCGTGGAGACCCCGGATCAGTACAAGCACATCCGTGTTACTGCCGAAGCGCTCAAGATAGAGCCTATCATCGTTGCGCCCGTCATGGCGCTGCCCATGCTGCTGATCCTGCTGATCGGTATGCTGCTTTCCACACGCAAACGCAAGAAAACAAGAGGTGAAGAACATGAAAAGCATTGATCTGCGTCATCGTCTGGCGGCTGTGCTGCTGGCTGTGTGCCTTGTGGTATGCTGCGCCCTGCCGGCCTTTGCCACCAGTGCCAGCCTTGTGTCCGGGCGGCTGGGCTCGCTCCACGTCCGTCTGTACGACACCCACAACGATGTGCCCCTGCGCGGCGGCGAGCTGACCTTGTATCAGGTTGCCGCCGTCAAGCGCACCGGCGGCAACCTGTCCTACGCCTATACCGGCGATTTTACGGGCTGCGGCGTGCCGCTGGGCGACCTTTCCGACAGCACGCTGGCTGACCAGCTGGCAAAGTATCTGCCCACCGTGCCCACCGTTGCCGCCCAGCAGAACGTTGACGAGGAAGGCTACGCCGACTTTACCAAGCTGCCGCAGGGGCTGTATCTGGTCATGCAGACCGAGGCTTCCCACGGCTACGAAGCCATCAAGCCCTTCCTTGTGTCCATTCCCCTGCCGGATGGCGACAGCTGGATCTACGATGTGGACGCCACCCCCAAGGTAGGCGCTACCATCCCGGATACGCCGGAGACCCCGCCGGACACCCCCGAAACGCCCCCAGACACCCCTGACACTCCCCCGGATACGCCGGACACGCCGCCGGACACCCCCGACCTTCCGGAGCAGCCGGACACCCCGGATACGCCGGTGAGCCCCGGCACACCGGATAACCCGGTAAGTCCCGGCAACCCGGACAATCCCGTAAGCCCCGAGAACCCGGATAACCCGGTCTCCCCTTCCAACCCGGATAAGCCCGTTCTGCCCCAGACTGGTCAGCTGAACTGGCCTGTGCCGGTGCTGGCCTGCAGCGGTGTGCTGCTGTTTGCCGTCGGCTGGGTGCTGAACCGTCAGGGCAAAAAGGAACACTGAACCCTACTCCCTTCCAGCACGGCGCGCCGTGCCCTCTCCCCCGCAAGGGGGAGTTTTTTTGTTGGGGGAAAACTCCCCCAGTCTCGCGTTCGCTCGACAGCCCCCTCTGAGATGGGGCCTTTGGCATGGCGGCAAAGCTTCCGGCGCAACCGCAAAGTGTCCGGCAGCGCCAGAGGCTCCCTCCCCGAGGGAGCTGGCAAACCCGCAGGGTTTGACTGAGGGAGTTACACACGCAAAAGAGCCGCTGTACGTTCTGTACAGCGGCTCTTGATTTATGCAGTCCGTATTATGTTTTACTGCTGCTGGGCAGCCTTTTTGGCTTCCAGTGCCAGAATGGCATCGCGGCGGCTCAGGTTGATGCGGCCCTGCTGGTCGATGTCGGTCACCTTGACCACGATGGCATCGCCCACGGCAACCACGTCCTCTACCCGCTCCACGCGCTTGGTGTCCAGCTTGGAGATATGCACAAGGCCTTCCTTGCCCGGAGCGATCTCCACAAAGGCACCAAAGTTCATCAGGCGGGTCACCTTGCCCTTGTAGATGGCACCGATCTCGGGGTCCTCCACAATGGTCTTGATGGTAAAGATGGCGCGCTTTGCGTCCTCCTGATCCACGGCGGAGACGAACACATGACCGTCCTCCTGCACGTCGATCTTGCAGTTGCAGGTGGCGCAGATGTCCTGAATGACCTTGCCGCCCTTACCGATGACGTCCTTGATCTTGTCGGTGGGGATCATCATGCTGAACATCTTGGGTGCCCAGCGGCTCAGCTCCTGACGGGGCTGGGCGATCACGGGCTTGATGATCTCGTCCAGAATATACAGCCGACCCTTGCGGCACTTCTCGAAGGCCTCGGCAATGATGTCGTAGGTCAGGCCGTCGATCTTGATGTCCATCTGGATGGCGGTAATGCCCTTGCGGGTGCCGCCGACCTTAAAGTCCATATCGCCGTGGAAGTCCTCCACGCCCTGAATGTCCAGCATGGTCATCCAGCGCTCGCCCTCGGTGATCAGGCCGCAGGAAATGCCCGCAACCGGAGCCTTGATGGGCACGCCTGCGTCCATCAGTGCCAGCGTAGAGCCGCAGATGGAAGCCTGAGAGGTGGAGCCGTTAGAGCTGAGCACCTCGGACACGCAGCGGATGGTGTAGGGGAACTCCTCCAGAGAGGGCAGCACCGGCACCAGAGCACGCTCGGCCAGTGCACCGTGACCGATCTCGCGGCGGCCGGGGCTGCGCGGTGCGCGTGCCTCGCCCACGGAATACGGCGGGAAGTTATAGTGGTGGATATAGCGCTTGGTCTGCTCGTCGGTCAGATCGTCCATCAGCTGGTTGTCCTTGGTGCCGCCCAGCGTGCAGGTGGTAAGCACCTGCGTCTGGCCACGGGTGAACATACCGGAGCCGTGCACGCGGGGCAGGATGCCCACCTCTGCGGCCAGCGGGCGGATCTCGTTGATGCCGCGGCCGTCCACGCGCTTGCCCTCATCCAGCAGCCAGCGGCGCACCACGAACTTCTGCATCTTGTAGCTTACCAGATCCAGATCGGCAGCGGACAGGTCGGGGTATTCCTCGGCGATCTTGTCCATGATGGGCAGCAGGGCTGCGTCACGCACATTCTTGTCGTCGGTGTCCATAGCGGCCTTGAAGTCGTCCAGATACTTATTCTGGATGGCGTGGAACACATCCATGTCCAGACCCACAACCTGGAAGTCGATCTTCGGCTTGCCGCGCTCGGCCACGATCTTGTTGATGAACTCGATGATCTTCTTGATCTCAACGTGTGCGGTCTTGATGGCGGTCAGCATGGTGTCCTCGTCCACCTCGTTGGCGCCGGCCTCGATCATCACGATCTTGTCCATGGTAGCGGCAACGGTCAGGGCAAGGTCGCTCACCTTGCGCTGCTCCTGCGTGGGGTTCAGCACGATCTCGCCGTCAACCAGACCTACCTGCACGCCGCCGATGGGGCCGTTCCACGGGATATCGGACACGGCGGTCACCAGAGAAGCGCCGATCATACCGGCGATCTCGGGGCTGCAATCCGGGTCAAGGCTCATGACGGTCATGGTGATGCACACGTCGTTGCGCATCTCCTTGGGGAACAGCGGGCGCATGGGGCGGTCCACCACGCGGCTGGTCAGGATGGCGCGCTCGCCGGGGCGGCCCTCACGGCGCATGAAGCTGCCGGGGATGCGGCCTGCGGCGTAGAGCTTTTCCTCGTACTCCACGTTCAGGGGGAAGAAATCGACGCCCTCGCGGGGCTTGGGGCTCATGACCACGTTGCACATCACGCAGGTCTCGCCGTAGCGGATCAGTGCGCTGGCATTGGACAGGCCACACATCTTGCCCATTTCAACCTTGAACGGGCGGCCGGCCAGCATGGTTTCGTAGACCTTGAAGTTGTCAAAGGTCTCTTTGCGGGAACCAAATTCGATTGCCATTGTTTCTGCCTCCTTGTTTTTCGGATCGTTCTATCCAAAAAGCCGTGGCGTGCGCATTATAGCAATAAATCCAGCGTCCCTGCCCGCAGGCACGGGCGTTCGATTTACTGCTGCAATACGCTGCCACCGCTATTTTGTGCGCATGGGATACATGGAGCTATACATAAAGCAAAGGGCAGGTACCATTGCGGTACCTGCCCTCCGTTAAAATTACTTACGCAGACCCAGAGTTGCGATCAGAGCACGGTAACGCTCGATGTCCTTCTTCTGGAGATAAGCCAGCAGATTGCGGCGGCGGCCAACCATCTTCAGCAGACCGCGGCGGCTGTGGTGATCGTTAGGGTTCTTCTTCAGGTGCTCGTTCAGCTCGTTGATGTGAGCGGTCAGCAGAGCGACCTGAACCTCGGGGGAGCCAGTGTCCTTCTCGGTCAGAGCGACTTTGGCCATAACTTCCTGCTTATTCATAATACAGTACCTCTTTCAAGTAATTTATCTGCCTATGGCACAGCGGCGGGAAACGGTTCTCCCAAAAGCGGGCATACTCCCAGCCCCGTGCCACGGTAACAGATACAGTATACCAGATTGCCCGGCAGATTGCAAGAAGATTTTTGTCCGCAAGCCTTAATTTTTTACAATGCCGCCCCAGTACAGCTGCACCTCCGGCAGCTTCTTTTTGCGCAGCAGAAACACGGTGGGGATCAGGTACACCGCCACCGACAGCAGCCGCGAAGCATCGTAGCCGCTTACGCTCTCGGCCACGCTGGTGGTGCCGTACAACCCGCCGATGAGCATGGCGGCAATGTCCATGGCGCTGTGCAGGAACACCGTCACCCACAAATTGCCGGTACGGAAGTAGATGGCGGCCAGCATCACGCCCAGCGAAGCCGCAAACACGCACTGCATCAGCACGCCAAAAGGCGCCGAACCGAGCAGGTTGCTCAGGTGCGCCGCGCCAAACAGCACGCCGGACACAAGGCAGGCTTTCCACACCCCGGCGCGGGCGGTGCCGTAGCGCTCCAGCAGGGTCTGGGCAATGATGCCCCGGAACACCAGCTCCTCGGCCACGCCCACAAGGATCATGTTCAGCAAAAAGGTCAGGATGCGGGGCAGCGGCAGCAGCGGCGTGTCCGGGCGGCCAAAGGCCAGCGTCCCAAAGGCCGTGTACCCGATGAAGAACAGCGGGTACATCCCCACCAGCAGCCCGTTCAGAAAGCCGCAGCCGCGCCGGCGCAGCAGATCCAGCCTGCCGGTGCGGGCCAGCAGCAAAAGTGCCACCGCCAGCCCGACAGCTTCCTGCACAGAGCCAAACAGATAGCCGTCCATGGTGTCAAAGTCCGCGCCTGCCGCTGCCAGCACGATGGTAGCCAGCAGGCTGAACACGACCATGCTGCCAAGGAACAGCACCTCGGACAGGACACAATAAAGAATGGGGTGCGCGGTGCGCAGCCGTTTGAGCATAAGTACAGCCCTCCCTATCAATGATAGCCCTATTCTACCACGATTCCCCCAAAAGCGATAGGGCGAAAATAAAGCGTGCTGCCGGGGTATCGGGGAACTGTGAACGGCCTGCAGCATCTTTTTACAGAAAGTTCATGTAAAAACGGGCTAAAATAGCCTTGCAGGTTTGACGTGTCTGCCGCTTTGGTGTATCATATACTTGTATTGTTATGCGCGATCCCGGGCGCATCACAGCCCGATTTTTAAGATTTATGAGGTGTGACCTATGTCCCTTGTTGAAAAACTTTTTGGCAGCTTCTCTGACCGGGAGCTGAAAAAGGTAAATCCCATCACCAAACAGGTGCTGGCGCTGGAGCCCAAGTATCAGGCCATGTCCGATGCCGACTTACAGGCGCAGACTGCCGCCTTTAAGCAGCAGCTGGCCGAGGGCAAAACGCTGGATGACATCCTGCCGGATGCCTTTGCCGTCTGCCGCGAGGCCGCATGGCGTGTGCTGGGCATGAAGCATTTCCCCGTGCAGGTGACCGGCGGCATTGCCCTGCACCGCGGCGATATTGCCGAGATGCAGACCGGTGAGGGCAAGACCCTTGTGGCTACCCTGCCCGCCTACCTGAACGCCCTGACCGGCGAAGGGGTGCACATTGTTACCGTCAACGACTATCTGGCCAAGCGCGACAGCGAGTGGATGGGCAAGCTCTACCGCTGGCTGGGGCTGACCGTTGGTCTGATCGTGCAGGGCATGGACGGCGACGCCCGCCGGGATGCCTACAACGCCGATATCACCTACGGCACCAACAACGAGTTCGGCTTTGACTACCTGCGCGACAACATGGTGACCTATAAGGCCAACATGGTGCAGCGCGGCCACGCCTACGCCATCGTGGACGAGGTGGACTCCATCCTGATCGATGAGGCCCGCACTCCCCTGATCATCTCCGGCCGCGGCGAGGATTCTTCCAGCCTGTACACACAGGTGGACCGCTTTGTGCGCACCCTGCACAAGAGCGTGGTGGTGGAGCTGGAGGATAAGGTCTCCACCGATGAGCAGGCCGATGGCGACTACGTTGTGGACGAAAAGCACAAGACCTGCACCCTGACCGCTGCCGGTATCAAAAAGGCCGAGGCCTATTTTAAGGTAGAGAACCTTGCCGCCGCCGAGAACATGACCCTTGCCCACCACATTGATCAGGCTATCAAGGCCTACGGCGTGATGCAGCGGGACATTGACTATGTGGTCAAGGACGGTCAGGTCATCATCGTGGACGAGTTCACCGGTCGTCTGATGATCGGCCGCCGGTACAACGAGGGTCTGCATCAGGCCATCGAAGCCAAGGAGGGCGTGAAGATCGCCGCCGAGAGCAAGACGCTGGCCACCATCACCTTCCAGAACTACTTCCGTATGTACAAAAAGCTGTCCGGTATGACCGGTACTGCCCGCACCGAAGCCACCGAGTTTACCGAGATCTACGGCCTGAACATCGTCAGCGTGCCCACCAACCGCCCGGTGCAGCGCAAGGACTACCCGGACGCCATCTACAAGACCGTAGAGGGTAAATACCGCGCCGTCATCGAGCAGGTGATGGAGTGCCACAAAAACGGCCAGCCCGTGCTGGTGGGTACTGTCAGCGTGGAAAAGAGTGAGACGCTCGCCAAAATGCTGCAGCGCCACACCCGGGATTTCAACGTGCTGAACGCCAAGAACCACGAGCGCGAAGCCGAGATCGTAGCGCAGGCCGGTAAAAAGGGTGCCATCACCATCGCCACCAACATGGCAGGCCGTGGTACCGATATCATGCTGGGCGGCAATGCCGAGTTCATGGCAAAGGCCCAGATGCGCAAGGAGCACTTCTGCGAGAACCTGCTCAGCCCCGAGACCCCGCAGGACGCCGACCCGGCAGCCGTGGAGCTGCTGCTGACCGAAGCCAACGGCCACGGCGAGACCACCGATGCCAACATTCTGGCGGCACGTCAGCGTTTTGACCAGCTGTACGCCCAGTACAAGCCCGCCATCGACGCCGAAGCCGACGAGGTGCGCGCCGCAGGCGGCCTGTTCATCATCGGTACCGAGCGCCACGAGAGCCGCCGTATCGACAACCAGCTGCGCGGCCGTGCCGGCCGTCAGGGCGACCCGGGCGCTTCCCGCTTCTACCTGAGCCTTGAGGACGACCTGATGCGCCTGTTCGGCGGCGACCGGGTATCCGGCCTGATGAACACTCTGAAGATCGACGAGGATACCCCCATCGAGAACCGCATGATCACCAATACGCTGGAAAGCGCCCAGAAGAAGCTGGAGGGCCGCAACTTCGAGATCCGTAAAAACGTGCTGAAGTACGACGACGTGATGAACCAGCAGCGTGAGATCATCTACGGGCAGCGCCGCAAGGTGCTGGACGGTGAGGACATCAGCACCGAGATGCACAAGATGCTGCGGGAGAACATTGATTCCAGCTGCGCCCAGTTCCTTTCCGGCGATGTGAAGGACGAGTGGGATTTTGGTGCGCTGCGCCGTCACTATCAGGGCTGGCTGACCACCGATGCCGACTTCCACTACACTGTGGCGGACTTTGACAGTCTCTCCCAGCAGGGCATTGCCGATATGCTGTACGACCGCGGGATGCAGATCCTGCAGGCCAAGGAAGTGCGCTACGGCGCACCCGTTATGCGCGAGCTGGAGCGCATCTGCCTGCTCAAGTGCGTAGACCGCCAGTGGATGGACCACATCGACAACATGGACCAGCTGCGGCAGGGCATCGCGCTGCGCGGCTACGGCCAGAAGGACCCGGTGGTGGAATACCGCATCGAGGGCTTTGATATGTTCGACCAGATGGTGGATTCCATCCGGGAGTCCAGCGTCAAGATGCTGCTGACCATCGAGCTGCGCGCCGCCGGTTCCGCTCCCAAGCGGGAGCAGGTGGCAAAGCCCACCGGCGAAGGCTTTGTGCCCGGCAACGGTGCACCCGGCGTCAAGGGCAGCCCCAAGGGTCAGCCGGTGCGTGTGGTCAAAATTGGCCGCAACGACCCCTGCCCCTGCGGCAGCGGTCTGAAGTTCAAAAAGTGCACCTGCGCCCAGTATCACCCCAATGGCAATAACGGCGGGGAAGAATAACTGTAAGGCAAAGCCCTCCCTGCCGTGGCCGAGAGGGTTTTCCGCATAAATTCAGAGGGAGTTGATTTTACAATGATCGCACCGGAAAAACTGTTGGAAGCCGCCAAGGCGCTGGAGCCCCAGCTGCAGGAGTGGCGGCGCACGCTGCACCGTCACCCGGAGGTGGGCTTCGACCTGCCCCAGACCAAGGCACTGGTCAAAAAGGCGCTGACCGAGATGGGCTACACCCCGCAGGACTGCGGCAAGTGCGGCGTGGTGGCGCTTGCAGGGGGCAAGCGCCCCGGCAAGGTGATCCTGCTGCGGGGCGACATGGACGCTCTGCCCCTGCAGGAGGAATCCGGCGAGGAGTTTTCCTCTGAGCTGCCCGGCAAGATGCACGGCTGCGGCCACGATATGCACACCGCCATGGTGCTGGGTGCAGCCAAGCTGCTCAAGGAGCACGAGGACGAGATCGAGGGCACGGTAAAGCTGGAGTTCCAGCCCGCAGAGGAGATCTTTCAGGGCTCGCTGGATATGATAAACAGCGGCCTGCTGGAAAATCCCAAAGTGGACGCAGCGGTCATGTTCCATGTGCTGGCCGGGATGCCCCTGCCCGCCGGTATGGTGCTGGTGCCGGGCGGCGGCATCACCATGGCCAGCTGCGAGCAGTACCACATCGTTGTGCACGGCAAGGGCGGGCATGGCTCCATGCCCAACGCCTGCATCGACCCCATCACCGCAGCGGCGCACATCCACATTGCCCTGCAGGAGATCAACAGCCGCGAGCTGGACCCCGCCGGGTTCGGTGTATTCACCACCGGCCGGTTCGAGGCCGGCAAGGCTTCCAACGTCATCCCGGATACCGCCGATATGTGGGGCACTATCCGCACCGTAGACCCGGAGCAGAAGGTCAGCGCCCTTATCCACCAGCGCATGACCGAAATTGCGCAGGGCGTGGCCACCGCCTACCGCTGCACCGCCGAGGTGGAGTTCAGCGATTACTGCCCCTGCATGGTAGTAGACACCCCGCTGGCAGGCAATGCCCTGACCTATATGACCGAGCTGCTGGGCAAGGGCGCTATGGACATGACCCCGCTCACCGGCGGCAAACCCGGCGGCGGCAGTGAGGATTTTGCCTTCGTCAGCCATGAAGTGCCCACCGTGAGTATGTTCTTAGCCGCAGGCAACGCCAAGGAGGGCTACACCTACGGCCAGCACCACCCCAAGGTGCGCTTTGACGACAGCATCCTGTACCGCGGCACAGCAGCCTACACCTATATGGCGCTGCGCTGGCTGGCAGATCACCAGTAAACAGCAAAAGTGCCGGAAACAACCTTGATCGTTTCCGGCACTTTTTTTGTTATATCAGCCTTGCCCCGGCGTGGGGCAGGCTTTCTGCACCAAGGCTTTGCAGCTTTTGGGGCAGAGCGGCAAGGTCGCCGCCGGTATAGTACCAGCCCGCAGCCAGTGCTGCCAGTGCCAGCAGCAAAAGCACTGCCAGCGCCTTGCCCAACCTGCGGCGCTTCGGGCGCGGCGGCACGAGCGGTACAGCCGTGAGGGCGGCAGGCATCAGAGCTGTATCCGGTACTGCTTTACCGTAGGGCTGCCAGCTTGTGCCCCCTGCCTGCGGCAGACCGCAGGCGGCGCGGCGCAGCAGATCCAGCAGCCACAGCCCGGGATTCTCCTCCGGCGATACGCACCGCAGCCAGTAGCCCTTTTTGCCGCCCACCAGCAACAGCCGACTGTGGGGCAGTTCCACACAGCCCACCGCCAGCGCGGCACCGGTCAGCCGCTGCATGGCCTGCACCCGCGCCAGTGTGCGGGCAGGCTCTGCCTGCGGTGCTTTGCGCAGCTTGCGGCTGAGCCGGGCGTTGAGTGCGGCATTGGCATAGCTCATAGCACCAAAATCGAACACTTTTTCTGCGCCGGGAAGGTTTTCCAGCCGGGTCTCCAGCAGCGCCCCGGCGGCGGCATCGCTGCACACCAAAAGCTTGCGGTGCTGTTCCAGCGCCTGCACTGCGGCGGCGGCAAGGGTCTGCTCCCCTTCCCCGTACAGTGCCGGGGCAAGGCTTGTCCGCAGCAGCTGTACCGCCCGGCGCAGCTGCTGTGGGGTGCTGCTTTGCAGCGCCACCAGTGTTTCCGCGCCCCGGGTGCGGCAGTGCACCGTGCCCTGCCAAGTGTCCGGCAGGGCTGCCACAGCCTTTTGCACGGTCTGCTCCGGTGCACCGAACAGCCGCAGCACGCAGCCTGCCGGGCGGTTTTCTTCCTTTGTCATGACGCATCCCCCCTGCGGCCGCAGGGGCCGCTCTCACTCTGCCCGCAGGGTCTCGTCCAAGGCGGTCAGGGCGGCGGGGTCATGCTGTGCGCTTTCGGCCAGCACCTGCGTACCGGCCGGGGTCTTGCCCTGTGCCAGACGCAGCGCCAGTTCCAGCGCAGTCTGTGCGGCGCGGGCGCGGATGAGCGCACGGTCCGGGCGGGAGACGAACAGCTTTTTCACATACACTTTGTCTCCCCGGGCAGCGCCCAGATACACCGTGCCCACAGGCCGGACGGCATCGCCGCCGCCGGGGCCCGCCAGACCGGTAACGCTGACCGCGATATCCGCACCGGCGGCTTTTGCCGCGCCCAGCGCCATCTGCGCCGCCACGGGAGCCGACACCACATTATATTGCGCAATGACCGCCGGGTCTACCCCGACAAGCTTCGCCTTGGCCTGCTCCCAGTAGGTCACAAAGCCGTAGCCAAACACCTCGCTTGCGCCGGACACACTGGTCAGGCGCTGGGCGATCATGCCGCCGGTGCAGCTTTCGGCGGTGGCAATGGTCAGGCCGTTGGCCTGCAGCGTGTGCACCACCGTCTCTTCTAACCCGGCGACATCCTCATCATACACCGCATCGCCCAGCAGATCATAGAACTTTTTGGCGTAGGCGCGGCACATCGTCTGCGCCTCGGCATCGTTCTGCGCCCGGGCGGTGATGCGGATCTCGCACTCGCCGGTCTTGCAGTAGATGGCGGCGGTTGGGTTCTGGTTTTCCAGCAGCGCACGCACCCGGTATTCCAGATTGCTCTCGCCGCCAAGTACCCGCAGCGTCAGGCTGTGCAGGGCGCAGCTCTGCCGCGCCAGCAGCAGCGGGCGCACACTTTCCTCCCACATGGCCTTCATCTCATGGGGAACACCGGGCATCAGTACGGCGCAGCGGCCGTCCTGCTCGAACCATGCGCCCGGCGCGGTGCCGTGGTGGTTGACCACCTTATGCCCGTGCACCGGCACCATGGCCTGCTTGCGGTTGTTGGGGGTGGTCTCGCGCCCGGTGCGGGTAAAGAAGTCCACGATCTTCTGCCACTCGTCCGGGTCAAAGGTAAGGGTGTCGCCAAAGCAGGCGGCCACTGTCTCCTTGGTCAGGTCGTCCGCCGTGGGGCCCAGCCCGCCGGTGAACACCAGCAGGTCGCACCGCTGCTTAGCTTCGTTGACAAAATCTGCCAGACGGCCATGGTTATCGCCGATGGTGCTCTGCCGCCGGACGGTGATGCCCAGTGCAGCCAGCTCCCGGCTGAGGTACTGGGCATTGGTGTTAAGAATATTGCCGAGCAGCAGCTCGGTACCCACACTGATGATCTCTGCTGTCATGGACAAATCAACCCTCGAATTCTACCTGATCGGTGATGCGCACCCGGATGCGCTCGGTCTGCTCTGCGGCTTCGGCTTCCAGCGCGGCAAGGCCGGGCATGGCGGCTTCGGCTGCAAGGATCTCCTCCAGCTCGGGGCGGATCTTCGGGTGCGGCGGGGTAAAGATGGTGCAGCAGTCCTCGTAGGGCAGGATGCTGGTCTCAAAGGTATTGATATGGCGGGAGGTCTCGATGATCTCGGTCTTGTCCATACCGATGAGCGGGCGCAGGATGGGCAGATCCTGTGCGGCATCGGTGCACTGCAGCGCCTTGACGGTCTGGCTTGCCACCTGTGCCAGACTTTCGCCGGTGACCAGCGCTTCGCAGCCCTGCTTTTTGGCGATCACGTTTGCAATGCGCATCATGCTGCGGCGCATCAGCACCGTGAACAGCACATCCGGTGCATTATCCCGGATGTATTCCTGGGGTTTTGTGTAGGGCACCACAAACAGGTTGGCGCTGCCGGTATACACAGTGATAAGCTGCGCAAGAGCCTTTACTTTTAGTTTTGCACGCTCAGAAGTATACGGGGGGGACGCAAAATGGATGTGATCCAGTGCCAGACCGCGCTTTGCCATACGATAGGCTGCCACCGGGCTGTCGATGCCGCCGGACAGCATATTCAGGGCGCGGCCGCTGGTGCCCACGGGCAGACCACCCTCACCCGGTACTTTCGGGCCGTGAATATACGCACCGTAATCACGGATCTCCACGATGACCTTGAACTGCGGGTTGTGCACGTCCACCTTGAGGTAGTTGTGCTTGCCCAGCAGGTAGGCGCCCAGCTCCCGCATCAGCTCCGGGCTGGTCATGGGGTAGCTCTTGTCGGAACGGCGGGCCTCCACCTTGAAGGTGCGGATGCCGTGCAGGCTGGCACCGAGGTACTCCTCGGCGGTCTGGCAGATGGTGTCAAAGTCCTTGTCGCAGACCACGGCGCGGCTGAGGGACGCCAGACCGAACACCTTGCTCACCCGGTCGAAGGCCAGATCCATGTCCACGTCCTCTTCCTCCGGCTCCATGTAGAAGGTGGACTGGGTGCAGTACACCTTGAACTTGCCCACGGTCTTGAGCCGGTAGCGCAGGATCTTCATCATGGCCGACTCGAACTGGTTGCGGTTGAGGCCTTTCAGGGACATTTCGCCCTGATAGCCCAGAATGATCTCATGCATAAATGTTGTATCTCCTGATTATTTTTTGATTCTCTGCAGGTGCTTCATGCCATCTTCAAAGCGGTTCAAAAAGGCGTCCACATCCTCCGGGGTGTTGTCGGCGCAGAAGGACACTCGGATGGCGGTGTCGATGGCCAGCGGGTCCCGGTCCATAGCCGCC
>ERZ780177.1055-NODE-1055-length-27504-cov-5.102299_pt1 | contig 27504 bp, 26 predicted proteins | sample MGYA00510973_ERZ780177 | MGnify/ENA primary metagenome ERZ780177 (study PRJEB29588, sample SAMEA2144396) | human gut metagenome | biome: human gut; feature: human-associated habitat; material: faeces | place: Denmark | collected 2008/2010 ...
CTACCGTGACGGCGCATAAGGGTTTTGAGGGGGCAAGTGCTTATGTTACCGCAACTACCCGCGTCGGAGGCTTTTCCGCATCCTGCTTGGTGATATATGAGGGCAAGCCTGAGAGTTTGTCTTTTATATATAATGGTGAAGAGTTGACGACTTCTGACAGTGTGACTTTCACGGCTGGTACTACCAATGAGATCACGCTCAACCTAAAAAATGCTCTTGGTGCGGTTGGTTCGAAGTATGGTGATTTTGAGATCAGCGAAATCAAGGGACAAGGGAGATTTACGATGACGAAAGAATACATCGTAAACGGCCGAGTGACATCTACAGAAGAGATCGTTTTCAACCTTGAAGAAGGGTCGTACACCTATAAGAATGAGGTGACACAAGAGCAGGAAACTCTGACCATTGGTTCCGATAAGTTCCTTACCGCTTCTATCGAGGGCGATGTCCTTACAATCAAAGCGCTGCGTTCCGAGTCGTCGTATGTCAACGGCTATCCCCGCACCGGTTATCGATTCACCTATAAAGGAACATATACGGATCCGCGTTCGGGCGGCGTCCCCGACAACTGTCGTTGGTATGTTGTCGTGACGGATAAAGTCAGCGGTGAAGATGCATTGCTTTATATCGACATCGAGTCCACGGTGACGGGCGTTTCGCTGTCCGATACCACGCTTGCATTTTAACGGAGGCAACTATGAAAACCGCAAATCAGGCAAGTAAAACGGTCATAAAAATTGTGGCAATCATTTTGGCGGTCTTGGTTCTTGCGGGTATCGTTGGCATCATTGTCCGATTTACGGGCGGATTTACGAGTGACTTCACTACATTTTATGTCACCGTTGATGGCAAAGATGTGATGTCTTCTGCGGGAGGATTTGAAGCAACGCCGCAAAAGCCAATGAAAGTCGATGTGAAATATGTGTTCGGTGATCTTGGTGGCGATGTGTCCGGATATAGTGTAAAAGTCGTGCCGCATGTAGTGGAAGGAAAGGATTTCGATTTTACTCTTAACGGGCAGGCGTATTCGTTTCAGGCTGAAAGTAATATGACAGCCGGGTTTGAAATCGAGTACGAAGAACATTCTTTTACGCTGACTCCGAAGGGTGGAGTGGATGATGTGCTGAAGGCGGTATATCCGAACAACGAAATCGGTGATTGCGAAGGCAAGGGTTATGTCGATATGTATTCGCTTGTTGTGACATCGTATAACGGCGAATCAAGCGTGACGGTTCATTTTTCCGCTTATGAGGAAGTATGCGAGATAATTCTTGATCAGGAGGTGATCGTATTTTGAGCACGATAAGGCAAAGATTGTTTGTCTGTCTTATCGCGATAGTTATGGTGTTCGGCGTCGTCGTTTCGGCGGCGCCGGATATCGCTTATGCGGCAGGCAGCGGACTGAATTATGACCAGACAAATGTTATGGACGACCTCACCTCTTCCACCATGAACGGACAGCCATTCGATGTGAAGGACTATCCGTATGACGAGGACAGTCAGGCGCAGATCGTCAATTTCGTGGAGTATTGCTACTCATATAGGGGAAATATGCAGGGCAACTACGGGCTGTATGTCTATGTGTATAATCCGCAAGGGCTGAATATCTCCACGAACAGCAAGAGCAACAAGATCCAGATGGCGGTGTCGTATGACTCCGAGGGAAACCCGAACGACTACGCAAAGTTCGATCTTCTGTTTTTGAGCAAGTCCGAGGACAGCAATTACAAGAACCTGTTCTACAAATTCAAGGTGGTAGACCGCGAGATAAACGGAACGACATTCAAGGACAGAGTGAACAGCAACGAGCGCAGGTACGATGTTTCCGGCATTGAGCTTCTGACTTACGGAGCAAGTAACGCGACCGAGTACCCCGTGAACGGCACATACAAATTCACGGGCTATGCGGCAGGCTACGGTCCGGACGCGGGCGCGAAGAGTACGCTGGAAAGTTCGGTGGAATACCTCGAAACCATCACGCTGGATGTCAAGCACACCTTCTACCGCACGCAGACTTCGAGCAAAGGCGCAGGGTATCAGAATCAGCTGGATACGGTGTATTTCGCCGTGCCGCAACGGTTCTTCGATACCTACGGAAAGCTGCAGCGTATCAAGGCGGAATGGTATGAGTACAAGACCAAAGATATTGTCGTGACGAGCAATCAGGAGTTTTACGATCAGGCGTATCCGCATATCGGGGAATATTTCGGCTATAACCACAACGATTCCGTGCTTTCGCTCGGTCAGCAAGCTGGTGACGGCGGTGGCGGAATGATGGTCGCAAAATGGGGCTGGAATCTCGGTAACAATTATCTCCATGTTCCTGCGGACGCGCTGTATTACCTGTTCAAGGTGGACAACATCGAGGAGTACGATCCGTATGCGGACATTGTGTCCATCGGCGGCGTGGAGAGCAACGCGCTGTACGAGTACATAAAGAACTACAACAAGACCTTCGATAACGGCACGCTGCCCATTAAAGACGGCACGATCAGCGCGGACTTGTTCGCGGACGACATCGACGACTACCGCAAGATGGATACCGAGTTCGGCAAGATACAGCAAGGCTATTCGTATTACGATTTCGACGCCGATGTGGACTTGCAGAAGCTGACGAGCTGGCAGGAAACCGATCCGTCCTTCTGGGATAATTGGGTGAATTGGGGCTTGTGGGACACGATATTCGGCGGCATTCCCGAAGAGGAGAGCAAGACCGTTTCGCCCATCTACATTGTGCAGGAAAGCGATCTGGACGGCAACGACAACGAAGTTGCGGACAGGCTTCTCATCAATGCCAACGATGTGCAGGCGCTTCGGGATTATTTCAAAGACGCCACAACGGTCAGCGGCAAGGACGATGAGAAGAAGCAGGTCGTGTTGTTCCGTTTCGCCACTACGGACTACTATTCCGCAGCGGTGGACATCATGGAACTTCGTACCATTCTTCCGGACAAGCATACGAGCGGTCAGGCATATCGTGCTTGGGAGAGCGTGTTCTTCGATTTCGACATTATCCAGCTTACCTTCAACCGGGACGGCGTATATACGGTCATTCCCGTGGTGTCCAGCCCTATGGATATCGTCAACGCGATAACTCCGCCCGTGCAGATGCCTTCCGAGTGGGAGTGGTGGCAGATCCTGCTCGCCATTGTGCTGATAGTTCTGCTCATCATCATTCTGTTCCCGATATTGCCGTATATCCTCAAATTCCTGTTCTGGCTCATCTGTCTGCCGTTCAGGGCGATAGCGGCTCTGTTTAAGGGGATAGACAACCGACGAAAGCGGAAAACGGAACCGAAGGCGCAGAAAGAGCCTGCCGTAAAACAAACGCAGAAACCGCCCGACGAGGCGGACGGATTGGAGGTGTAAATGAAAACGGTCAAGAGAATATTGGCTGTTGCCCTCTTGGTCGTAACGGTATTGGTCGTCGGCTACTTGGTTTATACCGGTAGCCGAACGGCTTCCGTTGAAGAGAGCACGGCGATCTTGGAGGTGGTCTATGAACAGGTGCAGAACATTTAATATCTGTCTTACCGTTGTTATAACGGCGGCGTTTATCCTGCTCGGCGCGTTTGTGTTCGGTGACTCCTACCTACGCTTCGGCGAGACCGTCAAAGACTTCGGACTGTCCGTCGGGTACTATTTCTGCGCGCTGTTCGGCTTGGATCATGATATCGTGCCGTCCGTCACGGAGTATTCGTCGGTGATGGATTGGGACATCCTGCTCCCTTCGGACTTCGAGGACTTCACTTCGCAGGCAACGAGCTTCTTCTCATTGCTTGTGGATGGGGAGAATTTCTCGGGCTATTGGTCGAAGGTCGGAGATGTGATGCTCGTTCTGTTGAAGGTCGTGGCTATCATTCTTCCGTGCCTGCTTATCTTGGGGCTGGTCATTTGGCGGCTGTATAAAAGCGGCAACACCAAGCACAACAGGGACACCGTGCCGCTGAAAGTGTTCAAATCATTTTCGCGGTGTCTGTATCAGCCGTTGAAACGGACTGTATTGTCGTACCGGGACTTTCTTACGGAGCATCGGGCGGTCTGGATTTTCTGGGCGGTGATGTGGGCTTTTCATCTGAACGCGGCGAGTATCGTAATGGGCTTTCTCGCGTACTACTTCTACTTCGTGTTGAGCTTCGATGTGGCTAACCTCTATGTGCAGGTGTGTAAGCTGTTCATCGACTTGCAGGTCATCTTCCGGCACTTCCCGTGGTGGTGCATCGCGTTTGTCTGCTGGCTGTTGTTCGACCGCTGGCGGAAGAGCATCGCTTTGAACAGACTGCGGCACTTCGAGGCGAGGAATTGCGGCTTCATAAACGAGCTGCCTATAGTCAGTATGGCGTGCGGCTCAATGGGCAAGAAAAAGACGACGCTCATCACGGACATGGTGCTGTCGCAAGAGGTGATGTTCAGGCAGAAGGCATTGGAGATTTTACAGCAGAACGACATGAAATTCCCGTGCTTCCCGTGGATCGCTTTCGAGGACGAACTGCGGCGTTGTATGGAGCATGGCACGGTCTACAACCTCGCTTCGGTCAAGGCTTGGATAGCGTTGAAACGGTCAAGGTTCTTACGGCACAGAAACGCGCAAACGCAACTTTACGGATACGATTACGCGCGTTACGGTACTACTTTTGACGATTCGCTCAAAATAAGCCGATTGTTCGAGGTGCTGGAAACCTACGCGCAAGCGTACTTCATCTATGTCATTCAGAGCAGTCTTATCGTGGCGAACTATTCCGTTCGCACGGATAACTTGATGGCAGACAACGGCAACTTCCCGATGTGGCTTACGGACTTCTTCCCGAAGCGCAGACGGCCTCAAAGCAGGCACGCGCATATCCTCGATTTCGATGTGTTGCGCTTGGGCCGCAAGGTCTTGGAGAACAACCCGAAGGCAGGCAGTTTTGAGTTCGGCGTTGTGGGGATCACGGAGATAGGCAAAGAGCGCGGCAACAATCTGGAACTTCGGGAGATCAAGAAAGGCGCGGAAGATACCAACCAAAAGAACGACCTGTTTAACTCTTGGCTGAAAATGTGCCGTCATTCCGCGACGGTGGACAGCTTCCCGTTCATCAAGGTATTCACGGACGAGCAAAGACCGGAGTCTTGGGGTGCGGACGCGCGAGACCTTGCGGACATCATTAACATTGCTTCGTGCGGAGATATGCGGCTGGCATTGCCTTTCTACACGATAGAGGAAATGCTCTCGGAGTGGGCGTTCAACCGCTTCCTGTCGTTGTACTACGACTTCCGTTTCAGGCGCGGGGACAATACCTTGCTGGTACATATCCTCAAAAGCGTTATCGCATGGCTTTGGCGGAGAAACCTGCGTATCTATAATCGCTTCGGCTATTCCGTTCTGAAGATAGAGAAAGAGCGCGGCACGATGGACGGCAAGACGGAGAATAAGAAGTATTACCTGATGAGCGCGAAGATCTACGCGCAGCGGTTCAGTACGGACTGTTTCAGTGATTATTTTAACGATATGGCAGGAAAGAGCGGTATGGGACTGATGGATTATCTGGAGTACACAACGGAGAAGGCGACGGTAGAGGAATTGAAAATGCAGAACAGCTATTTCATCAACTCGCTGTACAGGGACGCGGACGGCGACAGTTCTGCGTGATTTAGGGCTGTCCGCTTCCTTTACGGCAAAAGGAGGTAACCATGTCTTATGGCGAATGCAAGGTGTATTTTGACGGCAGTCACTACATAGCGATACCGCACACGACAAGGCAGTCAAGACGGCGTTTCCGTCCGCCGGAAGAAGAGATAGAGGTGACGGAGCAGGAAGAGCCGCAGACCACGGAACAGGAAGAAACTATAAACGCAGAAGAAAGCGCACCGTCCATTGATGACGATGCGCCGTCTTCGCATACGGAAAATGAGGTAGTGGTCGAGCCTGCTGTTGAGAAGAAGGTAAGATCTCGGACGATGACGCGGAAGGAACTGTTTGAGGAACTGTATCAAAAGTCGGCAGGGCAGTCCCGTAGCGCAAGGAAGAAGTTTATCGTTCGCAACATGAAGCCGTACTTTAAGGACGAAGATAGCACGATAAAGTATGTGGAAGTGCAATTTGAGCGGAAATTGCGGAATCTGATATGTCGGCGTATCAGGCTCACGCGTAAGGTGAATTTGCAGGACTTCAACTACTTTTGCACTTTTACCTACGACGGGGCAAAGCATACCGAAGAGAGTTTTATGAGAAAACTGCGCGGATGCTTCAAAATGATGTGCCACCGCAAGGGCTGGAAGTATGTCGGTGTGTGGGAGCGTTCTCCCGAAAAGAAGCGGCTGCACTTCCACGGGCTGTTCTACATTCCGGACGGAGCGATGCCCGGAGAACTCGTTGAGGTCAAGGATTATTCGCCGATCAAGAAGAAGGTGCAGACGACGATCCAGAACACCTACTTCAACGAAAGGTTCGGAAGATCCGATTTCAAGACGGTGGACGACCGCTCTATGCTCGGAGAGGCGATAGCGTATCTCACGAAGTATATGGAAAAGACAGGCGAGAAGATGGTCTACTCGAAGGGGCTGCCGCAGTTCTTCATCTCGGACATCATGGACGAGGACATCGTCTGTACGATAGGGAATGAGGAGAAGAAGTTGCTCCTTTACGATGATTTCTCGTGCTGGGACGAGGGCTGCTACATGGGACAAGTAAGCAAAGGCGTCATCGACCAAATGCGAAAGTGTAATTGAAGATGGAACGGATACGGAAAGAAGAAAGGGAAGTGTGACGGTGAAAGCGGAAGATCGCCCAAGCGGGTCAGCGGGCGACTCCGCTTCCGTCATCACTTTTCTTTTCCGCCTTTAACCGGGTTTGGTCGAGTGGCGTGTGCTTGTCGCGGCGGCGCGTCAGCGCCGTCGCTCTCGTATCAAAGACAAGCACACGCCACGGTTGCAAATTACTTTTTGAAGTCCGGTTTAAGGGACAATCGGAGCTTGATTTATTACGATAAATCTGCTATAATAACACTATAATCAAAAAATGGGGTTGTAGACTGATGGAATACAAAGACAAGGTCAAGTTTGTTCGGCAGAGATTGATGCTAAGCCAGGCGGATTTTGCAAAGAAATTGGGAGTAGCCTTTTCCACCGTCAATGAGTGGGAGAACGGCGTAAGACACCCTAACTACATCATGCAAAGGAAATTTGCGGCGTTTTGCGAAGAAAACAATATCGTTTTTAATGATTGACGTAAGGAGATGACAATGGCTGACGAAAAGAATCCTGTCCCCGAAGATAATCAGGGCGATATCGTGATTTATCAGACTGAGGATGGTGGCACCAAAATAGATGTCCGTTTTGAAGGCGAAACCGTGTGGCTTACGCAGCAGCAGATGGCGGAGCTGTTTGGATCCTCCCGCACTAACATCGTAGAGCATATCCAGCACATCTATGAAGAGGGTGAGTTGGACGAGGCTTCAACCTGTCGGAAATTCCGACAAGTTCGCGATGAGGGTGGCAGACAGGTCTCAAGAGAGATTCCGCACTATAATCTCGACATGATCATATCCCTTGGCTATCGCGTGAAATCGAGGATTGCCACGCACTTCCGCCGTTGGGCAACGGAGCGGTTGAAGGAATACATGCTCAAGGGTTTTACCATGGACGACGAGCGCTTGAAAGAGCTTGGCGGAGGGAGTTATTGGAAAGAACTTCTTGCGCGAATCAGGGATATCCGTTCTTCCGAAAAGGTCATGTATCGGCAAGTCCTTGATTTGTACGCCACGAGCGTAGACTATGATCCGAACAGCGCGGAGTCTATCGCGTTCTTCAAAATGGTGCAAAACAAGCTTCATTATGCCGCACACGGTCACACTGCGGCGGAAGTCATTTATGAGCGCGCGGATGCGGATAAGCCGTTTATGGGACTGACTTCATTTTCGGGCGATTTTCCGACCGCTAAAGACATCAGCATCGCAAAGAACTACCTAACCGAAGAGGAATTGCGCGTGCTGAACGGCATTGTTTCCGGTTATTTTGACTTTGCCGAGGTGCAGGCGATGCGTCACCGTCCCATGCATATGAGCGACTATGTGGAGCATTTGGATCGTGTGCTTTCCTCAACGGGCGAACAGCTGCTTGTCGGCGCAGGAAAAGTGAGCCATAAGCAAGCCATAGAAAAGGCAAATCGCGAATATCAGCGGTTTGTGGTGCAAAATCTCTCTCCTGTGGAAGAAGCATATTTGCAAACGATCAAAGAGGTTGAGAAAACCGCCAAGAAAAAGGCGGAGGAGGATTGAGTAGGGGAGTCACTACGAATACTAAAAAGTCTTGAACACACAAGCACATGCACTGTGGCAAATGATGTTTTTAGACGGTGTGACTTAATTTGCAATGCAAGGAACATGTCCCTTATTTTGGATAGATAATTGAAATAAGAGAGCGAGTAAGGCGAGTTTCTTGTTTATGAACTCTTGAAGAAACTGTTATAATGTGCTATAATATAAAGCAAATATAGGTTGGGAGCTGTGTAATGCCTTTTTCTGAAAAAGTGAAGTATGTTAGGAAAAAGCTGTATCTCAGTCAGGTGGCTTTGGCTAAGGAGCTTGGAGTATCTTTTGCAACAGTAAATCGTTGGGAAAATGGTAAGACTGTACCGAACCTGATGTTGGAAGGGAAGTTCAATGATTTCTGCAGAAGCAATGGCATCGAATTCAACGAATAATATATGTGGTGTGCAAATTGTAATAAAACTTCATATTCAGATGTCTGTGAAGTCTGTGGCGGAAAAACACAGCAAGATACACCAATAGAATTGTATTGGTGTGATTCTTGTCGTGTTCCAATAATACGCGAGTTATCAGACACTTCTCCGATGATTTGCCCGTCTTGTGGAATGCCTATTCGTTACCTTGCAAAAGACTTAAGACCGGTTTTCCCGGAAGAACGATTGTTACTTGAAGTTATTAAGGGCACTCCTTTTGCTTTTCTAAATGCCTCGGTGTGGGCATCCGGTAGTCGTTATTACATAGACGGGAAAACGGCAAATCTTTCTATCGAAATACTTAAAAAGATAGAGGTAGAAAAAGTTGTAGAAACGCTAACTCAGTATAAAGATAAAAATGATTATTCATTTTTCAATGAAAATATCAAAACTTTTATCGACTGCAATCGAGAAAGATTGGATTCAATAAAAAACGAAGCTACTTCGTTTGTTGCCGAACAAGTGAAGCGGTTTCCTAATCATAAATTGGTAATTTCTTTCTCAGGCGGAAAAGACTCAACTGTTGTAGCGGATATAGTAACAAGGGCATTGAGTGATCCAAGCATAGTTCATATATTTGGAGATACTACATTAGAATTTCCTACCACATATGAATATGTAAGCAGATTCCGCAAAAATAATCCGATGGCAATCGTAAAAACGGCTAAAAATAAAGAGCAAGACTTTTATTCCGTATGCGATGAGATTGGTCCTCCGGCAAGAATGATGCGCTGGTGTTGCACTATGTTCAAAACCGGACCGATTACTAAAGTTTTGAATTCTATGTTCAAGGACTCAAAAATACTTACCTTTTATGGTATTCGTAAGCATGAGTCCGCCAGTCGTAGCAAATATGATAGAGTTGCTAACGGGGCAAATGTTAAAATACAAAAACAAACCGTTGCGGCCCCGATATTTTATTGGACCGATATTGAGGTGTGGCTTTATATGTTCGCTGAGGATGTCGATTTTAACGATGCCTATCGTTTAGGATATGACCGCGTTGGTTGTTGGTGTTGCCCCAATAATACAATCCGTTCTCAGTTGTTAGCTAAAGTATATATGCCGGACAGGGCAAAAATGTGGCGTGATTATTTAATTGATTTCGCGAAACGTCTTGGTAAACCAGATCCCGAAGTGTACGTCGATGATGGCTTTTGGAAAGCAAGACAAGGTGGAAACGGATTGGCTGCAGCGGAAGATGTAAAAATCAGGTATACCAACTGTACAGCGGAAGATCATGCAAAAATTTATAAACTAAACAAACCCATAACGGATGATTTCTACTATCTTTTTGTTCCATTCGGAAAAGTAAGCAAAGAGTTAGGACGAAAGCTTTTACATGAGGTTATGGTTTTGGATATTCGCACTAATGTGCCAATTATGTCCATTCAACCGTTTACTCAGAATGGATATGATTATGCTGTAAAGATTCGCACTATGAATGTCGCAGATCACGGTGTGCTACAACGTATGGCGTCGTATCAAGTAAGAAAATACAACGCTTGCAGACAGTGCCTGAAATGTGAATCTGTATGTCCTTATGGAGCAATTTGTATTTCTTTTGGGACTTACAAAATTGATGAAAATGTATGTAAGCATTGTAAAAAATGCGTCACGCCAAAATATCTTGATGGCGGTTGCTTGATGGATAGGTTCTTAAAATCGAAAGAGGACTAATATGAAGATAAGAGCTCATGAAACTTTTAGCATAAGAAAAGGCTGGATTCATAAGGGTGTTAAGAACATTCTTGTTTATCCGCGCTTATTTACTGATAAAAACATAAATCCATGTGATATTCTCGGTATAGGAACAAACATGGTAAAATCACTTAGATATTGGATGACCGCCGTCGGAATTATGGAAGAAGTATCCGAAGGCAATCAAAAAGTACAAAAATTAACTCGTTTGGGTGAAATTATCGACGAGTATGATAAATATTACGAAGAAGACGGTACGAACTGGCTCCTTCATTATATGCTTGCAAAAAATGAAGAATTAGCAACAGCGTGGTATTGGTTCTTTAACATATTCAAAATCAATTCTTTTGATAAGCAGTTGTTTGTAAGAGAACTATCTGAATTCTTGCATACAGAATACGATTATGATGGTTCGGAAAAAATGCTTGGCGATGAATTTGACTGCATAATCAAAACCTACTGTTCAAAAGGCAAAGATGCATCTCCTGAAGACATCAATGAATGTCCTTTAACTGACTTGCATTTGATTGAAGTGTCTGACAATAAAGACTATAAAAAGCATACGCCAGATAGAGATGCGATACATCCGCTCATAATTCTTGCAGTTATTAGTGAACAAGCCTATATTTCTAAGAAAAAAGAAGTTTTGATAACTGACTTGCTCAATAAAGAATGTAACGTAGGCAGAATATTTAATCTTGATAGAGCGACGTGTTTCTATTATCTTGAGCAATTACAAAAAGGTGAGTATCTCGAGATAGTAAGAACAGCTGGACTCGACGTTATTCAGTTGAAACAACAATATGATTTTTACGATATTATTGTTTCTTATTATCAAGCGATAAATGGGGTAAACATAAATGAGTAATTTGAATAAAATCATAACTCCTATAGATGGCTTTCAATACTCTGTTAATATCGCCTACGATATTTACGATGATAAGAAGATAAGAAGTTATATTCCTTCTAACAGTTCATTGCAAATTATCGAGGATATTCTTGCGAGCACAGATAATAAATCTACCGACCGCGCGAGGATTCTTACAGGTTCTTACGGAAAAGGTAAATCTCATTTAATTCTCTATATACTTGCTCTTTTGGCGGGCCGAGATAAGGCTTTGTTTTCTACTGCCATCGAAAAAGCAAAAATTGAAAACCCTGATCTGGCAAAGAATATTTGTGATTATTTAGATTCCGGGAAGAGACTTCTTCCTGTAATTGTTAATGCAAATAGCTTAGACATTAAGTCTACTTTGTTACAAAGCCTCAATTCTGCATTGCAACAAGCAAACCTTGCCAATATTATGCCGTCAACGTTCTTTGATGCCGCAGTCTCTAAAATATTGGCGTGGAAAAATGATTTCCCAGATACATATAAAGCATTTGAAAAGAAAATTGGACAAAGTGGTGAATCATTTGTCTTAGCACTTAAAGATTATGACAAAAGTCGATATGATCTCTTTGTTAAAATATATCCATCTCTCACTTCCGGCAGTGAATTTAATCCTCTTGCGGGTTCAGATGTAATTGGCGTCTATGAAAGTGTTACTGACGAACTGAAACCTCTCGGTTATAACGGCATTTTTGTTATTTATGATGAATTTGGTAAATTTCTTGAAGGTAGTGTAGATAAATCTTCCGCTATGGATATAAAATTGATTCAAGACTTTGCTGAAAAATGTAATCGTAGTGGGGCAAAGCAATTACACATAATGCTTATCTCTCATAAAAGCATAGAGAACTACATTGGCAAACTGGATAAGAATAAAGTTGACGCTTGGAAAGCCGTATCAAACAGATTCAAGTCAATTTCAATTAACAACGATGAATCTGAAATTTATGATATGGTCGCAACGGTTCTTAATAGAGATAAAACGCTCTTTGAGAAATACATCGAACAGCATTCCGAGCAATTTGATGCACTGAAAAAGGTAATAGAAAGAGATCATTCTTTTACGGCATTAAATGACGAGAATGTAGAAGATTTTGCTCTTAGATGTTATCCTTTGCATCCGTATACACTTTTGTTGCTACCTAAAATTTCCGAACTTGTAGCACAAAACGAAAGAACAATTTTTACATTTCTTTCTTCTACGGAACGATATTCTGTACCGTATTTTTTGCGTACAGATAATTCTAGTTTTCCAATAATTGAACCAGATTACATTTATGATTACTTTGAAAAATTATTCAAGGGTGAGCCTTATGGTAGTAATGTTAAAAAGCAATGGCAAATTACCACTGCGGCTCTTTCAAAGTTAAAAGAATACGACAATCCATTAGCTGAAAAAATAGTCAAAACAATCGAATTGATCTATTGTGTAAACGATTTTGAAATTATTCCGCCAAGTTGGGATATAATTTGCGAAATCTATTCCGTCAATTATCGCTGGGGTGATATAGAGGCTGCAAAAGAAACGCTTAAAAAGGCGCATCTCCTTATTGAATTACTCTATAAGCCGTATGTGCGTATTACGGAAGGTAGCGGTCATGACGTTTTGGGGCTTATCCAACAAGAAGCTTATAAAATAGAAAACATTACGAAAGCAAGAGATGTTTTCAATGATGTCTGCGAAATCAAATATCTATATCCGGTGCAATACAATGATGAAAATGAAGTTATTCGTTATTTTGACTTTCGTTTTATCAATTGTTCCGAATTGCAAAACATCCAAACCAAAGGCTTTGTTTTAGATACAAAAGCCGATGGCGTTGTCTTTGCTGTTTTAGTTAGAACACCCTCTGAATTAGAGAGCGCTATATCCTATATCTTAAGCAATCATAATAAAAGGGCTGTATTTATATTGCCTAAAGATTGCTCCGATAGCGATAGTATTGCTATAAACTATCAAGCAATACTTAACTTAAAAAAGCAGTATGAAGGTAAAGAAATAGAACTTGTTGAAGAATTGAACTATATTTTGGAAGATAGGCAGAATGTAGTAAACTCTTTTATCGAGAACTCTTATTTGAGATTCGATAAAAATCTTTTCAACGTCTATTTCGATGGTGTTAAACAAGAAGTATACCGCAAGGCTCAGCTTTCTCAGTTGTTGTCGAGCATAATGTCGGCAATTTACTATCGCACTCCCAAAATCGTAAATGATTTAATAAACAAGAATCAAGTCAGCGCTACAATTAAGAATGCAAGAAATAAGATATTGACGGCAATTCTTATGGGGAATTTTAAGAAAGATATGGGGCTTATTGGAAATGGGCCTGAGCTTAATATTCTCAGAAGCGCATTAGTGATTCCCGGCGTATTTATCAATACCGATGATGAACCGCATTTGGAAATCGAATGTGATGACAATAAAATAAGACAGATTCTTACTGAGATAAGAATTCATATTCTTCAATCGTCGTTATCACGTCATAATAATCTCGGTGAATTGTATGATGTTCTAACTCTACCCGACTATGGATACGGTCTTAAAATGGGTGTTATTCCCATTTATATAGCGGTCGTTGTTTCTCAATACAAAGACCATATAACTCTTTCCAAAAAAGGAAAAGAGTTGCCTGTATCCGCAAGCGTTTTGTGCGACATAGAGTATCAGCCAAATGATTATTCTCTTATTCTTGAACAATGGGACGAACAAAAAGATATATATATCGCTAATCTCGAAGATATATTCTCACAATTTGTTAATTCATCGGACAAGATTAACGGTTCGTTCGTATACATTGTTAAGGCGATGCGCAGGTGGTATTTGCAATTAACAAAGTATGAGGTCGTCACTAAGAAAGTCTGCAATATAGATGGAACTATATCTGACATGGACACTAGTGTAATTAAGTTTAGAAACGCTTTAAGTAGTCCTGAACTTAACTCTCACGAGTTTCTGTTTGAACAGTTGTTTAAGATTTTTGGAAATAATGGCTATGAAACACTTATTTCTTCTTTACGCTGTGCATTCCAAGATATAAACACAACGTATAGGAATATTCATCATAAATTTGCCAAGGAAATAAAAAATCTCTTTGGAGCAGAAGTAAGCGACAGTTTATCTTCGGTTATCGCTAATTTTTACGATGACCTTAAGGAAACAACAAAAGAACACTTGTTTAGTGGCAAAGCAAGCATGTTCTTGGACATTGCAAAGCATCCTAATAACGACGAATTTAAGTTGATTGAAACAATAGGCAGAGCCTTGTTTAATCTTCGTATGAGTGATTTTACTGACGAAATTATGTCTTGCTATATGGCTGAATTAGATAACGTCGTCAAAGAAATAAAGAAGTACGATGAGAAAATTGAAGATAACAGCGCTGCTCAAGGTTACAAGATTATGTATACTGATGAGAACGGGGCGGAAGTTACAAAACAGTTTGATGCAACCGAATATACGGAAAAAGGACAATTTTTGTATAATGATATTACGTCTACACTTGAAGAATTTGGTGGCGCAATATCAAGTGATGAAAAAAGGCAAATTCTGTTTAGAATACTAAAAGAGTTAATATGATGATCGGATATTTTGATAATGCGGCAACTACATATAAAAAGCCTGATGGCATGTATGAATACATGGCAGATTTTATGATGTCTAACGGGGCAAATGTGGGGCGAGGTATATATAATTCTGCGATAACAAGCAGCAAAATTGTGGCGGATGCCCGTGCAAATCTATTATCTTTAGTTAATGCTCCTGAAAATAAAACAGTCGTGTTTACGCCATCGGCTACAATTGCTCTAAATACTATTATTTTTGGCATTGGGTTGACTGACGGAGACATTGTTTATATTTCACATTTTGAGCATAACGCAGTTTTAAGACCATTGTATGCGTTGCAAAAGCATATTAAAATAGAAATCAAATACATTCCGATGAAGAAAACGGATAGGTATTCGTTTGATTTGGAACACTTCGAAGCAAATTTGGAGACAGACAAGCCTAAACTTGTTATCGCCTCACAAGTAAGTAATGTTTTAGGTATTGTGGCGCCTGTTGTAGAAATGGGAAAGCTTGCAAAACTTTATAACTCGATTATGGTGGTAGACGCTGCACAAGCATGTGGCGTATCATATTGCGATCTCCATTTTGTAGATTTTTACGTTTTTGCAGGACATAAAACACTACTCGGACCAACTGGCATCGGTGGATTTATCTGCAATAAGAACACAAAATTAAAGCCACTCATATTTGGCGGTACTGGAATTGATTCTGCTAATTACGACATGCCTGATACTCTCCCCGAACGCTTTGAAGCCGGAACGTTGAATCTATTGTCTGTTGTGGGGTTGAATTATTCAGTCAAGTGGTTAATAAATAACCGAGACTTTGTAACAAGAAAAGAAAACGAAAACTACGAACGATTATTTTCTGTGTTAAAGGCTTTTTCATTTCTTGAAATTGAAACATCTGTTGATAAATCAAAAAGTATCATCTCGTGTAAAGCAAACGGATTTACTTCTGATGAATTCGGTCAGATTCTTGCAGAACGTGGAATAGCGGTAAGAACAGGTTTACATTGTGCTCCAAAGGCACACGAATATATCGGCTCTTTCCCTGAAGGTCTTGTTCGTTTTAGTATATCGTGCCTAACAAAAGATAATGATTTTGACAAACTTACCGAAGTATTGTTATCTTTAAGTGAAGAACTATTATGATGAGGAGGATATATGGCACTTAGCGATTTGTACATTGCCAAGGAATACAGAAACTTAAAATGTGATGTAATAAATGACTTTTACGTTCCCATTTTAAGCAATGCTGTTATGTATAAAAGGGCTGTCGGATTCTTTAATTCAGCAGCTTTGTATGAGATGGCAATAGGGTTAAGGCATCTTGTTGAAAAACAAGGAAAAATGGAGCTTATTGTATCTCCAAGATTAACAGAAGAAGATATTCAGTCAATCAATTTGGGATATAAAACGCGCGAAGAAGTGGTAGAGCGAGCACTACTTCGTGACTTTGATGAGCCCAAAAACAAAACCGAGTTTCGTAAACTTAACTTGCTTGCAAATCTTATAGCCGAAGGCGTTTTAGATATTAAAGTCGCTTTCAAGATTAATGCTAATTCAGCGGGCATATTCCATGAAAAAATAGGCATTGTTATTGACGCTGAAGGAAACAAGGTTGCATTTACAGGCTCAATGAACGAAACGTACTCTGGTTTATTGCAAAATTATGAGTCAATAGATGTATTTTGCAGTTGGCGTGATGAAGATTATGATAGAGTCAACATAAAAGAAAATGCCTTCGACAATTTATGGGACAATTTGGATACTGCGATGGAAGTAATTCCTTTCCCTAAAGTTGCAGTAGAAAGATTGAACTCATATAAGGTAGAAAAAACAGAACCGTTGTGTGTCGAAATTCAGAACGAAGACGATAGTCAGAATGTATTTTTCAAAATCCCTGATACCGTAGAGTTATATGATTATCAGAGAGAAGCAATTGAAACTTGGGAAAACAATAATTGTTGCGGGATCTTTGACATGGCAACGGGTGCAGGCAAAACGTTTACTGCGCTTGGAGCTCTTTCCGCATTGTCGAAAAATCTGAATAATAATATAGCCGTTGTTATCGTTGCTCCTTATCAGCATTTAGTTGAACAATGGGTTGAAGATATTATTCAATTTAACGTTAAGCCGATTGTTGCGTATTCTTATCCCGGCCAAAAATGGCGCAAGCAATTTTCTGATGCTGTGACCGCTTATAATGTTGGAGCAATTGACAATTTCTGCGTTATTGCGACAAATGCAACCTTTTCTTTAAATGATTTTCAAAGTATATTGCAAAAGTTTAAGAAAAACTTTGCTTTTGTCGTTGATGAGGCTCATAACTTTGGAGCAGTGAAGCTTAGTTCTCTTCTTCCTAAAAAAGCTCGGTATCGTCTTGCTCTATCAGCAACCATCGAGAGATTTCGTGATGAGGAGGGAACGAATAAACTAAGGAAGTATTTTGGAAAAACTTGTATTTCATTTTCATTAAAAGAGGCTATTCAGAAAGGCTTTTTAACAAGCTATTACTATCATCCCGTGGTCGTGTATTTGAATGCAGATGAATACGAACAATATCAAGAAATAACAAAAACTATTATACGAAACGGCGGAGCTAGTCAAGAAAATATAGATAAAAATCCTTATATTGAAATGCTATTGATAAAGAGGGCTCGTATAATTTCTGGCTGCAAAGAAAAAGTTTCGAAATTAGTTGAGGTTATGAAGCCGTATAAAAATGATAATTATATTTTGGTCTATTGTGGTGCAACTAAATATGATAACGATTCATCTGATTTAAAAGACGACGATGAAGTTAAACAAATAGAAGAAGTAAACAGAAAACTATATTATGAGCTTGGAATGAAAGTTCATAAATTTACTTCTGAAGAAAGCAAAGAGGAACGAGATGAGATTAAGCGTATGTTCGCGAGCGGAACGGAATTGCAAGTAATTACCGCAATAAAATGCCTTGATGAAGGTGTAAACATTCCAGCTATTAAGAAAGCCTTTATCCTTGCAAGTAGCACTAATCCTAAAGAGTATATTCAACGGAGAGGGCGTGTGTTAAGACGTGCCAAAGGAAAAGAATACGCTGAAATATTTGATTTCATTACGTTGCCAAGACCTCTTGAGGAAGTTCAGTTTTGTTCTGAAGAAGAACTCTCATGCGATTTGTCTTTAGTAAGAAAAGAGTTCTTGAGAATGATTGATTTTGCTGAGACTGCAAGGAATCCTTTTGAAATAGATAAATTAAAAGAGGACATCCAATATGCTTATAATCAAAGTTTTAATGGAGGGTATTATGATGAATAATGGATTGAACGAAACGAACGACGAGATTAAGCTTGATTCCGATAAGCTTAAGAGAATGTTGCAAAAAATCTACCGTATTGAAAGAGAAAATACAAAGACGGGAAGCAAAACCGAGAAAAAAATGAAAGAGGAAATTGAAGCGATTATCGAAGAGGAGGCTAAAAAATGCTACTGAAGAAAATTAAGTATCATAATTTTAGGCCATTTATTGGCGATCAAGAAATAGATTTGACACCTGATAATGATGAGGGTAAAAATGTAATAGTCATTTTGGGAAATAATACCTTCGGAAAGTCAACTTTTGTCTTATCTTTTATTTGGTGCTTATATGGTGAAAGTCGTTTTTCTAGGAAAGACGATATCTTGAATAAAAAAGTCGAAGCACAGATGAAATTCGGACAACAAGAATATGCGATGGTTGAAGTCGAGTTCGAGGATGATAATAAATGTTATACGATGACAAGAACTCAGCAATTTACTAAAGGACAAAACGGTTGCTTGAATTCCGATAAAAGTTTTGCTAAACTGACGTATGTTACGGAAAAGGGAGAAACTAAAAGCCTTGGTTCAAGTCAAGCAACGATAAATGAAGTTGTAAGTGCCATACTTCCTAAAGATCTATCATCATTTTTCTTCTTTGAGGGTGAAAAGAATAATGAAATTACTCGAAAAGATTTAGGTACTTCCGTTAGAACGCTTTTAGGGTTGGAAGCGTTTGAAAGAATGCGCACGCATTTATTTGGTTCATCGTCCCAAACATCGCCGGCTCCATCTAGCGTTATGGGATATTATCTTGAAAAGCAAAACGATGTAAGTAACGATAAGGCAAAAGCAGCGTATTCTAAAACAATTGCGGCAAAGCAAGCAATTGAACAAATCGATATTAGAATTGATGAAATTAACACTAATATTTCTTCTTATGAAAAAAGCATTGAGGAAATCAATGAGATTTTACGTCAGGCTGCTCCGTCGAAAGAGTTACAAAGACGTCGTGATACTATTGCAAGAGACTTAAGAGACGAGGAAGAAGAATTAGTTGCTAACAATAAAAAGATACTGTCTTTGTTTAGTCGTAATTCGTTACCTCTTTTAATTACTCCGTTTTTAACAAAAGTCTCTTCGCGACTCGATGAAATGGACATTGCGGATAAAGGAATAAAAGGTATTGAAGCAACCGCAATCAGAGAATTGCTTGCACGGGGAGAATGTCTTTGCGGAACCGATTTGAAACCGGGTACTCTTGCTTATAAAAATGTTGAGAAATACATAGATTACATTCCGCCAAAAGCAGTCGGGACTTTGGTTAGGGAAATGCAAGATTGTATTACGGCGAACGATGAAAACGCAAAAAATTTCATAAGCGATTTTGAAGAGTTGTATAAACGGATTCAAAAGAATAAATGCAAAATTGCAGCACTAGAAACGGAAGATAAGGAAGTATTAGCTGAAATATCTGCTATCGGTAAGGTAAGCACTGCTGATGCTGAGGAAAACTTAAGCAGATATAAGCGTATGATATCTGAGTTAAGAGATGAGCTTTCGAGAAAAATATCTGAAAAAACTCGTCGTGAATCGGAGCGTGAAACTGCTGAAAATAATTTTAATATGTATCGTAGCAAGAGCGAAAAGGCGAAAGAATATCAATTGTACTACCAGTATGCACAGGCTATGTACTACTGGGTAAATAAACAATATTCTGAGAAAGAAACTCAAATGCGAGATCGATTGAATAAGTATGTTACAGAGTTGTTTGATAACATCTACTCAGGTAACAGAGACATTTATATCGACGATAAATACAATATTAATATTACGGTCAATGGAGAAATTGTGGATGATACAGGCGGTTTGCGCGTCATTCAATATTTTGCCTATGTTGGTGGTCTCGTGAAACTTGCGTATGAAGTAATGCAAGAAAGAACTGACGAAGAAGGGAATGCGCAGGAATTAGGGGAACAATATCCGTTAGTTTTGGATGCAGCATTTTCTCATGCGGATCAAACGCATACTCAAAATATTGCGCGTGAATTAGCAAATGCTACTAGTCAACTTATATTCGCTGTTATGGAAAAGGATTGGCTATATGCAAAGGCTGGTCTTACAGGTAAAGTTAGTCGTATTTATGAATTAAATAAGATCGACGAAACTGAAGTACAAATTGTAGAGGTGAAGTAATATGGCAAGTGGGATTATTGAAAAAAGCAATAACGGTTTGTTCGATAATGAAATCGAAATTAACGGAAAATATGCAACTATGGCAAGATTCTTAAAAGAAGACGTAGGGATTTTTGCGACTTTCCGAGAGGCGTATCTTACCGCTGCGATAATTGGGTTATTGAATAACGCAAAAGAAACAAAAGACACTTCTGAAAAAGTTCAAGCCGCATCCATATTTCCTAATGAATTAAGTAAAAGAAAAGCAGATCTAAAATTGATATATCGAATTATAATGTTGGTTGAGGAAAATCCTGGCTACACTATTGAAGATTATATGAACAGAGCTTTTAGAGATGACGCAGAAGAAGGAAATAGAGATAAGCTTAAAGCAAATATGGCGTTATTTAATTCTTACGCTTGCGGAGGGCTGGAAGTTCTATATAACAAATTTCAAAATCTTAGTAAAACTGACGATATAATAGATGCTTTGTATGACTATATTCATTCTTTTGGTATAGATGTTGGTTTGCTTGATGAGGAAGATGCTTTACCAGATTTTGAAGTTGAAGATAACTAAAAAAATATAATTCAAAAGAGCAAACTTTTTAGAATTGCTAAACTGTGGAGGATTACTATGGATAAAGAACTGTTAAATTTTTCGTTTGACGAAATAGTCAACTCAAGTGGTCTTGGTAATGCAAACGAAGACCGTTTAGCTGAGATTAAACGATACGAAAAAATATATTTGTTAAAACAACAAAATGTATTAGAGCCCACAGTTGAAGACATTGATGGTGAAAGTTTGATTTCTTTATATAACAATGTTGTCTTTAGCGGTTTTCGGCGCAATTATGTGGAGAATTTATCTGAAAGAGATTACACTTTAGAGGGGTGTACGCCATATCAAATTATAATTAATGACGTGGTTCTTGAAGATGGTTCTTGGGGCGATATATTGTGCAAACTTGCAACATATCTACTTGATCAATTTCCAGAAAAGATGGATTCAATAGAAGAATTCAGAGCTCCGTGGACTAAAACTGCAATGTTTTCTTCTACTAAAAAGACAAATTTTAAGCCTATCGGTGCGAATTTGTTTTTGAACTGTAATCATACTGCGCTCCATTCGTGTTGGCTTGTTCAAGATTTACTCGATTATTTTGGAATAAAAAAGAATGATGTTAGAATGCTTATACATAGACCTAGCAGTGCGGAAAAGAGCGAACTAAAACAGCATATTGAGAAATTGTTTCTTATTGGCTTTAAGAAATATATTTGTTCTGAGACATTGAAAGAACAGGATTATGCCGATAAAGTTGTCAATAACATCACTAAATTTATCAATCCTGTTCTTTGCAATATGTCTAAAAGTTATCAAAATATTTTTCTTTTCGATGACTTAGCTGTTGCCTCTGGCTACATAGGAAAGCTTAAAAACACAATAAAGCAAAGTTTAAAGTATGATGAAAAAGCCAAAAAGGTCTTGTGCAGATATTTGACGTTACTTCAGAACTATTATAAAATGTAACTTCGCCCGAAAGTAAATACTTGATGGAAAAGAAAAAAATTTGAAAAAATAAGCCGTCATAGTAGCTGTCTAAAATTGTAAAATAATAAAAATAGCCCGTTACGAGTAATCGCAACGGGCTATGACTTTATAGGGTAGTGTAACTTTTGCCTTTCACTGTTATGCGGTTGTCTTTGATGTCGGGTTGTCCGCTTTTGCAGGCACGAAGGATGATATGAACGATGTCCCGTTCGACCTTCGGCATATCGCCTTCGTCGAATTTTTCTTCGTTTCCGACTTCTATTATCTTGAAGCCTTTTTGGATGAGGTAGGCAGAGAACTGCCACAGCTTTTCAAAGTAGCCGTTGCTGTCAAAGATAGCCGAAAGGTTCTCTGTCGGGTGATAGGCGGTAATTCTAAAATAGTTAGACATAGTGTTTTCTCCTTTGCGGTTTATGCCGCGATTCGTTTAATGGTTCTGTTGGCATATGGCAGCCATACTTTGTTGACGTAGTGCAGAATTTCTTCGCTCGGTTTATGGTCGTGTTCTCCGTAGCATTGCAGGACTTTGTGACTGCGGAGGGAGTATTCGAGCGTTACGAGCGGAGTATTCGGCTGTTCCTTTGTGCGGACGAAGAAGATGAGCGATTCCTCGCGGATGAAGCGCTGGTCGTAGTTCATCCGCCCGACGCAGTGTTGCAACAGTTCCCCTTCGCGGATGAGATCGGCAGGAGAGTGGGCGATGATGCAGATAAACGCGCTTCGCTTATCGTGTTCGAGCGGCAGATATTTCTCTGCAATGCGGGCAAACTTTTCATATAATTCCTGTTTCGCCTTTCTGTCTGCCTCTGCCCGCGCCGTGGCGTATTGGTCAATACGCATATCATGCCAATATTTGAAATTATGCGGGAAACGATTTTTGGGCAACGTCATATCCAGCCCCAGATAGTTGCAGGCTTTGAGATAGTCGAGATAGGTATTGGCGTTGGTGTTCTGTTTTGAGATGTAATCGAAAAAGCGTTCCCGCTCCGTACCCGTGAAAAGTTCGCGTATGGGCGCAAGCGTGTTGTTGTTCCGTAAGTTTATTTTTACCTCGCGGTAGGATTGCAGCGTTTCGAGCGGTTTTCCCGTTCTGTACCCGCGCAGAACGACATCGACGTAATAGTGCTGCCGCAATAGTTCTTCACGGTGCGCCATCAGCCATTTGCGGAACGCCTTGTCTTCACCGATTTTCTTTAATATCATCTTGCTATCCGCAAATTTTCCTAAACCCGCTTTGACAAGGTATTCGAGCTGCGGGTATTTGAGATAAGTGCGAAGATAGGTGATGATGCAAGGCGGATTCTGAATATCCACGGCTGAATAGCAAAACTGCGGAAGGGAGAGGGCAAACTTCGGATTGATGACGGGCGCCCACGGGTTGAAGTATTTGAAGTCAACTTCGTACCATACGCCGTCGTTGTAGAACGGGCGCAGGTTATACGGATACTTGATGCCTTCGTCATACCAGCCGACGCGGTATCCGCCCATGTAGTTGTATTCGATGTCCTTTACAAGGCACTTGTCCGAATACACACCGTGGATAGCCACCTGTTTGATCAGCCGCGTCATTTTGTTTTTGTTACGCACGGCAACGGTTATTTTCACGAGTTCTTTTCGTATCATCGTGAGATATGCATAAAAGCGTAGCCCTTTGTTGCCGCCATACTTGGCGTCATAGGCGAGGATGCGCTTTTCAATTCTCTTGGGGATTGGTTTGATGTATTTTGCGTTCATGGTTTTACCTCACAGTGATTTCATTTCCGAACATTCCGTCCAGAATGGCAAGCACTTCCGTGTCGAAAGCGGAAAGGTCCAAATCCGGTTCGGAGTCGGTAAAGCCGGGTTCTTCTATATCTCCGTCGAACTTTCGCATTTCTTCTTCGGTAAGTATCTCGCCCGTTTCGAGATCAACGTCTCTTTCATCGGGCATCGTGTGGATATGCCCGTCCGTTTCGATCAGGACGACGCCGTACCCATATCCGAGTATTTTCTTGAGATACGTGTCAGAAGCGTGGTAGGGGAAACCGACCATCGGAAGGCGGCTTTCAAGTCCGACGTCTCTGCTCGTGAGAGTAAGAGGAAGTTTGTCTGCAAGAAGTTCTGCGTTCTTCCCGAACACCTCATAAAAGTCGCCCAGCCGCATAGCAATAACGGAATGCGGGTATTTGCTTTGTACGTCCAGATACTCTTGGTACATAGGGAATACGGTCGGCTTCGGTTCAGCTTTTTCTTCTTCGGCAAGCTCCGCCATAATCTCTTGGATTTCTTCTTCGGACGGCATATCGTCTTCGTCGTCATCGGACTTTTCTTCAACAGGCGCAGGCGTGCTTTCGAGGTTTTCTCCCATCAGATCGAACATGGACATCTGTGGTTTCGGCTGCGGTTTGGGTAGTGCTTTCACCGTCGGCGCCTTTGCGGCAACGCTTGGCTGTTTCTTGTATTCGGAGCCGTCCTCGTTGTAAAGAATACCTTCTATGGACGACTCTTCAAAGTAGTGGATAGCCCATCCATATACGACGTCATCGTCTATACAGGCAGAATGCGCGCCTTTTTCCGCTTGCTTTTTTGCCTGGTCGCAGGCGTATTTCATAAAGCCGGCAAGCGTTTTCTTGTTCAAGAGCGTCTTTCCGTCTTTCTGAATGCGCACGCCGTTGTTTATCTTTTGAGAAAGCACCTCGGAGGCGTTTGCCTCCAAGTATGCTTTGACCTTGCGTTCTTCTTGTGTTTTCGCTTCTAAGTTAAGTTTCATTGAGAGCCTCCTTAAAATGGCAGATCGCCTAAGAGTTCTGCTGCTTTAACGTCGAGGTTTTCCAGCGTTGTGTGGTAGTTAAAGCCGCCGCGGTAGTCCTGCTCGTCTTTCGCCGTCCGAATTAAAATGCTGTTATACCATTCGTTGTTAAAATATCGCACGTCCGAGATAGAGAGGTACACGCACTTGTTTTCCGCGCTCTTGATAAACGCCGAAAAGCAGTAGTGGTTGCGCCCGATATTAACGAGCTGCCAATGGTTGTCTCGGCACATTGCTTTCAGGTAGTTGATGTACTTGGTCTGAAAGGTCTTGTAATCTTCGCCGGTGTAGCTGCCTGACGAAAATTCGCGGGTGAGATATTTTTTGAGTTCTGCAAGTTTTGCCATTGTTTTGTTCTCCTTAATAAAGTTTGATGACGTTGATATGTTTGCGTTGTAAGCCGTATTCGCGGCGGAATTTCTGTATTGCTTCACGAAGAGGGTAGAATACATAAGCTTCATCGGCGTATCCGCCGTTTCCGTCACTGTATGAGAGGAACAGCGTTCCCGTAGAGTTGAAATGGTAGAAGATGGTTTTCATTTTTCGAGCCTCCCGTAAACGTCGTCTGCGTAGTAAGTGCAGTTATACCAATTAAAAATCGCGGAGCATTTCACCCCGCGATAGTCTACCAAATACTTGTTGTCGCCGATTTCTTCCAAAACGGTGATTTCGTCCATATCTCCGTCAAGGGAGTGGATATGTGCCTGCGTCTTAAATGGCTTCATTTTACAAGACCTCCTTGATTTCGATAGATATAAAGGTATGTACGCCGAAGTCCCAAGTATCGGTGATGAGCCAATAGCATTCCGTTTCGTCGGTGTCACTACGGCGGTCAAGGAAGTCGAGTTCGATTCTATCGTCTTTCGGAACGCCGTTTTCCCATTCAAGCTCGCCAACCCAAGAGTTTTCGGGATTCTTTTCGGCTTGGATGAGTTTCTTGAATTTGTTGTAGGCTTTTTCGTAAGTCCCAAATACAGTCAGCTCGACGTCGTTGCTGTCCTCGGTAGACCAGTCAAGTTTTACGATATATACTTTGTCCATTTTCGTCACCTCACGCAATTCTCTTGATTCCGCCGCCAAAGCTTTGAACCATGACGCTGCCGAACTCGCTGCACCAATCGTCGTCTTTGTTCCAGACGTAAGCAAAGGCAGCGTGTTTGTTGCCTTCGCTCCACATAAGCGTTTTCCATTCCGACTTATAGTTCGTTACGATGAGGAAGGAGTAGCACTCGCCAAACTCGGTGTATTCGTGCGTTACGGCATATACGAGGCAGCTGTTTTTCTTTTCTATTTCCTTCATCTTGGCATAGAGCTCCGGTTCTTGATCGATCCAATAGCCGCCGTAGTTTTCAAAGAAGCATACCTGATCACGCTCTCTGAAGCCTTGTATGTAAGGCTTGTAGATGTCCAGCTCTTTCAGAAGCTCGATTGCCTTTTCTTTCTTTGTTGCGGTTTTGTTTGTCATTGTCGTAATCTCCTTATATATAATTTTCTAATGATTCAAAGTTATAGCCGATGTTTCTGAGCGTTTCTTCGAAGCCGAACCACGCCAGCAGGTTTTGGTTGAAGTCGTCCTGTGCAAGCGGATCTTCCTTGTCCCATTTATCTCCGAACAGGTCGGAAGGGGAGTAGAGCCCCGTGCCGTTCATCACATCATACAGCAGGGCGTTTATTTCCTGTCTGTATTGCTTGTAAAAGCGTACCGTGTCCGAATAGTAGATGAGTTCCCCTACAATGCCGGACTGACATCCGTGGTACAGCACGTCAGTGAAGATATGCTTCTTGTCGTCATAGTCGCTCCAGCGGTCAATGACGTAGTTGCAGACGTGCTTGAGCAGGGGACTGTCCGAATTGCGTTTGAGTTCTTTGACGTTGGCAAGAGTGAGTTTCATTCGTCCACCTCCTCAAAGTCGTCCAAGTCAATCTGATTGAAGCCTACGCCGTATTCGAAGTAGAGTCTGCCGCAATCTTCCAGCAGGTCGAATGTGTGAACGCTGATGCGCCCGCGGTCTGTCACGGCGACCGTGATTTCTTTCTTTTCCGTGTTGATGTCTATGAGGTTGAAGGTGATGAACTCTTCTCCGTCATAGAATTGGAATTCGCTCAGTTGGTATTGTTTCTTCATGGTCTTTATCTCCTTTGTTATTTCGCAAGTTTGAACCAGATATAGTAGTTGACCTCTATATCCCGCTCGTTGTATTCGACGATTTCGTAGTACGCGCCTTTGAATTCGTCTGTGCTGTTCATTACAGGATGGCAATTTTTCACGCAAGGAAAAATTCTGATATACGGCTTGCCGGTCTTGCTGACATTTGCCGTTATCAGGTCTTCATCGGTGATGTATCCGATACCTGTAACTTTGGTGTTTTCGACCTTTCCTAACTTGGTGATCGAGTAGATAACCTTTTTCATTTGCTTCAAATCTCCTTATTTTTTATTTTTGCCTTTCGGCAGTGGCTAAGGACCACTGAATGAAGCACGAATCGGTCAGTATGTCAGTGCAGCCTCTCGGAAGTCAACGACAAAGAAAAAATTATTGCGTCGGTTTGTCGCGCTTGATTGCAATCACGGAATAATAAAAGAACAGTCACACTCTTGATCGAGTATGACTGTCCTTTCTTTTTATGGTTTCTGCAATAATTTTTTCCGTTGACTTGCCGCTTAATTCTGTGGTACAACGACACCACGAAAGGCATTAAAAAATAAGGTTTGATTCGCCATCTATTCAGGCGGCAATCTTATATGGTGTTCTAACAGGGTTAAACAAAGGTGCTCAAAAGCATTGGAGAGACAAGCTATCTGTACGACGCGCAGGGGACAAGATA
>ERZ780177.1070-NODE-1070-length-27228-cov-22.283480_pt1 | contig 27228 bp, 41 predicted proteins | sample MGYA00510973_ERZ780177 | MGnify/ENA primary metagenome ERZ780177 (study PRJEB29588, sample SAMEA2144396) | human gut metagenome | biome: human gut; feature: human-associated habitat; material: faeces | place: Denmark | collected 2008/2010 ...
AAGTCTTGCCCATTGCTTCCCATCAGGTTCGTCACTGGCTGCGGACGGAGTATGATACGGCGGTCATCCGGGCGCATCAGGCGGCTGACTGGCAACAGTTCCTGCGCGAACGCGATATTCTGCCCAACCTCAAATGGCTACCGTCCACCTCCATTCATCCGGGGGCTGACCACCGCCCGTTCTGGAATACCATCCGGCCGATTGATGACACGTTCTGGAACATCCACCGACCGGGCGACCGGTGGAACTGCAAGTGCGACCTCACTGCCACCGACGAGGAGCCGACACCACTTCCGGACGAAGACGACAAGAACAAGCCCCAGCCCGGACTGGATAACAATCCGGGAACGGACGGCAAACTGTTTTCCGACAATCATCCATATCAGGCAGAAGCCCACAAGGGTGCCCATAAAGCGGTGGATAAACTTATGGCCCGTATTGACGAGATGATTGCGGAAATGCCGGACTACCTTACCGGGGAGGAAAAAATGGCCATTGCCCGGAACAACCTCGAAATGGAAAAGGCTCTTAAAATCAAAAAAGGAAAACCTATGGATGTGGATAAGGCGGATAAACAGAATGCGAATCCCAAACACGTGGACGAGTATATTCCTGATCCTAACGGGATATATCGTGATAAAAGGGGAAACAGATACCGGAAGAACAGCGATTACGATAAAAAACGGGATACTCCATACAGTATCAACTGCCAGACTTGCGCACCGGCATACGCTTTACGATTACGTGGATGGGATATTACCGCCAAAGGCAATGTCGCAGGGTCTAAACTTGAATACCTGAGTAATGGACGTGCTTTTGAAGTCTGGAAAAACACCGACGGTACTCCGGCGCAACATATAAGTATAAACAGCTGGCTTGCGCACAAAGGGTACTTGAAAATGACCCCTAAAAGGTACATGGAGTATTTCAATGAGGTATGTAAGGAAGAAGGCGTGTATGAATTGAGTATCGGCTGGAAAAGCGGGGGCGGGCATGCTACAATCCTGCAACGGTTTGCGGATGGTGAACTAAGGTATATCGAACCCCAAAGCGATAATTCTGCCGGTTCAGGAATGGAATGGAAAGACGTAAAATATTTATGTGAAATAGGAGCTGCGACTTCCCACAACTGCAGGGGAGTCCTGAGAATTGACAATAAGCTATTCGATGTCTCCTTCCTCGATATTTTCGATACATGAATCGATAACGTCAAGGGATAACGGACCGGTTATTTCGGTTGCGTCTTTACCGTCATACAGATAGACGAAAGGATAACCGGTACAGGAGTCCCCCGGAAACTTGAACACATAGGCTTCCTGGCCTTCATAAATACCAAGGTATTCGAAGGTGTCACCGTATTGCTCAATAAGTACACGGGCCTCGTTCTTTACTTGTTCCGGTATATTCATAACGCATAAAAGGCATATTGGAAGCCTCGGTTGCAAAGTTATAAATTATTCTTGAATTACTGATGATTATGGACATAAAAGATTTTACGGAAATGATAAAGCGGAAACGTGACAGGCTGGACAGTATGATGCGCCGCAAAATGCCAGTCATGGTAGGACGAATGGCCAAAGACCATTTTCAGGATAACTTCCGGCAGGGTGGATTTGTCAATGGCGGTCTTCACCCTTGGCCCAAAGCCAAACGGCTGTCCTCGGGAGGTTCCGATGCCGCCAGCAATTATGGAACGCTGCTCTCCGGCAGGAAGCATCTGTTCAAATCGGTCGGATATACACCTGCAGACTACCGGGTAAGGGTATTCAACGAGGTGGTCTATGCACCCATCAACAACTGGGGCGGGGAAATCGATGTCACCGTCACAGACCGCATGAGGCGCTTTGCATGGGCCAAGTTCTACAAGGCTTCGGGAAAAAGAAAAAAAACCGGCACAGGGCAAAAGAAACGCGTCAAACGACGTTCCAAGCCGAAGGAACTGAATCCGCAGGCACAGTTCTGGAGGAACATGGCGCTTACCCCAAAAAAGAAACTGCACATCCGCATCCCGCAGCGCCAGTTCATGGGCGAAAGCGAAGAATTGAACCGGCGTATCCGGGAAAAGGTGGACCAGGAAATTACCAACATTTTAAACCAATAACGATATGGACGAAATTTTTATCGCAATCATGGAACAGATTGCACAGGAAATGCCGGAACTCTCTCTCATCGACGAGGACTACGGACAATTGGAAATGGGAGCAGAAGAAGACCAGTACCCGGTCACTTTCCCTTGTGTATTAATCGGAAATACAAACTCCGACTGGCACGACCTCGGATACGGGGCACAGAAAAGCGAATCCGCACTGACCGTCCGGCTGGCCATCGATTGTTACGACGATACAAGCTACGCATCCGGCACGTATGACAAGGTGAGGGAAAGGCAGCAGCTGGCCAAGAAATTATACAAGTCGCTGCAGTGTCTGCAATGCACGGACAACGCTTCGCCGCTGGTACGCGAGAAAAGCCGTTCGTATGCCATGCCGCATTACATCAAGGTCTATGAAATGACGTTCTCATTCACACTGCACGATGAATCGGCCATGCCGTCATCTTATGGGGAATAGTTCCAGCTGGGCGGCAGTCAGACGGGGGGCTTTCACCTTGGGAACAGGCTTCAGATTGTAGTCTGTTCCCTCACGTGATTTCCGGCGGATGATGGTCATGATACGTTCCTCGGATATAAAGAATTCGCGCTCCGACAACACTTTTAAAGCATCGTCGAACCGCAACCGCTGTATTTCTGTCCAATAGTAGTAACGACGGCATAGTGCCTCGTCACGCAGCTTGATCAGTTCTTTATCCCGTCCTTTGCCCATACATTTTATTTCTCTTACAAAAATAACTGATTTCCATCTATTTTAAGAACAAAAGCGCCGCAATTATAACAACTGCGGCGCTTTCTGTTTATAGGGTTAACGGGTTTCGGTTACAAACGGCAGAAACTGGGTTCAATGCGGGTCCATACGCCGTTTTCAGGGTTGCGGCGGCTGAAGTAGTAGTTGGTGGCATTGCGCTGCACTACATTAGCTTCCTTGAACAGGCGCATGATGTCTGCATACTCTTCATCGAACTTATCTTCCAGTTCATACAGCTTTGAAATGCTCTTGTAGTCCAGGTCGCCCATCTTGTTGCGCTCCAGCAGGGTCATGGCCATCTGATACATCGGATCATCAGAACCTTTCTCGCTGTTCTGCATGTAGCGCTTCAAATAGTCAATCAGACGGTCGGCTGCCATGTCGGCTCGTTCATCGAAGCCTTTCACCTTGTTGCTTTTCACTTCCAGACGGAAGTCTCCGTCCGTAATGGTATAGCTGCGCTGTTCGTCGCTTTTCACCTGGCCGTATTCCTTCATCACCTTGGTAAAGGCATCGGCTTCTTTTTCCAGCCATCCGCGGAACCCGGTCACGGCATTCACCATCTCAAGAACGTTGGTCTTTACTTCGTGCATAAACTCACCGCGTAATGCCTCGTAAGTTTCACGACGGGCGATGCGGTCTTCTTTCTCTTCTTGCTGCAGCTGGGCCATGAGGGCTGCTCGCTGTTCTTTACTCAGGGACTTGATGTCCACACTTTGATTGTTCTTTTCCATTTTAAATCATTTTAGTTGTTAATCAGCTATTACTTTGTCATCCTTCAGCAGCAAAGCGAATGTCCTGTCTCTTTCTGCTTTGGTTTCAAACTTCTTGTATGTCTTCCAGCCACCGTTTATGCCGGTACACATCTTTATCCTCGGGCCTGGATAATCATCCTTTCGTATTATACAGAACCCCGCTTTTATCAGCTTGTCTTGGTCATCTATCCTCATAATCATCCTGCTTTTCCGGTTCATCGTCTATCAGCATGGCCTCCCCATTGGCATACGCCCAGTCGGCCAGTTCGTTGAAAAACTCCGCTGCATCCTGGTTCTCCATATCGGATGTCGTAAGGGTCACGTCTTTTCTTATGCGCTCAAGCGCTTCATGTGCTTTTTTATCCATATTGCTCTATTTATCGGTTAAACCTCCTTTTCGTTGGATAGCCCGCAGTTTGATGGCCAGTTGTTCCAGCTCGGCTGTACTAACCTGAACAAAGGGCTTGCCGGCTATCCGGGGGTTGTTGCAGAATTCGTTCACCCGGTTCCAGTCGGTGGTGTCTATACCCAACTGTTGCATCAGCTTCAGGCAGACGCTGCGTTTCCGTCGCAGTTCCTCGCGAAGTTTCTGCCGCCATTCGTCTTGTCCGCTCAGTTTCTCCAGAGCAGTACAACAAACTTCATACTCCTTGGCCGTCATTTCCTTCAGACTGTCTGTCCGGTTCCACGTGTACTGCAGCACGATTTGTTTTTTGAATTCCTCCCGATCGCCCTGATAAGGCAGTTTGTTGAACAATGCATAGAACCGGGCGAAATTGGTTACTTCCTGTGCCATATCATCCTTTCACTTTTTTCTCCACTGAAAGAATTGCCAAACTTATCATCATAAGTTTTACAGACTGGCTGTCCTCTTCAAACAAATCAATATCCGCAACCACAGGCTCACCGCTCATGGTGTTCCATATTTGCTCTACCTCTTTCGTCTTCTTTTGATTCATCAAAAAGAGATACGCGTCATACTCGGAACGGTCAAATTCAAATACGACCTGAACTTTCTGTTTTTCTTCCATACATTCACTATTAAAAGGTTATTCAAACAATACTTTAATGCCACACGAACTGGCTACGTCAAGCTCCAGTTTGGCTCCCTTGCTCAGTTCCCAGTCCTTCAGCATGTAGATATAGTCACAAGCCAGCAACAGGGCAATGTCGGCCCGCATGTGGGCTCTCCAATGAGCTTCATCCGGCAATCCGTTCCTGAAAGGGTTTACAGGATCATAGCCTTGTGCCATCAGTTTCTCCTCGGCACGGCTGAAGGCTTCCTTGCGCTCATTCATATCATAGTGCGCGATGGCTCCGCTGATGTACACTTTCCCGGCACCGGTCGCTTCACCACGTTGAAAAGCCTTGTGTCGTTCCCACCGTTCCGGAACCACCACACTGTAGTTGCACGATTGGCAGCAGCAGCCTTCTTCTTTCACCGGGAACGGATTGTATCCGTAGCCCTCATACTCTTTGCCGCAGATGCAGCACACTTTCTTTTCTTCTTTCTTTTCCATCACTTCAAATCTTTAATGTTTATTTGGCAGGACGGATGCCATACCTGAATATTCCGAGCAAACATCACATCCCTGGTTTCTATCACTACGTGTCCCTTTGTCTTGGCCCTGCGCAGACGGAGGTCGCTTTGTATGTTACGTTCTACCCAATCGTCCACCACGGCCTCCGCTTCCTGTTCTTTCAGGAGTATCTGGTACAGCTTATTCTCCCATTCCATCATTCAAATAATCCTCCATATTATCGTCCTTCAATGTTTTGGCAGCACCTTCTTCCCATATCACGTAGGGCTCACCGGGCCGCTCCATAAAGCGGCTTTTGCACCAGGCTTTGAAACAGCTTACCATGATTTTCACATCGGCATCATATTCCACCTTGCGGGCGCTTCTACCTGCCGGATGAAGCCCCTCGGCATGGCTGATGAAGATAAACAGTTTCTTGGGATGACGTTCCTTGAACTCCTTGTAGGTTTTGTAGTTCAAGCCGCTGTATTGGAAGCTGTCGATAATCACGATTCCGGGACTGCCTCTGCGCCGTAACCGTTCCTCCAATTGCTCCATCGGTTCCCGGTCAAGGATAATCAGCTTCTTTTTCACTTCACCCATCTTGTGCCGTTTCAGGCTCATCTGGAACGACAAACCGGTACTTTCTTCCAAACTGTCATAAATTACGCGTCCGAAGCTACACAGGTACTTGGCCAGCTGCATCACAAAGCTGCTCTTACCGTTTCCGCTGGCTCCCCAAATAATCCACACGCCGCTCTTGGCCGGGTTGCCTATCGAGGTTTGCCAGTCCCCGGAAAACTCGAACCGGGGAATCTTCATGTTCAGCACCTCACCGGGACTGTAGGCTCTCTTCAGTTTCACGGTTACCTCCTTTCAATTCTTCAATAAGAGCATCAGCATAGTCCACAGCAAGTCTGGCAACTTGTTTTATAGACATTATACCTGATGAATTGCTTCTTACTACCGGAAGCATGCTTTTGGCAATTTCATATCTGCGCTGTTCCCAGTCTATCTCATTCGCTTTTCTCATCTCGCGATGGATACCGATAACAGCATCCATCGCTTGCATTTCTATCTTGCTTATCATGCCTGCATCCTCCTTAATTTTTCGATTTCGGTATATACGCGCCGCAAGCCGCCTCCGGTGCTATGAACAATCTTGGCAATGTCGGCACCGTCCGGGGCATTGATTTTTGCGACGATGGCAGCCTGTGCCTTCAGAAACTTTTCGCGTTCCTGCGCATCGTCCGGGGTCACCTTGCTGTAGGAGTCACCGTAGCGGCTCAACATTTCGGTATAGCCCACCTTCTTGCCTTCGATGGCGCGGTTGATCTTCTCCTTTAATCCGTCGGCACCCATCATATACCAGGCACAGCAGCGTTCCGTAGCGTTCCAAAGCGCCTTTAACTCCAGGAAGGCTTCATACTGCAGGTCCCCGGCTTCATCCAGGATAACCAGGGGCGTATCAATCGTGCGCAGGTAGGCCACCAGATCCTCATACACGTCGCTATAGCGTCCGTTGCTGGTCACACCGAATTCCTTGGCAATGTAGCGTATCAGCTTCAGTTTGGTCTTCACCTGGCTACAGTCCACATATACGGCGTGCTTGTGCTGCTTCACGTAAGCTTTCGCTGTAAAGGTCTTGCCGATATTGGGCATATCGCACAGGATGGCACTCAGCCCGCTTCCCTGGCACACTTCCAGCTGCTTGCTCACAAACACGTAGGTCGGGGTCTGTGCTGCCAGCCAAGGTATTTCTGTACGCAGTTGCACGCCTAATCTTCGGGCTATACCTACCCAGTTGGCATCACTGACCTGCTTTTCATAATTGCCCCGCTTGATGGCATTGTAAACGCTGGGGGCTATGCCCAGTGCCGTGGCATGGCGGTTGTCACTGGGATAATTTTCACGGTCGGCGGCTATCGCTGCCACAATACGTTGCTTTACTTCATTTGTTATTTCCATTTGAATGCTGTTTTAAATTCGTTCTAACGTCGTTAATTATATCTTGGCTACTGCATCATGCTCGAAGGCACTGATGTCCATATAGGCTGAGTAATCTTCTTCCTCGGCTTGTGCAGGAAGGGGAACGGCTTCCGCCTGTACCTCTGTTATCAGCTTTGCTTCCTCTTTGGCAAGGATGCCCACACGCTTGATCTTGCCGTCCTTCATCATCTTGTCGAATTGAGCTACATACTTGGACTGTTCGGTATAGGCTGCCTTGTCGTACTCGGTCTGCTCGGCTGTATTCTCATTGTAACGGGCTACGGGCTTGCAGGTGGCGATATATCGTCCGTTCTGGTAGATATATACCTCGTTGATGGTTCCGTCGGCATCGGGCAGATAATAGGCATCTACCTTGTAGTTCCTCGGCTCCAGCTTTTCGATGATTTCCGGGCTGGGCAGTCCGTATTGGTTGTACATCACCGTGCAGTAGGTGTTCTGCCGGATGGTTGTTTCGGTGTGCTGTCCGATGAACCGGTAAAGAACGGCCTTGTCCCAAGGTGCAAGGTTCGGGTTCTGATGGGCGCAAAGCACATCCCAACGGCTCATGCCCGGATAGCGCTTTTGGTTGGGGTGAGGCTGTGCGTTGAAGGTCTCAATGGCGCGTATATCATCGGCTACCAATTCTTCATAACTATAGGTCTTCACCTTGTAGGTGTTGTTCTTTTCGTCATACACCTTTTCTTCCTTCGGGCGGTTGGCCTCCAGCTTGGCATACCATCGGCCGATACCTACCTGCGTGCGTTTCTCCACACCGTATTTCTTTTCGCGGTTCTTGTGCTCGGCACGTTTTTCACGCGAGTTCCCGGGGTTACACCAGCGGATCAGGGGGAAGACGGTACCGGCTTGCATCAATCCGTCGGCAAAGTCGCTTACCAGGTGGTGTTCCACTTCTAACTCGGCGGGGATATACATGCCGTTCCGGTCCAGGGTCTGGAACATGTTTCGCATGCAGTCTAAAAATAACTCGGTAGTCTTGTACCGGTTGTAGGCATATCCCACCACAGCACCGCTCACCACATCGTAGGCATAATAGGCTTTCACTCGGTTGCCATCCTTCATTGGGCGCGGCAGGTCGCGGTCGTCAAGAGAAACCTTACTCAAGGAATATTCACCGATGCTGCGCAGATGATAAGGACGGTAGGCATTGTTGAAATCCCATTGGCTCATGTGCAGCTTACCGCGAAGGGCCTTGTTCTTGGGGTTGTTCAGGTAGTTGGCTACTGTGGCCGGGCTCAATACCAGCGGATTTCCATCCTTGTCGGTAAAGTCTGCCGGATTCAACACCTCGCCGGTTTCGGGGTCATATAGCTCCAGTTCTCCTTGCACAAATAGATTGTACTGTTCCCACACGGTGGTATTGAAGGGCTGCTCCGGTTGGGCATCGATGCTCAGCAGCAGGCGTTCAATGTCATAGGTCACTTTCCGGCGGTTCTGGTTCATGAACTTGCGGCTGATAAGGCTTTCATAGCCGTTGGCCTTGAAGTCATTCACACGCTTCTTGAAGCGGTTGGAACTGACAGGCAAGGTATGTCCGAACTCTGCTTGGTAGTAACTGATGGCTCCTGCCAGTTCGCCCCAGTTCACCGGCCCGGCCTTCATGGCCTTTCGCATAAACGTGGCATCCTCCATGGCACGCATCACTGCCTCAATTACCGAAGCGTTTACCGTATATTCTTGGATGTGTTCCGGTGGCAGTGCATCTCCGTTGTCAAAACGGAACCGGGTGTAAAATTCCCGGGCTTTCGCATCGATGTGGTAATGGCTGCCGAGCCAGTTTCTTATTACGTCTTCTTTCATATCTCCGTATTTTAGTTTTATCCTTTCCTGAAACCGTAGGGGCATGGTGGCTATTTCTACCAAAACGTAACCTCCCAGACCTCTTCCGGATCGAACTACATTGATTTTCTCCTTTGCCGCTAACTTCTTGTAATTGGGTATCGACATGATGGGAGCAAGTTCTTCTTCGGAAAGAGTGGAAGGATGAACTCCTTTCAGCGTGCGGCTTCTGCTATAGTCTGCCTTTCCGTTCACCATCACCGGTCGGTCATCGTAAGTCAGGTCATTGTAGGATATGCACAATATCTTTCCATAATACTCCATTTCATTTCTATTTATAAGGCAGATGCCATCTGTTGGGTCTCGTGCTGCAGCTGCATGAAATCCGATACAAATTCACATTGGTAGGTTTCAGTCCGTTTTCCGTCCACGTACACATCCACATCATTGGTCTTTCTGTGGACCACGAGTTTTACACGGGGACCGAAAGTGCAGGTCATGGTCTTCTCGCACTCCTCGAAGGTGGTTTCGCAGTTCGGGATGAAGTTCCCGTCAGTCAGTTTGCCGCCTCGCTTCAGGGCAAGAGTGCGTATCCGGCGCGCCTGATCGCTGTCACGGACAAAATTCAGTGCTTGCCACACAGCCTGACGGCTGCATCCGAATGTCTTCATCAAGAAGGTCTTGGTCTCGTTATCTGTCAAAATCTGCTTTCTCATATCGTCATACTTTTTAATCGTTATCGTTCGTTCAAAGGTTTTCAACGGCTTCCGCTATTTCCTAATCACCCGTCAGTATTTCATGAAGGCGTGTCCCTTTCTGCAGTTCTTCGACCAGCACCTGCATCGCTTCCTCACACACACAGCTCACATTCTCTATCACCCGGTAGGCATCCGAGTTGCTTATCTCATCCTCCGTCATGAATTGTCCAGCCAGCTCCATCGCCTGGTCGGCAATATTCTGCGTATGTGCCGTACTGCCTATCATCGTGCGCAACTTCTGTTTGAACAGACTCTCTGCTGTTCTCGGATTGAAATTCTTTGCCATAACTCTAAATTTTAAAAGTTTATATCGTGGGGCGCGGGGAATCGAACCCCGACGGCTTTCTACGCTTTCTTATTTCGATTTACCAACTCTCCGGCCGTGCCTGCCGCCCCTGCCCGTCTTTCCGGGCTGCCAGTTATCCGGCAATCTATTTGCCTTGTTCTTCTATCATCGAAAGGACAACCATCCTGTCTTCATCCCAAAGCGGAAGCCCCAATTCAATGGTCCGTTTCACCACTTCCATCTCACCGACCAGCCCTACCGCTTCTTTGCGGAAATCGGTATCGTCATACGCATGTGCCTTGCCAATCAGAAAATCGGTCAGGTTGTCGATAACTTCCTTTTGACGTTCACATTTCATTTCATAGTTCAGCACTCGCACATGAACATCGCGGATAATCCGGCTGTCCCCATGTTTCTTGAAATCTTTGCAGAACTCATCCTTGTTCATCGAAGTGTTCAGATAAACCGCATGGATGTAATCAAAATCCTCTGCTGTAGGGGTTATCCCCGTCCGTTCCATAAATTCTTGCTGTGTCATAAACTCACTTATTTTATTGTATTATTCTGCATCTTCAATTTTGAAAGAAAAGCACTTATCCGCCAATACTCTTTTTACAAAGTCTAAGTCGTATCTATCAGCTGAAAAGAAAACTGCCTGATAATCTACACTGGGATAAGCCTTGATTGCTGTTGTATCTACCATCTTCTTGACCAGTCCGTAAAGAGCTTCGGCGGTCTCGGCTGTTGCTTGAGCTATAATTACTTTTGCTTTCATTTACTTTAATCCTTAAAATTCGCTAATCACACGCCTTTTTTGTATATTTGGCGCGCTGTTTACATCTTAAACACGCTGCAAATATAGGGCAAAATTTTAACCCATCAAAAGATTATGGAGAATATTTCAACTATAAAGGATAGAATTTTAACCTTCTTAGAGTCTGAAGGCATTAAAAAGGCTGATTTCTACAGCACGACTGGCATTTCCGATAGTAATTTCAAAGGGAAAAATCTGTCCAGTCAGCTTGGAGGAGATGCTATAGTTAAAGTTTTAACCTCATATCCGAACCTTTCAGCAGACTGGTTGCTTGTTGGTGCAGGTAGCATGTTGAAAGATGATTTGAACGGCATTCAAACAGCAGACGAAGCCAATCCTTCGACTCTGCCTACAACATCTATGAACCCATCTGTCGGCACACCATACTACGATGTTGACTTTATTGGGGGATTCGATGAGGTGTTCAACTCTCAGGTAAACATACCCGCCACCAACATCGTAATAAGGGGATTCGAAAAAGCCAGCCTCTGGTGCAATGTCACCGGCCACTCCATGGAGCCCAAAATAAACCATGGCGACATCATTGCCCTGCACCAATGCACACTCAATGACATCCAGTATGGCGAAATCTATGCAGTGGTACTGGACACCATCCGTACCATTAAAATCCTGCGCAGGTCGCCGGATCCGGACAAACTGCGCTTCATCCCCATCAACACCAATGACTACGATGAACAGGAATTCGACAAATCACGCATCATCAATGTCTTTGAAGTAATCGGAAGTATCAGCAAGTTCTTCTAAGTGGTACACGCATGCCTCCTACAGAAGGCTAAAAAAGGACGCACGCACACACTTTTGAAGGAATTTACCTGAAGCAAACTCGTAAATACACTGTAAATCAAAGGATTTATTTTATTATAATAAGGTATATCACACAAACAAGTGTCGTTTTTCCTCTCTGAAAACAGAGAAAAACGGCACTTGCTTTCATTTATAACATAGTTTCCTATTTCGGGCGTACCCTCTGAGAACTGAAAAAGTAACCCCTAAAGTAACCCCTAACTTAAAGAAGTAGTAACCCCTAACAGTAACCCCAATAGTAACCCCTAACCAAATAAAACCAACCGTAGGGGCATAAAAAAAGGGAGCCATAAGCTCCCCAATCAGCATTCAAAGAAATAACGCCTACAAGCCTTTCTAACGGCGCTATTATATCGTTCTAACCATTCCCTTACTACCACCCGAGATGAGCGTAGATTGCTTAATTATAGCCTTTTTCGTGCATATTGTGCCGTTACCAGACAGCCCGGCATGAAGCAGGTAATTCTTGGTTGCCCCCACCTGATCTGCCGTCAGAACCGTATAAACAGCCGATATACTGCTGAAATACCAATCTTTCTGCTTCGTCCCGTCTATTTTATGCAGCAAATGCACATGAATCACTTTTGCCATATTCGTTTCTATTATGCTGCAAATATACCAAATAATACTTATTTGGAAGAATTTTAAGGCAACATCTTTAAAAATAGGCACAAAAAAACGGCCACACAGCCGTTCACACCATCATATAACAAAATCCATCAACCCAGCCATAAAACGGCCACACAGCCGAAAATAAAACCCTTCCAGGCCGTTTTAGCCCCATCTGCAAGCCCGATGTAAAGCAATCCCCCGAATATCCGAAGAAAAGCCCCTCAAACGTAAAGCAGATGTAAGCCATGTAAAGAGAAAAACCGCTTCGAAATATTCAGCCCATTTTCCCGATCATGCCTAAACCCTTTGGTTTTCAAAACCTTTCGCCCATTTTTCCCGACCATTGAAAAAACCGCTTCGTTCTATGCCCCATAACCCTATTTAACTGGTCTCTTTTGTTCTGGAAATTCTGGTATGATTTATTTCTGAACTCAGCATAACTTTTCATCTTGCCTTCGATTTCTTCTTTAGTTAAGTTCTTGGCTTCGAATAACGCCAAATGAAGGTACTCTGCACAATCTGAGTAAAATGCAGTATGTTCAATTTCAATCTTTAGAAGCCGTTCTACTCTGTATTGTTCTGTAGCCTTGTCAGTATAGAGTTTTTTGAGTTTGCGTCTTTCTTGTTCACTTTCATTTAACTTTATCTGTAGCTTAATCACTGAATCCAAATTCACCTGGGTTTTCTTTCTTGTTTTCATGCCTTTATATCTTTGTGGTGGGGGGGACTTTGAAAGTACCCCCACCGGGTTAATAATTATCCTATCTTTATCAAATTTGCCACTTTAAACGATCTGTATTCGTTTTTCTCTGTGTCGAAGTACACTTGTAAGGTATCGCTCTTTTTACGGCTTTCTGTGCCTTTTATTGGCGGCAATAATGATTCTTTCAGTGTACCGTATGCTTCACGTATAGAACCGTCCACTTTCTGAAAATAGAACTTTACGATACGTTCTTTCATTGATGCTTTCAACTTCATGTTCAGCCAGGCGCATTTAAGAGCCTCTGACATTGTGTAACCATTCTTTTTAACCATTTGCCACGCCAGGCGCATTACTTCTCTCATTCTGTTTTTAAATTCTGTTGCCATAATCGTATATCTTTAGTCATTAATATTAAGCTGCCAGTCTTTCAACGCTTCTTTCAATCTCTGTAAGGTCGCAATCTACATCTATCTCGTTGCCGTCCTCGTCATAGGCTTCTACGCTGTCAATGCAGACAGAAACGTAAGTAGTTATCCATGCGCCGGTACCGTTGAAATAATCATCCTCGCAATAACCGTCAATCTCAAAGCTGCCATCGACAACTAGCAAAGTATTGTTTACTTCTACCTCAACAGAGAATGTACCGTTGTTGCTGTCTATTGCGTTGTAAACCGCATTTGCTATTGTTTCGTTTATTGCTTTCATATTGATTATACCTTTTATGTTCTTTTTCTGATGCAAATATAGCGTAAATGATATAATCTACCAAATGATTAAGAGTAAAAATATACCATGTGGGTTATATTTAACATTTATTTATGCCTTAAACGCTATAATTTTGTCTTTAATGCAATATATTTGTATTATAACTTAAATGATATACGAGTATGGAATCAAGAATTAAAGAACTATTAAAAGAAAGAGGTATTACGATTAGTAATTTGGCGGAACAAATAGGTACAACACAAACCAGCCTTAGCCGTGCTTTGGGCGAAAATGGAAACCCTACTTATGACACGTTAAATAAAATAGCCAAAGTGTTAGATGTTGATATGTCAGAATTATTTAAAAGTAACGGTCTTTCCCTCACTTGTCCCCACTGCGGAAAAGAAATAAATATCAAGGTTGAGTAAGGTGTACCGTCCCACTTCTGTAATTATCGGAGTGTCCCACTTCCGGGACAGATAACTATTATATTATCAATAAGTTAAGTCGTTTTGTCCCACTTTTAGAGATATGGGACACGTGGGACAGTGGGACAGTAGAACGTATCGAGTGTATCGGTTCCTATACAGTATAACTGTATTAATATCAGCAATTTAACTACTGTATCGTATCGATACACTTAGAAGCAATACAGCCGATACAGGAAATAAAAAGCCCTGCTCCATCAAAATGCGGAACAGGGCTTGATTGTCTTAATAAACGGTCTCGCCTCACGGCGGTACACTATCTTTAGAATGTGGCTGCGGAAAGCTCCTTTGAAATTCTTTCCACCGCTATACGTATCTTGTCATACTGCTTTTGTCCGGCATTGGTTACGCCTGATGTGTATTGACGCATCAAAGACGGATTGATACCTGCCAGTTCAGCTACTTTCGTTACGTTCAGGAAAGAGAAATAATCGAAGAAAGACTGCATATCATACTTGTAAGTAAACTCCAGTTCTGGCACTTCCTTGCCTTCTTCCTCCTGCACTTCTTTTATCTCCTGATATGCCTTCATCATATCCTCTTTGGCTGCTTCTGCGGTTTCTCCAAAGCCGGATAATCCGAAACCGGGCAAATCTTCTTCCACATAACAAGAATAATACCCGTCTTTTGCCTTTTCCATAATTGCCGTAACTTTCATACTTCCTCTTTTTAATAAAAGGGGTACGGCAATATGCCGACCCCATTGCCTCAACAAAAAACATCTTTCAATCATGAAGTGCAAAAAGGTGGGGGAACTAATCCCCCAAAAGAACCTTTCTTGCTTTACGTTCCATCCCCGTAGGTACTTCTTGTTTGCCGTGCCTTGACAAAGCAAACTTGTTACCCGTTTTGGGACTGTACCAAATATCGTGGTTAGCCCCGTGTCTGAGAACGTAACAACCTGCTGCGGTCAATTCCGCAAAAAACTGATTGTACTTCATAATTTAAAAGACCGTTTATTTATTAAGACATTGCAAAGATAGCGTTTTCGCTATAATCTTCCAAATAAAAACATAACTTTTTTGCTATATTTTGAAATTTATTGGTACGAACAATTTTCGTACCTGACCGATATATTACAGGGGTCGGCAAAACAAAGACTCCTTTGATGATGTCCATTTGACGGACACCCTGTAAGGGGTTACTATTTTAGGAACCCCGCTCAAATGATGTAAACCGGACTTCACCACACGCCAGTTTTGGGGTATGTAATTCGGCAGGAATTGGCCTAATATGATTTTAGGACGTATAAATCAGCCTATAAACCTTTTACAATCTCCTGCCAGAGAGCTATCATTTCTTTTGTGGGAGCCTCATCTTTACCCAAAAATTCAAAATCGCTCCTTTGGTATGGAGTGCGTTCAAAGCATATCAAGTCCAAAAGGCAGTTTTTAGCCTCTACAGGGCGCAAATAGCATAGTTTCCGATATTCTCTATACTGCTGGTCTGAAAGTGGCTGAAAAAGGCTTATTTCTTGGTATGAGGAAACAGCCTCATACGCTCCATGCCCGGAATAAAGGACACGGAGTGTAAAAGGCTTGTTTGTTTCAAACGAGGTTTGAGGTTTCTTGCTCATTATAAATTTTGTACTTTGCGCTCTATATTGTCTAATTTACTGGATATGTTCTTTATCGGTTTGACAATTTCTTCAGTGTTCTCCCTTATCTGTTGAAGTTCCAGATAGGAGTTTGCCAGTATGGTACGTGATTCATCAGCAATGTTGTATATTCCTGTTGATTGGATGTTCAAAGAACTTATGTAACCACAAAGCTGATTTATAAACTCGATCTGTTGTTGTCCTGTTGCTTCCAATCTTAAATTTGACTCATACAAAGCGGTAAATCTTCCGTTCAACTCGTCGGCAGTATCCTGCGACATGGTTGTAAAGCCTTTACCGGATGCTTGTTGCTGTTGAGTGCTGTCCGCCTGAAAAATTTCAAATCCTTGCTGTTCTGCTGCCTGCTGGTAAGCTTCATACAAACTATTGGCAATCTGTTGCTGTTCCACAGCATCACCTACAAGGCCGTTAAGAATATTTGTCCACTGCTTGAACCTTTGCTCATCGGTAAGAGTCGTATTCTTCATGACATTCATCATCTCGTTTTGAGCCTCTTCCAGTAATGGTGCCAGTGTTACTGAATAAACCATCTGTTCGGCCATTGTTTCCAACATATCTGACACAGACTGAGAAAAGGCTTCTGCTGCGTCAGTCCCATTTTTAAAAGCATCTACTAAAGCATTTGACATACTGTTACCCAAATCTCCGAAAATATCCGTCATGTAATCGTTGAGAGATTCAAACGCTTCTTCCGCCTGTTCGGCAAGGTCGATCATGTTCTGTAAGGCAGCTTTGTCCTCATCTGACATCTCACGGGTGTTTATGATGGACTCAGCCAGTTCCTTGTTGAACTCTCCGCTTGCGCTGATTAAATCAGGATAAACGTCAAGGATGGAAGAATAGACATCATGTTGTTTCTTCCAGAACCAAGCTCCGGTCGTATAGCTTCCGGTCTTGATTTCAATGTCAGCCAGTCCGGAATAACTGTCTTTCAGTTGGGAATATGTCCTGTTGAGCATCTTGTCCAAGAATCCGACACCCGTATTCTTGTATGAGAATTTCCCCTGTTGGTCTATTGTCCCGGCTATCTCATTGTTTAGGTCTGCGATTGATTCTTTAAGCACATCGACCGCATTCTTTGCCTTGGCGTATGAATCGGCACCGAAAATCGTGCTCGCCTTTTCGTACAATAGATTCTGTTCCAGCAAAAGCAGGTTATATTCCCTCTGCTGCGCTATCGTGTCGTTCATTATCTTTTCGAGTGTCTGTTTGTGCTTTGCCGTCTCCTGCGCACCTTTCCCGACAAGCGAGAAGATTTCACCTACTGCGGCAAATGCGCCTCCTATAATTCCTCCTTGTGCGAATGCCTTGCCTATATTTGACACAGCACCCAGCACATCGCCCAGACTTCCGGCAATGTTTGCCGCCCGGTCTTTCCCCATCGCCTCGAACATGGAGGAAACTTCATCGGCCGCTTGCTCCGCCGCACCTGATATTGTGCCTATCGCGCTTGAAATGTCCTTGAATCCTTTCGCGCTTTTAAGGTCGGCAAACCCTTTCTTGAATGATTCAAACAGAGTGTCCCACTTGTTCTGGTTTTTCCCTGTGCCCAACAGCTTGTCAAGTGCTTTTCTTAACTTGTCAAGCTCTGCCGGGCTTTCTTCTATGGCCTTGAGCTGTTCCGGTGAAATGAACGTGATTCCGTCCTTGTTCACGTTTCCAGACAGGTAACTCTTCAGCTGCCGTGCCTGTGCAATCAGCGCGCTAAGTTGGAAGAATCCCATCTGTGAGATGTCACCGAAAAGCATTTTCAGGAATGTGTTGTCTTGTCCGGCCAACGCCTTGTTTTCTTCGTCCTTGATTGCCTGGATACCCTCTCTTGCCTTGTCCTTCGCTACTTGGATAGCCCGGTCTATCTCGTCCGAATTGGCTTCTGTACGTTGTGACTGTAAAAAGGCTATATCATCGTTCATCTGTTTCTCTATGGCTTCCCGTTGGGCTGCAAAGTCCCGGTACTTGACAAGTGTGTCCTGCAAGAGTTTGGCTATGTCGTCCTGCTGTTGTTGGTATGCCGCCGAATATTCCGCATCGAATCCGGTCTGCTGGTCCTGCGGCAATGCCGTAATGGTCGGTGTGAATTGCAATCCTTTCTTTTGGTAGTCCGGATTTTCCTGTTTCCAACGCTCATACTCCGCATCCTGCAATGTTTGCAGCAATTCCCTTTCACGCTTTCGGATTTCGGCTACTTTAGTGTCATAGTTGGCGTTGATTTGGGCCAGTTCCTTCGCGTTGCCGTCCTCCATAAGGGCTATAACCGCCTTCTGTGCGTTAAGCTGACTTTCGGTTATTGAATCTTGTATATCCTGTTCCGCCTTTTGAATGGCTCGTTTCTGCTGATACGTATCCAGATATTGCACGCTCTTATTATCTTTACCTTTCTTCGATGATTCTCGATTGGGGTTAAAAAGTAAATCTGAAATGTTGATATCGTTTTCTATCTCTGCATTACGTTTATTAAGAGCGTATATTTCAGAACGAATTTTTGCTATTTTTTCTTCACGCTCTACTATATCATCCATTATGCCAGTGGCCTCAGCTCTCAAAGCTGTTAACTGCTGATTCCCCTTTAATGCGATAGGGTCTGCAGTCTGAGATTCTACCTTCTTTATGGTTTCCTGTAGCTTTGCATATTCTTTTCTTAGCAGTTCTATTTGAGAATATTCAGCATTAATTTGTGGTTCCAGGTCTATAATCTTTGAAAAATTCTCCGTCATGGCATCCATCGAAGCACGTGCTTTGGCATTTGCTATGATAGATTGAGTTAATTGATCATAAGCCGATTTCGCTTTCCCGGCTAAAATAACTTCATTATCCAGGCTTTTGAAATAGTCAGGATATTCATCTTTCAACTTCTTTACAGCTTTAGTGCGTTCATCGGTACCTTTGGCTGCATCTACAGCAGCATCATAGAGTAATTGTAACTCTGTTAATTGGTCTTGAGCCGCCTTTCGACCCTCAAGAATGGTCTCATTATAAGCTTTCAAAGATTCTTTGAGTATATCAATATTCTCTTTCGCCTTAAACAATCCCTTCACCCAATCAGCAATTTCTGAGCCATAAGATGAAAGTAAAGTAATGCCAACTACTAAGGCTGTTTGCCAACTTAATAATGATTTCGTAAGCTGCTTCCATACTGGTGTTCCTTCCTTGCCTTCAGCTTTCAGTTCTGCCAATCTATCCTTTGCCAGTTTGATTTCATCAATCAACATAGGCAAGTTATTTGAAATCGCCAGGAAGAACGTGTTCATGCTTACCGCCAAAGAAGGGAGTTCTCTTGCCAGTTGCTGTACCTGTACGTTCAATCCGTTCCACCCGGAAGCATAATTACCCACATTCCGATAGAATCTGCCCGAAGCCTGTTCCGCTTCGTTTAGTTCTTTAGTCACAGCCTGTATCTGGATAATTAATTCCTTTCCAGTAGCTCCTGAACGCAAATCTCTTGATAAGTTATCGTATTGACCTGTAAGCAAAGATAGCTGTCTCCTTAGCTGTGTCAAAGAACCGTCAGAAGCTTGCTGTATCTTGATTATATTCTCTTGCTCTTTGGCGAATCCTCTCATTTCATCCGAAGCTACTTTAAGTTGTGCTTTCAGGCCGGCATACTGTTTGACTGCGTTTTCGCCAGAAGATGATTTCCTTTGAGCCTCAGACATTGAGTTAATTTCATTGGTTACTTGCTTAAGCTGCTCCCTTACTCCGTTCAATGAATCAGCATAATGTTTTATAGTTTCGCTTGCTTCATCTGTCTGTTTTCTGATTTTCTTGGAACTTTCTACAACTCCTTTAGCCAAATCCACCTGAGCTAAAGCTGCCTGAATCTCAGCAAACTTTTTCTGCATGGTTTCCAACTCTAACTTTATCCTTTTGAACTCAGCGTATAGCTTATCATATTTAGGAGATGATTTAGAAAGCTTCTCCAGCTCCTTTCTTGTTTCCTGTATTTTTTTTACTAATTGGCTAAACCGTGTAAGGTCTGCGTCAATATTGAATCTTAATCCTGCCATCCTGAATAAATTTTACGTTATTTACTGAACTTCTTTTGTGCCTCAGCCTCTGTATGAAGAGCACCACCGGAAAGCACATCGTACCCTTTGGATTCTACAAACGAAGCATACTCCATGCCATCGGCAAGTATTATTCCGTTTTTTGGGCGTTTACCGTAAAGCAAAAGATTCTCCGTTTTCTCCTTGGCTTTCTGATGTCCGCTTTCGGATGGAATATACATATCAACTATCTCACCATCCATTACTACCGCTGCACCGGGTGCGCTGCGTAAGTTGTGAGTATGATTCTTGTATTCTCCGTGTTTTTTTGCGTAATCAACTCCCTCATGTGCCGCTTCAATCATACCCTGCTTGATTTCATTCTCAGCTTCTTCTAAGAACTTATCTAGACCTGACAAATCTGTATAAACTTTCATTCTTTAGGTTTTGCTGCTAATCTACATATCGAATCTGCTATCTTAAATAGCTTTACACAACTATTTTCAAGTCCAGTATAAATTAAACTTAGAGCCTCTACAAGCTCATTCTTTCCCCCAATGGATAAATCATCAACTAAAGACAAATCACCGGAAATTAAGCACGCCATGGCTTTGCAAAGCGTTTCTTTGGACATGTTATTGAATATTTCTTCGAATGTATCTTTACCGCTTGCTTTATTAATCTCTTTTTCCAGGTGTTTCCCTGCTAAACTTAATTTCTCTATTGTGGGGTCAGAAACATTGTATGACCGTCCACCGATAATAAATACTCTATTCATAATATTTAGTCTTTTGTTTTTATTGAATATTCTTTTCTCTCCGTCCATATTTGTGTACATATTCGGCAAATACAGAATCACGGTCTTTCTTTCCCGTCATGGCTTCGTAATCGTCCACGGCTTCGGTACAACACTTTAGCCATTCTTCAAAAGCAGGCTCGCCCGGCTTGCCGTCCTGCGCATCTATCCACAACTCGATAGGGATGCCGTTGCCGGACATTCTCCCATGTCGTTTGACTCCTTCCAGTATGGAATCAATCTTCTGTTTCCGTTCTTCCTGATTCATATTTCAGCCCTTCTATGCGTTCTACAATCTTATTAATAGCCTCATCTGGAGCATTCTCTAACAGTTCTTCTAACTTTTTATATTCAGCCTCCAGCATTTCTGCAGGTGATGAACTTTGCATCTTTGGAGTGACATACTGCAGGAGATTGGATATTATTCGAACACGCTCACCCGGTTCCAGCTTTTCCAGATCTTTTTCAAACTGTTCCCTGTTCCCGTCAATAATAGAAGCTATCCACTCTTTAACCGTTCCCGATACTTTATTAGGCGTTCCGGCTTTGCGTCCGCCTGTCTTTTCTGTTCCTTTTCTTCTTCCTACCATTTCTAAACAAATCTACTTTAGAAACCGGGCAGATTCTCCGATGAGGCAAACCTGCCCGGAATGAATGTCGCACTTTATTTTCTCATGAACGCTTCACGTTCCATTGCTGCCTGTGGCTCCATGTCGGGATGTTTCAAAATGGCTTTCGTGTCCGCATTTATCATAGCGGCGATTGAGTTTATTTCTTCCTGTGGGGTTTCTGCTAACTGGTAAGAACCGGGTGCGCCTTTGACCTCCAGCAATCCCCCAACAAAATACTGTTTCTCTGAATTATCAAAGTCCGGGTCAAAGTGGGCGTTATATCCCAAAATCGAATCTGCCATCTTTTCGGATTCTGTTCTGCAATCCCATTGATCAGGGTTATCAATAGCGTGCCTTGCAGCCTGGATACCCAATTTTTCATCTGCTGCAATGTTGGCAATACGCATGGCCCAATATCTATCCACATCTGTTTCCTTATCCCATTTTTCGATAGCTTCTTTAGCTTTCTTGTAACCCTGTGTACTTGCCAGATTTGCGATGGCATGTAATAAATCTTTTCTCATACCTCAAAAATTTAAATGTTAGTAAATAATTGTTTTTGCTCGTTCACCTCCAAAATAGCAAACTCTATCCGGGGGGGATATTTGTCTATTTTCTTTTCCGCCTCTATCTGAAAGCATAGCTTATCGTCCGTTATGGCTCCAACCATTTGCAGGCAGTCCAGCAGCGTTTTCAAGCTGTTATCCAAATCAAAACGTACCGAACTATGCCACACCCGGACAAAGAGCCGGAAACGGCCTGAAATACCCTTGTTCCGGTATATTTGACATTGCTCCATGAAGCTGCGCTCATAGGCTCGTATCTTCTCATCCTTGATGATCCGCTTTGCACCGAACTTTCCGGGTACCGCCTGGTAATGGTTAGCCTTTGCGATAATCTGACCGTAAATCGTTTCCGTTTCCATAACTCAAGGTTTCAGATGTTACACTTCACCCGGTTGGCGATACCAAGTTCCTTGGCGTATTCCAGAATCTCACCTACGGTCATACTCCTTTCTGACCTCCGTTCACGGATAAGCACATCCGCCACATCCCAGTTACCTGGCAGCCCGTCACAAATCCGGCTCACGGTGGCATCGACACCGGCAGACTTCAGCAGAGCGGCCTTTTCTTCCCATTTTTCACACATTCCGCTGTCGGGGTACAGGACAACCCTTTTCCCAATCAAAGGCGAAAATACGGCCGTTTCCGTCCATCTACAGCCGTTACAGCCTCCGGTGGCTATCCACGTGACCTCCGGCATGAGGATGGAGCAGATGAGAGCGGACTTCTCGCTCTCCAGCAGGCCGATTTTGTCCGAACTCCCTATCAGATGGGTACCGAAGAACGTCTGACGGAAATTCGCCTCATAGTTCTTCATGACGGATTTTCCAGCGAACCATATCCGGTCCATCTGACGTATATCATCGACATATCTCCCTTTCCTTTCGTCCCACAGCTCGGCCTTGTCGTCCTTCTTCATGCGTTTTCCGGTCTCCGGGTTGTAAGCCATGACCTTGAGCTGTCTCAGACGTCCTTCCGTATCAATCTGGGGGAATACAGTACTCAGCCCTCCGTGATTCCTCCAATGCCTTGATGTCCCGACCCTGTAGGCGTCGAACGTCTTCACCGTCCCTTCACGTCCGAACACCCGTACCATGAACCGGAAAAGGTTGTTCTCCTCCCTATGGCTGTCCTTTCCTATCAACGAAGAAGGAAGATAGCTTACCGGAGGCTCCTTGGCCTGCACCGGTGGCGCCCATCCGTCCGAAGGTCTTACATCGGGATGTTCCCTGAAGATGTCTGACGGTGTACGGTGGTAGCCGCATTTCTCGGTCCTGTTGCATCTTCCGGCCAGCGGATGCACAGGTTTCCCTGTCGCCGTATCAATGTACAATGCAAACTCATTCTTGTGTCCGCAGGCCGGACAGGTATGTCTTGTATTTGTCCCTTTGTAGGGTTCCAGTATGTATCTATGTTCGCTCATTTCTCCTCAAAAAATTAGTACCGTAATTCTTACCATAATTTTACCGTATTTTTACCGTATACCGTATCTACCGTATTCACCCCCCTCTATAGAGGGGGTGATGAGTACGGTGAAAATTTACGGTACGGTTAAAACGGCAATTCCCGACATAAATCATCGCTTTTCTGGGGCAGGTAATAGCTGCCGGCTTGATTTTTGACAATGTATCCGTCAGCGGCAGCCTTTTTGATATTTTTCTCCGCTGCACTCCCTTTGACTCCGGCCTCCTGCATGTATCTGGCTCGCATGTCTGTATATGATATCGTAGCCGGATATGGCGGCATGATCTTCATGATAATCTGCCGGAGTCTGTCCTCTTTTTCGGATTCCGTCACATAAGCCGTTTCTACCGGAAGCCCCTCTTTGATTGTAAAAGCGAAATCATCCGGGCGCATGTCTCTTGTCTTGACCCATTTACACAGAGTAACATCACATTTTGCTTCGGCGAAGATGGCCGTCTCACATTTTCTCAGTGCTTCACTGCCCAAGTGACCACGTGCCTTTTCACTGCCTACATTGGCATGAATTACGGTAAGGATATGGCAGTTGTAGTTCTTGGATATACCCATAAGTTCGTTGATTATATACGTCGCCTGCTCGCTGTTGTTGGGGTCGGAAATCAGGTCGCTCACACCGTCAAGGACGATAAAGTCCGGATTGTAAAGGTTGATACATGCGGTAAATACTTTCAGACGGAAGTCAGGCTGGTATTCCCTGAGCATGTGGATGATGATGTTCTCGCTGTTCTCGTCGGTCGGCAATCCGGCTATACGATGGAGCCTCCTCCCGATTTTAGCCACATGCCCGTCTGCCTGCTCCGTATCAATCCACAGCAGTTTTCCTGTACCGTTCGGGTTGTCCAGCCCCATACAGCCGTTCTCCGACAGGAACGCTCCGGCAATACCTGTACAGAGAAAGCTCTTTCTGGCTCCAGGCAGGCCGATGACGAACGAGAAATTCCCTCTGGTACACATCGGCAGATTCCCTACAGAAACCAGCATTTGGGGGTCTGGAATATCTTTTGTCAGGTCAAGGCGGCTTTTCTTTATCGCCTCCATGACAGACGGGTCGATACTGTCGTCCGGCTGCATATTTTCCAGCAGGTTCCCGAGAATGTTTTCCGAGCCTTTTTCGAACTCAGACATTATCTTTTCTGTAGCCTCGCTCATCGCTCACCTCCTTTCTCCAGCCGGTATATCTTTCGTCTGTCAGACAACCGGCAGTTCACAATCGGCCAGCCCCCCATGCTCCGGAGGACGGAAATCACTTTTCTGACATCGTCGAGTCCTATCAGTACGTTTAGCTCTCTTGCCGTGAAGGAGTGGCCGGTCAGAAACAACCTTCTGATTTTTTGTATAGTTCGTGCGGAACCGCTATCTTTGCGGATATGATAATCGTGTGTTTGGGAGTTATTGTGTATATTCTTCATGATAACTCCTTTCTTTTTATTTAGACACCTTTTTCAAGGCATCATTAATATCTTTATCTGTATAGTACACACGGCCTCCAATACGGTGAGCGTTTATGATTCCGGCTTTCGTCCACGCATCTAAGGTTACAAGGGAAACACGCAATTTTGCAGCGGCTTCTTTACGTTTGTTCAATCCGTTTTTAGGGATTTCTTCCTGTCGGGGAATAGATTCTAAGATATTAGCCAGCTTCTTATCAAGTAAACGGCTAATCATGCTTTCAAAGTCGCTCATCGTTGCGCCTTGAATCAGCATTGAGTTAGGGGATAAAAAATTTGCCATAAGTTACTTGTTTTTAGTTCTTATGGCAAATTTCTTTGTTTTTGCTATGTGCAATATTGCTTGCAATATTACAAATTGTTTGTTCTTTGCTTTATTCTTCCTTTTTCGTACTCTATTCCAATAAGTGCGAATTTCTCTTTTAATACTTCTTCGTTTTCATATCCTGTATTTGGTACTAAACCGTTATTTCTTATAGAAAATTCAGTACCACCACAAAGCCATGATATGAATTTCGCTAAATCTACATCAGAAGAATATTCTATTCCGGCACTCTTTAATAATGTTCTTATAACATCTACTTGTTCAGGGGTTGTTGCTGTTGGTTCCTTCTTTTTACGAAAACACCGCCTATCATACACTTGTGATTCATTGGGCTCGGTTAATACTATTTTTTTGTACCCCAAGTTAATAGACTCTTGATTCAAACTTATCCCAAAACATTTAAATACATCGCTTAATTCATATAAAAAGTAAATCAGTTCGCTTGTCTCATCATCGTTTCCAGCAATGTCATAATTGTCAATATTATTGATGGCATCCGAAAATTCTCCTTCTACACACATGTAGTTCCATATATAGTTTAAAATAATCCTGCTATATGCTTTTTGATTACTGTCATTCATGGTAACTAGCTTGTTTGTTACGGCATCTACACATTCAAACATCTTAATGTAACAGCCTTCTTTATCGAAATCACTACTATAAACATATTCGACATACTTTCTAATATTCTCCATATCACATCACTTTTAACAGGTTACCGTTCTTCTGCCAGTGCATCATCAGCATCTTGGCATGTTCTTCTTTAGTCACTTTGATATATTTCAGGAATGCGGACTCTGTGCGATGGCCAGTAATCTGCATGATAGATACAGCAGGGAACCCGGATTTATATAGATTAGTGGCAAAACTTCTTCGGGCCGTATGGCTGCTCACCAGTTGCCATTTCTCATAAACTGTAGTCTGTTTCTTACCTCCACGTGTGATTGATTTCAATATCCGGCTGTTTATACCAACTATCCTACAAACTTCCTTGATATAGTCGTTAAACTTCTGATTGCTTATATTCGCTGGAAGATCACCTTCATATTTGTCCCAAATGGCCTTGAACACCGGATGCACAGGAATAACTACAGGCGCATCGGTCTTATGCTGTGTAATGGTTATCATCCCACCAGCAATGTTTTCTTTCCTTATACTGGTAAAGTCAGAAAAACGCAATCCGGTCCAGCAACCTATCAGAAACAAATCACGCACCCGTTCAAGTCTTGGGCATGATGAAAAATCAAATCGGGCCAGACTGTCAAGTTCATCCTCAGACAACGCAATGTTATCACTTTGCTCTGACACACCTTTAAAGAACTGAAACTTCGTGTTGCTTGTCAAATCATTCTCGTTTGCAGAGCGCATAAAGGCCTTTATACAGACTATCTTATGGCCGATAGTATTTGTACTAAGGTTCTGTTCCTGAAGGAATGCGATAAAATCGTTCATGAAGGACTGGTTGATATTGTTGAAATCCAGTTTTACTCCTCTTTTCTTTTCATATTCTAGGATATAGTGATACGTCCTTGCATATTCCCTCATAGTCTTATAGGAAAGCGTCTGACCGCCCCGTTTCGGGTTTGTCCTTGTTTCGCAATTCTTGATGAACTCTTCGAAATAGGAATGAAAATCTTTGGCCTGTGCTCTCTTTTTCCCGAAATGAACGTCCAGAAGGTTCTTGAGCGAATCTTTCGACAAAGTTTCATTTTCAGACATAGCCACCTGAGCCATGAAAGATTTTATCAAAGCATCAATAGCATTTAAAGCCCCGTTCACTTCCTCACGATAAGAACAATAACCGGTATTTCTTACTCTCTCCTTTTTTTCATCCCACAAGGAAGGCTTCACTTTTAAGGGTGTTGCGTACATCAGCTTTTCGTTTCTACCGAATCTCGATGTGACATAAACGGTCTGTTCCGTCTTTGCATCCATATCACGGATGATGAATTTAATATTTGCCATATTAACTACTTTTGAATCCATAACAAAGATACGAAAAGTACGGAACAATAGATAGAAATGTTCCGCTTTTGTTCCGTAAAATCTTTGTTTTACTTTTTCTTTTCTTGTTATTCTGTATTTTATAAAATAGTCAAACGATTGATTATTAGTTTATAAATACCGAATAAAGGAAAAAGCAATAAAGATTAAAAAACAAAGGTTAGATACCAGTCACCCCGACTGGTAAAAATGAAGGAGTTAAGTAATAAACTTAGCTCCTTTTTCTTTTATATATGACACATTTATGACACAAATCAAGATGTTTCCCATCGCTATATCACTTCGATT
>ERZ780177.1117-NODE-1117-length-26404-cov-6.385631_pt1 | contig 26404 bp, 31 predicted proteins | sample MGYA00510973_ERZ780177 | MGnify/ENA primary metagenome ERZ780177 (study PRJEB29588, sample SAMEA2144396) | human gut metagenome | biome: human gut; feature: human-associated habitat; material: faeces | place: Denmark | collected 2008/2010 ...
CTCTCAATCGGTTTAATCTGGTGTTTTCAAGATGTCCTTATGAGGAGTCGCCCTTCGGCGTCTCTTCTTTTTTGGAACCCGTGGGACATTGAAAAGCACAGGGGCAAGTGAATTGCCCCCTGTGCAAATGCTTTTGCGGAGCAAAAGCATTTTACGGCGCAAAAGCGCCGGAGCCTCGACGCGGCGGAGCGCGTCTCGGCTTGATTCAAATTATTTAACGGCGGAAGTGAATTCCGCCTATAACAATTCTCCGCTGCGCTGCGAATTGACGCGCGACTTCGCGCGAGGAACCCGTGGAATATTAAAATGCTCGGGCGAAGTAAATTCGCCCTGTGCAAATGCTTTTGCGCAGCAAAAGCATTTTACGGCGCAAAAGCGCCGAAGAGGACGGAGTGGGTAGGAGTGCCTGCGTCGATTGGTGGTGCGCAGCGCTCTTGCCCTGTCGGGCAATTCGCGATGATTATTTTTCAGCGGAGGGATCGCCTTTGGACGACGAGGGCTTGCTTTTGCCGGTCAGAATGCAGGTGAAAATGGCGGTGGCGTAGAGGATGGCGCGGATGCGGCAGGGGGATTTGCTAAAAGAAAAGAGATAAAATTCCGATAATTCTGATGATGGCTGCGCAGCCGAAGGCCAGCAGCAGGGCCTGCAGAATGAAGCGGAGACAACGGCGGAAGGTGAGCGGCTCTTCCGCGGAAAGATGGGGATCCGTGATTTTGCCTGGCAGGTTACTCATGGGCTCTCTCCTTATCATCTCTCCTTATTGGGGAAATGCTTGCTTTTAGTATACGAAGCGCTTGACTGCCGGTCAAGAGGCGGGGAGGTACTCGCTGGCGGGATGAAGATCCGTGATGTTGTAGCGCGGCAGGTGGTAGAGGGAGTCGCCGTAGCGGGCAGTGCCGTAGACGCCGGAGAGTGTGACGGCAAAGTGCTGCTGCAAAAACGGCTCGGCCCACGGCTCCATCTTGCCGAGAGGATACGTGAATGTCGTGACGTTCTGTCCCGTTTCGAGTTCGATGCGCGTGATGCTCGTTTGCAGGTCGGTGGAGATGCGCGAGATGTAAGTCTCCTCGTCCTCGCCGCTTTTGCGCTCGATGCCGGGCGCATCGGGGCGGATGTGGCAGTCGTTCGTGTGCGAGGCAAACTCGACAAGGCCGCTTTTTGCCATCTCGCGGCACTCATCCCAGGTGAGAAAACCGTCCGCTCTCTCGTCGATGCGGGAAGTGATGAGCGAGATGGCCGCCTTTGCGCCGTATTCGCGCAGGATGGGAAAAGCGAGGGTATAGTTGCTCTCATATCCGTCGTCAAAGGTCAGCAGTACCGCCTTTTGCGGAAGCGGCGAGCCGTCGTCGAGCTGACCGGCAGCCAGTTCGCGCGGCAGGACTGTCGTATAGCCGTTATCGCGCAGGAAGTCGAGGTCGCGCCGCAGCGCGGAGACGGTCATGGTGTAAGCCGTCGCCTGAGAAGCATCTTCTGTGAAGTTGTGGTATTCCAGCACGTAAAAGCGCCAGTCGGGCGCGGGCTTTGCGGCATCTCCCTTGGGAGAGCGCACCGGCGCGGCAAGGGCCTCGGGCATTGTGCGGCGGTCGAGATGCGGCGGACGCGCGGGGGCGGCCTGCACGCTGTGCGCCTGCTGAAAGAGCGAAACGGCGAGGACGATGACGAGCACGCGCGCGAATAATTTCAGCAGCGACATCATGCCGTAGGAAAAAAGATTGATGCGGCGCATACGCCTCACCTCCTCTGCGCCCTTTGTCTATATTAGACGCAAAAAAAGAAGAAAAGTTTCCACGATCAGAGGAAAGCTACGGAAAAATCTTTACAGGCGAAAAAATTTGCGTTATCTTAATACAAGATCAAGAGCGTCGCCGAACAGGGGAAGCCCGGTTCGGCGGCTTTTTGTGTTTGTGTGTCAGGAGGAAAGAAAAATGATCGGTGTGATCGTCAATGTGCTGGCAGTGGCGCTGGGCGGCGTTTTGGGAACGGTGTTCAGCAAAAAGCTCTCCACCCGCTTTACGACGGAGCTCAACAAGGTGTTCGGCGTGTGCGCCATCGGCATGGGCATCAGCTCGGTGCCGCTGATGGAGAACATGCCCGCGGTGATCCTGACCGTCGTGGCGGGCACGGCGCTCGGCCTTGCGTGTCATCTGGGCGAGTGGATCAGCCGCGGCGGCGAACTGATGGAAAAGCCCATCGGCAAGCTCCTCGGCGAGAGAAACGGGGACGACGAGGACGGCCTTCCGCGCGAGGAATACCTCTCGCTTCTGGTGACGGCCATCGTGCTCTTCTGCTCGAGCGGCACGGGCATTTACGGCTGCCTTGACGCGGGCATGACGGGAAACGCGACGGTGCTTTTGAGCAAGTCGATTTTGGACTTTTTCACGGCGATGGTCTTTGCCTGCAATTTGGGCGCGGTGACATCGCTCGTGGCGGTGCCGCAGGCGGCGGTGTTTTTTGTGCTGTTTTTCGCCGCCAAGGCGATCTATCCGCTCACGACGCCGACGATGATCGGCGACTTCAAGGCCTGTGGCGGCTTTCTGCTCATCGCAACGGGCTGCCGCATCGCCAAGATGCAGGACTTCCCCGTGGCGGACATGATCCCGGCGATGGTGCTTGTGATGCCGCTGAGCGCCCTGTGGACCAATTACATCGCGCCGCTTCTCTGAGCGCATGGAAAAAAGCACCGCTGCCTAAAAAGGCGGCGGTGCTTGCATTTTTGCGTTATGTAAATTATAATGAAACGGATCATTGACAACAGACGGAGGCAAACACATGAAAAAGGTCGCATTGATCACCGGCTCGTCCCGCGGCATCGGCCGCGCAGTCGCGGCGGAGCTCGCGCGGGACGGCTATGCCGTGTGCATCAATTACTATGAACGGAAGGACAAAGCCGACGAGCTTGTCGCGCTGCTGCGCGCCGAAGGCCGCGAGGCCATCGCCGTGCAGGCGGACGTGTCAAAGCGCAGCGAGGTGAACGCCATGGTCGCGCAGTGCGAGCGCGAGCTCGGTAAGATCACGCTGCTCGTGAACAACGCGGGCGTCGCCGGTCAGGCGCTCTTTCAGGATGTGACGGACGAGATGTGGGAGCGCTACTTCGGCGTGAACTTAAACGGTGCGCGCAACACCATTCAGGCGGTGCTGCCGAACATGCTGCACGAAAAGAGCGGCTCCATCGTGAACATTTCGTCGATCTGGGGCCAGCACGGCGCGTCGTGCGAGGTGACGTATTCCTGCACAAAGCACGCGCTCATCGGCCTGACGCGCTCGCTCGCGATGGAGCTGGCGCCGAGCGGCATCCGCGTCAACTGCGTTGCCCCCGGCGTCATCGAGACCGATATGGTCAAGGTACTGGGCGAGGAAACGCTCAAGGACCTTGCCGAGCAAACGCCGCTCGGCCGCCTCGGCAAGCCCGAGGACATCGCCGCGGCGGTCGCGTATCTTGCGTCTGACAAGGCGTCGTTCGTCACGGGCCAGGTGCTCGCGGTGGACGGGGCGTTCGTGCTCTGAGTCAGCGCCCCGTGCTGCCAAAGCCCCCCTCGCCGCGCACGGTCTCGGGAAGGGTGTCGACCTGCTCAAATTCCATCGGCAGAAACGGCAGCAGCACGAGCTGGGCGACGCGGTCACCGTGGCGCACGGTGCGCTCTTCATTGCTGTCGTTGTGCAGGGCCACGAAGCATTCGCCGCGGTAGTCACTGTCGATGACGCCGAGGCAGTTTGCCGGACGGAGGCCTTGCTTGGAAGCTAAGCCGCTTCTGGCAACGACTGCGCCGAACGTGCCCTCCGGCAGGGCAAAGGAAAGACCGGTCGGCAGCATGGCCGTCGCGTGCGGCGGGATGATGAGCTCTTTGTCGCCGTCCAGGCAGGCGTAAAGGTCATAGCCGGCGGCGAAAGCGGAGCCGCGCGTGGGGAGCTTGGCGCCCTCGCGCAGCAGCTTGATCGAAACGTTGGACATGTGGAAGATCCTCCTCTTTTTTGCATGCGAAACATTATAAAGCCTGCGCAAGAGAAAAGCAAGCACGGTGCAAAAAGGGAGGATCTGGCATAAGAATAAGAATTTTCCCTTGCCAAACGGGGGAAGTTCTGCTATTATACTATGATGTAGTGTTTCCGCTTGATGCAGGCGCTTACAAAACGACAACCTTTTTTGGAGGCTCGGATAGATGGCAAAAAACAACGATAAGCGGGCAGAACGCATGGCCAGAAGCAATCGCAACGTCAATCGTGCGATCACGGTGCTCATGGCCGGCGTCATTGCTGAATTTTATCTTTTGATGGTGAACAACTACTATGTCAAAGGCGGCGTCGGTCAGGTGCTCACGATGATGACTGTGCTTCAGGTCATCGACTACATCGGCTGTGCGCTGTTCGGCGCGGGCCTTGTCGTCTGGCTGATGCGCAAAAAGTGGACGCGCTTCGCGCCCGCCGCGCCGTGGCTCTTATGCATCGGCTTTTTCTTCGCCGTGTCGTCGATCCTGATGATCAAGGTCTACCCGCAGGGCACGACGATGATGTGCGTGATCGTGCCGGTCGTGATGCTCATCGGCATCGTGTTCCTGCTCTATCCGCGTGAGTTTTCCGTGCAGGCCGTGGGCCTGACGGCGTCGCTGATGGCGATGTACCTCATCCACCGCGGCAGCGGGAGCAACACGTGGGGCGGCATCGTCATCGGATGCAGCATCCTCGCAATCTGCGTGGTCGCGGTGCTTGGTGTCGCTGTTTTCAAGGCGGGCAAGAACGACGGCAAGCTTAAAAAGCTCGGCGATCTTCGTATCGTGTCGCAGGACGGCGACTACAAGCTCATTTACGCTGTGCTCGCCGTGTGCGCACTGGCCATCGTGGCGGCGCTCGCCGTCAGCAGCATCGCCTACTACGGCCTCTGGGTGCTGGCGATTGGCACATTCCTCCTCGCGGTGTACTACACGGTGAAAATGATGTAAAGAAATCAAAAGAAAGGCGAGTCCATTTGGACTCGCCTTCCTTTTTTGCTTTTTATATGTCGCGACGTCCTTCTAAAGCCCGCATCAGTGTCGCGTCGTCGGCGAATTCGAGGTGGCCGCCGACGGGGATGCCGTAGGCGAGGCGCGTGACGCGCACGCCGAACGGCCGCAGCAGGCGGGCAAGGTACATCGCCGTCGCCTCGCCCTCGGTGTCAGGATTCGTGGCCATGATGACCTCTTCGATGTTCCCCTGCGCCACGCGGTCGAGCAGCGGCTTAATCTCCAAATCGTCGGGCCCCACATGGTTCATCGGCGAGATGACGCCGTGCAGCACGTGGTAGCGGCCGTTGTATTCGCGCGCGCGCTCGATGGCGACGACGTCGCGCGGGTCGGCGACGACGCAGATGACATGTTCATCACGCTTCGGCGACGAGCAGATGGGGCAGAGGCCGCCGTCCGTCAGATTGCGGCAGACGGGGCAGAACGTGACGGTGCGCTTGGCGTCGACGATGGCATCGGCAAAGGCCTTGGCCTCCTCTTCGGGCAGGCTCAGCACGAAAAACGCGAGCCGCTGTGCGCTCTTGCTGCCGATGCCGGGCAGGCGCGCGAACTGCTCAACGAGCTTTTCGAGCGCCGCGGGAAAGTATTCCATGGACTTAACCTCTCAGCTCTTTGATCTTGGCGGGGATATCCGCGGCCTTGTAGACGGCGGAGCCCGCGACCAGCACGTTTGCGCCCGCCTCGATGCAGGTTTTGCACGTTACGGCGTCGACGCCGCCGTCGACCTCGAGCTCGCAGTCAAGGTTTCTCTCGTCGATGTAGCGGCGGATGGCGGAAACTTTCGGCATCATATCGGCCATGAACTTCTGCCCGCCAAAGCCGGGCTCGACGGTCATCACGAGCACGATGTCGCACTTGTCAAGAAACGGCAGCACGGCCTCAGCGCGGGTGTTGGGCTTCAAGACGACGCCGGCCTTTTTGCCCTTGGCGTGAATTTTGTCGAGCGCGAGGCGGATCTTCTCCGGCGTGTCGGCCTCGACATGACAGGTGACGAGGTCCGCGCCAGCGTCGCAGAACTGGTCGACATAGCGCTCAGGCTGCACGATCATCAGGTGCACGTCGATGGGCAGCGCCGTGCGCTTGCGGATGGACTGGAGCACAGGGATACCGATGCTGATATTGGGGACGAAGCAGCCGTCCATCACGTCAAAGTGGACGTAGTCGGCGGTGGCAATGGCCTCGACGCCGGCGCCGAGCTCGGCAAAGTCGGCGGAGAGGATGGACGGTGCGATCTTGACGGACATGATAAGAATCCTCCTGCGAAAATTTTCTTATTCTTCATTGTAGCAAAGCGCAGGAACAAAAGCAATGCAAAAAAATGTAAAAGACACTTGACATTTCGCTCGCGCAGTGCTATCCTCACAGATGTAAAGCGAACTTGACTTTGGAAAACGGAGAGAAGCGATGAAAAACCACATTGAAGAGAGAAGAAAGGCGCGCGGCATGACGCAGCAGCAGTTGGCGTCGGAACTCGGTGTCTCGCGCCAGACGATCATTTCGCTCGAGAACGGGAAGTACAATCCGTCTATCCTACTGGCGCACAGCATCGCGCGGCTCTTTGGCGAGCGGATCGAGGACATTTTCATTTTTGAGGAGGAAGAGGCATGAAGGGTATGAATTTACAGGAGCAGAAAAAGTGCGGCATTCTGGTGACCGCCATCGGGCTGGTGATGTTCGCCGTCGGGTTCCTGCTCAGCGATGCGCATATGGACGATTTTTATAACGGCCTTGGCTGCGGCCTCTTCGCCTGCGGCGCGGTGCGGCTGCTGCGCGTGCACCGCCTGAGCCGCGACCCGGAAAAGGCCGCGGATTATGACGCGATGCTCAAGGATGAGCGCACGGTGTATGTTGCGAATAAAGCGCGCAGCATGACGTTTTTCATCTGCGTCTATGCCCAGCTCGCGGCGGGACTGCTGGCGCTTTTAGTGTTCAAGCAGCCAATCATCGGGCAGGTGCTGTGTCTTGTGACCTGCGCGCAGTCGCTTATTTTTTGTGGGACTTATTGGTACTACAATAAGAAGTATTGAAGGCAGCGCGGGGGGGCTGCTTCTGGCCCCACAGCGTGTGGGGACGCGGCAAAGGGGGATATTCTCTTTCTCGGAAAGAGAATATCCCCCCTTCATTCGTGCAGCGCCGTAGGCGCTGCGATTTTGATCTTGTGCAAGAAAAATTGCAAACTTGTAAACCTTTATGAAATTTATAGGTTGACAATAGGCGGGCGTCATGTTATGATGAGCCCAGTTTTTTTGAGAAAAGGGAGGATCACCATGAAAAACATCAAAACAAGAGACCTGATCTACTGCGCGCTGTTCGCCGCGCTGACGGCTATCGGCGCGTTCCTGCACTTCCAGCTTTTCCAGGCGACGATCACGCTGCAGTTCTTCTTCACGGCGATGGCGGGATTGCTTCTGGGCGCGAAGCTCGGCGCGCTGTCGCAGCTTCTCTACGTGGTACTCGGCCTTGTCGGTGTGCCCATCTTCGCGGCGGGCGGCGGCTTTGGCTATATCTTCAACCCCACGTTCGGCTTCCTGCTGGGCCTGATCCCCACGGCGTGGGTCATCGGCAAGATCGCCGAAAAGGACCGCTCTGTGCCGCGTCTTCTGCTCGCGTGCTTTGCAGGTCTCGCGGTGCTGTACCTTGTGGGCCTTCCCTATATCGCGCTGATCGTCAACGTCTACAAGGGCGGCAACGTGAGCGGGATGACGCTCGCCACGGCCTACATGCTGCCCTATCTTCCCGGCGACTGCCTCAAGATCGTCGTGAGCGTCATCCTCGCGCCGCGCATCCTGAAGGCCATGGAGCGCAATTCATAAAAAATTCATCAAAATGTTGCATTTGCAACTTCTATAAAACCGGTAAAATGTGGTAGACTAACGCCAGTGAAAGGCAAGCAAAACAATTCACATTTCAAGATAAACTTTATGGAGGTAGCAATTATGAAAAAGTGGCTTTGCAAGGTTTGCGGTTATATCTATGAAGGCCCCGAGGCTCCTGCGGAGTGCCCCGTGTGCCACGCCAAGAGCAACATGTTCGAAGAGGTCAAGGGTGAGCTCAAGCTCGCTGCCGAGCACGAGTTCGGCGTTTACGGCAAGACCGTGAAGAACAACCCCGACATCTCCGAAGAGGACAAGAAGTATATCTTTGACCAGCTGATGGCCAACTTCAACGGCGAGTGCAGCGAAGTCGGCATGTACCTCTGCATGGCGCGCGTTGCGCACCGCGAGGGCTATCCCGAGATCGGCCTGTACTGGGAGAAGGCCGCTTACGAAGAGGCGGAGCACGCCGCGAAGTTCGCCGAGATGCTCGGCTCCGACCTCGAGCCCAACATGAAGGCGACCACGAAGGACAACCTCAAGTGGCGCGTCGACTGCGAGTTCGGCGCCACCGCTGGCAAGTTTGACCTCGCCCTGTGCGCGAAGAAGAACGGCCTCGACGCCATCCACGACACCGTGCACGAGATGGCCCGCGACGAGGCCCGCCACGGCCGCGCCCTCAAGGGTCTGCTGGAGCGCTACTTCAAGTAAGCCGAAGGCACTGAAAAATCAAGAGATTTTTAAGGGGAAGCTGAGAGATCAGCTTCCCCTTTTTTGCGCCGCGGGAAGTGTGGTGTGCAACTCTATGTGCAAAATATTTTTTCGGGGATGGCACAGAACCGGTAGATGTGCAACTGCGAAAAGTGCAACCTTGCCGGTATGATACACCTTTAAGCTGCTCACAAAACAAGATGCGAAGCAGCAGAGGCAAAAATGAACAGCAGGAATGTTCTCATTCCTGCTGTTTTACGGTTTGCCGTGCCAGATCTCAGTGAAGGTGCGGCACTCATTCAGCCAGTCGAGATAGGTCTGCTCACGCATCCGGGCACCCAGCAGTACGAGGTAATCGCCCCGCGCACTGCCGGTCAGAGAAGCAGGATCGACATCATGGTAGGAGTTTTGGAACTGCTCATTGAGCAGCGCGAGCTTTTCGCTGCGCTTTTTGATCTGACTGGAGAGAAGCGAAAGATAGTTCTCAGAAGAAAGCCACTGCGAGAAATAGGAGCGCAGCTTAAATACATCTTTCGGCGTTGGATCGAGCGGCGGGTCCTGAATGAGCCATTGGAGGAAATCCTCACGCCCGGCATCGGTGATCTCGTAGAGCTTTTTCTCAAGCTTTTCACCCTGAATGACCGTCCGATAGCGGATCAGCCCCTCTTCGGTCAGGCGCTTGAGCTCAGGGTAGATCTGACTGTGCTTGGCGCTCCAGAAGCTGCCAAGTCCATCACCAAAAGCTTTAGAGATATCGTATCCAGTGACACTTGACTGCATCAAAAGACCGAGAATGGCATATTTTAACGTTCGCATAGGAAGGCTCCTTTTGACAATTATCAAAAATAGCATAGCACATTTTTTTCAAAATGTCCCGCACTATTTTGTCTGTTTGACCAGTATATCATGTTTTGATTGACATGTAAATATTGACATGTTAGACTTGCGGTATCAACACTTGATAACGGAGGGCAAGCATGAGTTCTGAAAACATTTTGTTCACACCACTTTCCATTGGCAAAGTAAGCATTAAAAACCGTTTTGCCATGGCACCAATGGGACCGCTCGGCCTCGGCGATGAGCAGGGAGGCTTTAACCAGCGTGGTATCGACTACTATACGGCGCGCGCCCGCGGCGGCACCGGCCTCATTATCACGGGCGTTACCTTTGTGGATAACACGATCGAAGAGCACGGCATGCCGAACTGCCCGAATTCCACGTATAACCCTGTGCAGTTTGTGCGCACTTCTCGCGAGATGACCGAGCGCGTGCATGCCTATAATGCGCGTATCTTTTTACAGATGTCCGGTGGTTTCGGCCGCGTGACGATTCCGACGAATCTCGGTGAGTTTCCGCCGGTCGCGCCGTCGCCCATCCAGCACCGCTGGCTGGATAAAACCTGCCGTGCGCTGACGGTGGATGAGATCCACGAGCTTGTGCGCGATTTCGGCGAGGGTGCTTACAATGCAAAGCGTGCCGGCTTCGACGGTGTGCAGATCCACGCGGTGCATGAGGGCTATCTTATCGACCAGTTCGCAATTTCGCTGTTCAACCAGCGCACAGACGAGTATGGCGGCAGCCTTGAAAACCGCCTGCGTTTTGCACGTGAGATCGTCGAGGAGATCAAGCGCCGCTGTGGTCAGGATTTCCCTGTGATGCTGCGTTACAGCCCCAAGAGCTTCATCAAAGCACTGCGCGAGGGTGCGCTGCCCGGCGAAGAATTTGAAGAAAAGGGCAGAGACCTGCCCGAGGGTGTGGAAGCGGCAAAGCTGCTCGTTTCCTACGGCTATGATGCGCTCGATGTCGACGTCGGCTCTTACGATGCCTGGTGGTGGAGTCATCCGCCTATGTACCAGAAAAAGGGCCTCTATATGCCCTATGCTAAGATTGTGAAGGAAAATGTAAATGTGCCTGTGCTTTGCGCTGGCCGCATGGATGATCCTGATATGGCGGAAGGCGCTGTTATGGACGGCGTGTGCGATATCATCAGTCTTGGCCGCCCACTGCTGGCGGACCCCGATTACGTGAACAAGCTCCGCCGCGGCGAACGTAAGTGCATCCGGCCCTGTATCTCCTGCCAGGAGGGCTGCATGGGCCGCATTCAGGAGTATTCCATGGTCAACTGCGCGGTGAACCCGCAGGCGGCACGCGAGCGCGTAACGGCATACAATCCCGTACTGAAGGCGAAGCATGTGCTCGTGATCGGAGGCGGCGTGGCGGGCTGTGAAGCCGCGCGTGTGCTGGCTGAGCGCGGCCACAAGCCGGAAATCATGGAACGCAGCGACTATCTGGGCGGCAATTTGCTCGCCGCGGGCGCGCCATCGTTCAAAGAGGATGATATTGCCCTCGTTCGCTGGTATGAAAACGAAATGCAGCGGTTGAATGTGCCGGTGCACTTCAATGCGCCGGTCGACCCGGCGTCTAAGCTCTACGACGAGTACGACGCAGTGATCGTTGCCACCGGTGCAACGCCGAAGAAGTTCCCGCTGGGCGAAAACGCCCCCGTTTACACGGCGACAGACGCGCTGCTCGGAAAGACGCCCATTGGTGAGCGTGTGACGGTCGTCGGCGGCGGTCTGGTCGGCTGCGAGACGGCGCTCTGGCTGGCACAGGAGGGCAAGCACGTCACCATCGTGGAGGCGCTTGACCGCCTGATGGCCGTCAACAAGCCGCTCTGCCACGCCAACAGTGAAATGCTCGAACGTCTGCTGCCGTTCCACGGTGTGGAAACTCTTGTCTCGTCCAGCGTGCAGAAGTATGAGAACGGCAAGCTTCTTGTCAAGACCCCGCAGGGCGAACAGCAGCTCGACTGCGACACGGTTATCCTCTCCGTCGGCTTCCGCGAGGATCGCGGGGTGTTCGATGCCTGGGAGAACAGTGCAAAAGAGATTTATCTGCTCGGTGATGCGAAAAAGGTTGCAAACATTATGTATGCTGTGTGGGATGCCTTTGAGGTGGCGAACCACATTTGAGAACGTAGAAAGACAGTAAAAAAGCAAGGCTCTCACGAGCCTTGCTTTTTTATTATGGACTTGTTGCTTCCTTACTTGACCTGAGCGGCTCTGTACAGGAAGGTGACGATCTGGGCGCGGGTGCAGGCGTCGTCGGGGGAGAACGTCGTGGCGCTCGTGCCGGTGGTCACGCCCTTTTCGACCGCCCAGTCGACGGCGGGCGCGTAGTAGGCGTCAGCGCTCACGTCGGTGAAGATGGCCTTTGCCGTGGCGGCGGAGCCGACCGCGCGATAGAGGAACGTCACGCACTGGGCGCGCGTGCAGCTCTCGTTCGGGGAGAACGTGGTCTCGCTCGTGCCGGTCGTGATGCCGTTTTCGACGGCCCACAGGACGGCGTTATAGTAATAGTCGCTCGTGGTCACGTCGGTGAACGGGTTCACCGTGGACTTGACGGCGGGGCTGCCGGCGGCGCGATACAGGAAGGTGACGATCTGAGCGCGCGTGCAGGCGGCGTCAGGGGAGAACGTCGTGGCGGAGGTGCCCTCGGTCACGCCCTTTTCCACGGCCCATGCGACCGCGGGAGCGTAGTAGGCATTCTCAGGCATGTCGACAAAGGTCTGCGCGCTCTTCTTGACGAACGTGCCGTTCACTTCGACCTTGCCGTCAGGCATGGTGAAGCTGTACTTGCCGTTGCCGAGATCGGTGAGGGCAAGCGTGCTGCCGTTGGCGTCGGTCGCGGTCAGGGAGCCGAGCTCGTAACCGTCAGCGGGCTTTGCGGTGATTGTCACATTGGTGCCCTTGGACGCAGTCGCGGGGCTCACGGTGATGGTGCCGTTCTCGGTTTTGCCAACGGTGATGGAAGAGCCGGAGGAAGAGGAGCTGCCGGAGCCGATGTGACGCCAGACAGCGTTAAGAGTAGCGCTGCCGGTGACGGTGTAAGCATCGCCTGCATCATAGGTGTCCGTGCCGTCCGTCCAGTAGAGGAACGTATATCTGCCGCTGCGGGTGGGCGTGGGGAGCGTGATGGCGGTGCCCTTTACAATGGAAATCTCGGCATCATTGTCGCTATCTTCATTGTACTTCAGGGTGACAGTGACTTTATCAGCAGACGTCGAATGACGGTCGATGACCTTGTCACCGGGCTGAACGGCGCTGACTGCGTCCCGCACGCTATTGTAATCCGTCCAGGTATCGCCGCTCTTCCGTGCGGCGCTTGCCAATGTGATGTTGTCACTCGTCATGCCGGTGTAGGTGTTGCCGGAAATGGACTCCGGATGATTCATAAAAGTTGTATCCCTATAATACACCTGATAAGTGCCGACGCCTGCATTTAGAATGGAATTTTTTTCAACGACAAAAGCATTGACATTGGACAAGCCTGCAAACCGAGTGTTTACGCTGTCATTCGAACCGTCGACGGTGTTGCCTTGAATAGTCAGTCCGTCGATTCCGTAGGCAGAATTACCGTTGCCGATTGCGATGATCATGTTGACGCTGGCGGAGAGTTTTTTCGTTGCCTCACTGGTGTTCCCCACAGCCAAAGAGGTCGAAGGCTCTGTCGCATACAGATGATTATTGAGGATCGTAACATTGGTCACCTTGGGCCCGACCACATTGATAGCAACATTGCTGTGCCCGTTTACAGGGGCGGTAGGATTCGAACCGTAAGAATCCTGAATCCTGCCCAGATAGAAAGTATTGTTGTCAATAACAGCGCCAGAGGTACACTGAATCTTGATGCAATTCAGCTGCGCATTGTAGTCCCATACTGCGCTGGGAACGGTAAATTTGCAGTTCTGAACGGTGATATTGGGAGCCTTGATCGTAACGATATCGGCAACTTTGCGTGCACCACCATTATTCTCAAAGCGGACACCATCGACCTCGCTGCCTTCCGAATCCGGTTCAAAGGTCAGCGAACCGCTGAAAGTGACGTCTTTCGCCGCAGTCAGGGTGATCTTCTTGGTGATCGTCACAGCTTCGGAGCTGTCCTTCACCAGTGTGACGGTATCGCCAGTACCGGCAGCCGCGACAGCGTCGGTCAGGGATGAATACATCGCAGTACCGACCTTGGCGACAAAGAACTTTTCAATGCTGCTATCGCCGGTGATCTTGGGCTGATTGGTGGTGATGACACCAGTACCGTCCTGATATACATAATAGAGCGTAGTGATGTCCTGAGGAGCAGATAGTTTTTCGATGTTCAGTGTGATAAAATTAAAATTCTGACCATTGGAATAGTCCTGAAACAGAATGAGAGCATCATAATTAGAACCAGAGTCGCTGTAAGTAAAGGTGTTGTTGATAATGTTGAACGTAGCACTTGCATTGTTCGGATTGCTGATACGAACACCGTCGCTGGCCTTGCTGGAATTCAGAAGTTGGTTGTCCCTAATGTTGATAACTGCGTTATCGGTCATGTTGTAGAAGCTGAAATAATTGTTTTTGATAGCGCTGTTAAATTTGTTGCCGGAAATAGTGGCGGCAGACAAGTTGTGCTCGTTTGCCCCAATACCAAATTCAATAGCGTTATAATAGCCGTTTTCAACACCGGCAAAGGTGTTGTTGGTGACGACTGCCTCGCCGACATTCAGCTTAACAGGATTGCGGACAAAACCGTTATTATCATAGGCTGTTTCAGGGGCGAAAGCGCAATTGTTAAGTGTGAACTTACCGGTAGTATTAACGACAAGTTTTGCTTTGTCGCCAAAAGTGAGATTTTGAATGGTGACGTTATCACCGGTAACGGTGATCGTACCATTCGTGTAGGTGGCACCGGTGCCGTCAAGCACGTCGTTTTTACCGGTAATAGTGAAATCACCGGTGTTGCTCTCAGGAAGAGATACAGTTCCAACGGCCTGAGTTTCTTCGTTGCTCTGCGCATCCGGCTCATCATCATCTGCCAACGCGGCGGTGGGCAGTAGACTCAGCACCATTGTCAGAGCCAACAGAACGGATAAAAATTTAGCCTTCATGGTTTCCTCCTATAATTATAGATTTGAATTTGAGAATTTGCTGTGCGCGGGGATGTGTTTTCGTTGTTTTTTTCATCTCTCACTCTCCTTGTTTGCATCGGCGTCCACAGGACACACCTGTTTTCCTTATCATAGTATGTTCGTATGCGGAAAACAAGAGACGTTTGAAAAAAATTGCAAAGAAAACGTAAAAGTTTTGCTTAGAATCCAAAAAGAGCGCATCGCGCTGCATGCGCGCGCATAGAGATAACGGACGAAGGGGGATGGAGATGTGAAAAAGGTATGGACAGCAGTGATTTGCTTACTTTTTTTGTGCTCCTGCGGCAAGGAGATCGACCGCGCGGAGGCGATGCAGGAGCAGTACAAAAATTTGGCGTCCTACGAAACGGACGTGCGCGTCAGTGTGCCGCGCGAGGACGAGACGCTTGTCTATGCCCTGCACCTGAGCACGCAGGGCGACGCCGTGCGCGCGACCGTCAGCGAGCCGGAGGAGCTCACGGGCGTCGGCGCGGTGCTTGAGGGCGACAAGCTGACGCTGACGTTCGACGATCTGGTGCTGGACGTGGGCACGCTCTCGCCGCGCGTTTCGGCGCTTTCCTGCGTGCCGCTCGTGCTGCAAAACTTCCCGAAAGTGTATCTCGACAGCTCGGGTGCGGAAATACTCGGGGACGTCGATACGCTGCGTGCCGATTTTTCGCTGACGCTCAGCGGCGAAACGCTCGCCTGCTCGCTCTGGCTCGACGCCTCCGGCGCGCCGGTGTACGCCGAGATCGCGGAAAATGACAAAATTATTGCCGCGGCGGAGTTTACGAATTTTATTTTTGGTGATATACTATCGCCGGACGCAGCGCAATAGCGCGCGTCGAAACTGAAAGCAAAAGGGTGGAAGCGTCTATGGAAAGCACGCTCAAGAGGACCTGGGCGGAGATCGACCTTGACCATCTGACCCATAATTTCGAGGTCATCCGCCGCCGCGTCGGCGATAAGGTGAAACTGCTCGGCGTCGTCAAGGCCGACGGCTACGGCCACGGCGCGGTGGAGATCGCCAAGCGGCTCGAGCAGCTCGGCGCGGGCTATCTCGCCGTGTCGAATATCGACGAATGCGAGGAGCTGCGCGACAGCGGCGTAACGCTGCCGATCTTAATGCTGGGCTTCACGCCCGCGGATCAGACGGCGCGCATTTTGCAGCTGCACATGACGCAGGCGGTGCAGAGCTACGACATCGCAAAGGAATTTTCCGACCGCGCGGTCGCGCTGGGCAGGAAGATGACCGTGCACGTCAAGCTCGACACCGGCATGGGCCGCCTCGGCTTTTCGTGCGACGAGGCGCACTTTGACGCGAGCCTGCGCGACATTCTGCGTGTGCTCGAATTGCCGGGACTCGACATCGAGGGAGTGTTCACGCACTTCAGCGTGTCGGACGAGGACACGACGGAGAGCGTCGAATTTACGAAATTGCAGCATGAGCGCTTCGCGCGCATGATCGAAAAGGTGGAGACGCAAAGCGGCTTCCGCTTCCAGCTCCACCACTGCTGCAATGCCGGCGGCATTGCAAGCTACCCCGAATGGGCGTGGGATATGGTTCGCTGCGGCATCATCCTCTACGGCTCGGGCGACTTGGCCGAAAAGATGGGCATGCAGCCCGTCATGTCGCTCAAAACGCGCGTGGCGACGATCAAGGACTTCGCCGCGGGCGAGCCCATCAGCTACGGGCGCACATACTTTACGCAGCGGCCCAGCCGCATTGCGGTCCTGCCCATCGGCTACGCCGACGGCCTGCACCGCGCGCTCTCGAATCAGATCGAGGTGCTCACGCCCTATGGCCGCGCCAAGCAGGTCGGGCGCATCTGCATGGATATGTGCATGATCGACGTGACCGACCTCCCACAGGTGAAGTCCGGCGACGAGGTCGAGATCTTCGGCGAGCACATCCTCTGCGCGGACGATGCTGCGCTCTGCGATACCATCCCCTATGAGCTGATGTGCGCGGTCAGCAAACGTGTGCCGCGCGTCTATCGCTTAAACGGCGTACCCGTCGACAAGAATTTGCAGCCGCTTTAAGAAAAGCACGCGGCATCTGTCCTCAGCATACGATGGACTGGGGGCAGAAAGACGGGGAAAGTTGCGAGCCCCCGTATAAATTCCGCCCCCGCGTGGGAGAATGAAATTGGCCCCTGACAAAGGCAAGGGTACTTTCTTCCGCTCGGAGTGTGAATAGCTAAGTGGATATCAATGTGAAACGCGGCGATATTTATTACGCCGATCTCTCGCCCGTGGTCGGAAGCGAACAGGGCGGCGTGCGTCCGGTGCTCATCGTGCAGAACGACACCGGTAACCGCTACAGCCCCACGGTGATCGCGGCGGCCATCACCTCGCAGACGAACAAGGCGAAGCTGCCGACGCATATCGCGCTCTCCGCGCCGGACTACGGCCTGCCGCGCGACAGCGTGGTGCTGCTCGAGCAGATCCGCACGCTCGACAAGCGGCGCCTGCGCGAGCGCATGGGGCGCGTGGACGGCGAGCTGATGGAGCGCATCGACGCAGCCATCGCCGTGAGCTTCGGCCTGCAAAACACACAGTTGGTCTAACCCCTCCGGCGCGTACGGAAAGAGTGCGCGCCGGGGAGAAAATGAGGAATACAGCATGAAAAAGAGAAACAACGCCTTTGCCCGTCTGGTGGGACTGCTTCTGGTGAGCGCAACGGTGCTGACGCTGACCGTCGCTGCGACCGGCGGCGCGGGCACGAGCAGCGACCCGCTCGTGACGCTGAGCTACTTAAACGAAAAATTCCTGCCGCAGATCCTTTCCGAGGTGGACAAGAAGACCACCTCTCGCGAACAGACGCTCTCGAGTAAGCTCACCGAGCAGGTGAAGAGCGAGACGCAGGCCTTCGAGCAGAAGTACGGCGCGTCAAGCGGAAACGCCTCCGGCGGCACGGCGGCGAGTTTTACGGTCGTGACGCTGAATCAAGGGCAGATCCTGTACATGGGCGTCGGCTGCGAGGCGATGCTGCGCACCGGCAGCGGCGTGTGCGTGGCGGCGAGCACCCCGGGGCTCATCGACGAGACGTCGGGCGCGGCGCTTGCAGGCGGCCTTGCCTTGCAGCAGAACCACCTTTACATGGCGACGGTCGACAGCCGAGGCGTGCAGGCGAGCGCGAACAGCACAAAGCTGCTCGTACGCGGCAATTACAGCGTGCAGTAAAATCCCTACATAAAGAAAAGAGCTTGTGCATAAGATGGCACAGGCTCTTTATTTTGCGCGGACAGGAGGGGGGAGCGGTGGAGGACTGGAAAGCATTGCCGCGCGGCTCGTTTTTCCGCTCGGCGCGGCTCGACTGCGCGCTCTCACTGTTATCCGGCGCGATGGTGCGCGAGGAGAAGCGCGGGAAGCTGCTGGCGCTGCCGTACAGCGAGAACGCGCCGTTCCCGCTGGCGGAGCTCTTCTGCCTTGCCCACATCGGAACGGTCGACGGGAGAAAGTGTGTGATCTATCGCGTGGATGAGAAAAATTCGCCCATCCTGTGAAAAAATGCAAATTATGTCTACCATCCCAAAAGAAAGTATGCTATACTCTCTCTGACTAAGATGAGAAAAGAGGTTCTGCACGATGAAATGCCCCTATTGCGGATACAAAGAGAGCAAGGTCATTGATTCCCGCCCTGCCGAAGAGGGCAGCAGCATCCGCCGCCGGCGCGAGTGCCTCTCGTGCGCCAAGCGCTTCACCACCTATGAGACGGTGGAGAGCCTGCCGATGGTCGTCATCAAAAAGGACGGCAGCCGCCAGAGCTTTGACAAGCGCAAGGTCTTGAACGGCATGATCCGCGCGTGCGAAAAGCGCCCCGTTCCCTTTGAGGTGCTCGAGCAGAAGGCGGACGAGATCGAGCAGACGCTGCAGAACTCTCTCGAGCGCGAGGTCAGCACCGAGTATATCGGCGAGCTCGTCATGGACAAGCTGCGCGCCGTGGACGAGGTGGCCTACGTGCGCTTTGCCTCGGTCTACCGCCAGTTCAAGGACATTGACACGTTTATGAAGGAACTCAACAAGCTGCTCGAGGGCAAGTGAGCTATAAAATGTTCTGAATCGAAATTTCCTGCATTTCCGACAGCACCAAAAGCTGCGATTTGAGCTCCGCGACACACGCGCGAAATTCGCCCTCGTCCTGCTCGAAGGCGAAGCTGTCCGCGCGGGCAAGCAGGGATTCGACCTCGTTGAGCTCGTCGTGCTGCAAAGTGATGTGGAAATACGTCGCGTGCGCGTCCCAGCTTTCGTGAAGCGCGGAGAGATCATCGCGCACGCTGTCCCAGTTCTCCGCCTGCGCGGTGTCCTGCAATTTGTCGAGCGCTGCGCACCAGTCTGTGACTAAGCCGTCGGCGACGGCGGCATTCAAGAGCGCCGCGCCAAAGAGCGCGAGCAGCAGGCAGAACGGGATCCAGAAAAATCGCTTCATTTGGCACTGTCCTTTCCGATGCACAGAATTTTGCCCGCGCCGTCGAGCGAGAGCAGAAAAATCTCCGACGGGGCGTGGTAGCCCTGCGCGCGCACGGTTTTGTCGAGCCACGCGGCATCCAGACCCGCGAGCGAAAGATTTTCGCCCATCACCCGCCCGTCGTTGATGAAGATGTGCGGGAGGAAGGTGTCGTCCTTGACGGGCTTTCCCAGCTGTTTCGGCGTTGCGGGCTGCTCGTCGGGATAGAGGAGGACAGAGAGCTGCCCGTCGGTTTCGAGCACCGCGTATTTGACGCTTGTGAGGTCCGTCACGCCCTGAGAGCGGAGTTCCTCGATGAGCTCGTCGAGCGTGAAGCGGTTGTGGCGCATTGCGTCCTGCTGCACCTTGCCGTCTAAAATGAGCGCCGTCGGGCTGCCGCAGATCAGCCGCCGCAGGCGGATGGAGCGCACGCTCCCCCACGAGAGCAGCATCGAGAGCAATAAGAGCGTCACGATCGGGATGACGCCGTTTAAAAGCGGGATGCCGAAATCCTGCATCGGCACGGCGGCAAGGTCCGAAATGAGCAGCGTGAGCACGAGCTCGATGGGCTCGAGCTCGCCGATCTGCCGCTTGCCGAGAAGGCGCAGCCCGACCATGATGAGAAAATAGAGCACGATCGTGCGGATAAAAGCAGTAGCCATAGTCATCCTCCCTTTTTGGGAGTTTGCCCCGCGGAGGGGCGAAATAACCGCTTTCATCCGGAGAAGTCCGGTTTGAAATATATTAAAAAACGCAGAAGTGAAAGGAGCTATGGAGTTTCTCCATCATAAGCGCCAGCGCCCGCCTTTGGCGGGACGACGAGGTGGGAAGAGGATCGAAATTTCGGCGGATGCTTCCCCGTGCCCGTGGGCGCGCACACAGCCGACAAACATGCGGGCGACCGCAGAACAAAGGGGCTGTGACCACGGGAAAAGCGACAAATGACTGCGCATTTGTCCTTTTGAAGAAGCGGCTGTGCGCCGTAAAGGGGTATCTTTGCCCATTTTTCAAAAATCATCAAAAGGAGAATGTTATCATATGTGCGGAATCGTTGGATTCATTGGTCAGGAACAGGCGGCCCCCATCCTGCTGGACGGGCTCGCGCATCTGGAATACCGCGGGTATGACTCCGCGGGCGTGGCCGTCATTTCGGCGCAGGGAAAGCTGCAGGTCGAAAAAGCGGTGGGCCGGCTCAAGGTCCTCAGCGAACAGATCCACGGCGGCGCGGACCTCGAGGGCTGCATCGGCCTTGGTCACACCCGCTGGGCGACGCACGGCGCGCCGAACATCATCAACTCTCACCCCCACGTGAGCGAAAACGGCAAGTTCGCCGTCATCCACAACGGCATCATCGAAAACTACGTCGAGATCAAGGAATTTCTGATCGGTCAGGGCATCCGGTTCAAGTCCGAGACCGATACTGAGGTCGTGGCGCAGCTGCTTGAATTCTACTACAACGAGTGCCACGACTTTTTGGAGGCTGTGGGCCGCGTGCTGCGCCGCATCGAGGGTGCCTACGCCCTCGGTATGCTCTGCGCCGACTGCCCGGACCGCATCATCGCCGCGCGCAAGGACGCGCCGCTGCTGCTCGGCTACGGTAAGGGCTGCAACTTCCTCGCCTCCGACGTGACGGCAATCATCAAGCACACGCGCGACGTCGCCTACATGGAAGACGGCGAGGTCGCCGTGCTGACGCGCGAGGGCATCGAGGTCTACGACGCGCTGGAGCAGAAGGTCGAAAAGAAGCACTTTACCATCGACTGGGAGGTCTCCGCCGCGGAAAAGGGCGGCTACCAGCACTTCATGCTCAAGGAGATCATGGAGCAGCCCGAGGCGCTGCGCCGCGCGATCTCCCCGCGCATCAAGGACGGCAGGGTCATCTTCGACGATCTCAAGCTCCTCGTTGAGAAGATGCGTGAATTCACCCGCATTTTCATCGTGGCCTGCGGCTCTTCGTACCACGTCGGCATGATCGGCAAGTACAATCTCGAGCATCTGCTGCGCCGCAATGTCGAGGTCGTGCTCGCGTCCGAATTCCGCTACAGCGACCCCATCGTGGACGATAAGTCGCTCGTCATCGTGATCTCCCAGTCGGGCGAAACGCTCGATACCATGGCCGCGCTGCGCGAGGCAAAAAAGCGCGGCGGCTATATCCTCTCCATCGTCAACGTGGTCGGCTCGTCCATCGCGCGTGAGTCGGACGATGTGCTCTACACCTGGGCCGGCCCCGAGATCGCCGTCGCGACGACGAAGGCCTACTCCACGCAGCTCGCAGTGCTCGACATGATCGGCCTTGCGTTTGGCGAGGCGCTCGGCACGGTGAAAAGGGAGGAGTACGACGAGGCGGTCGCAGAGCTTCAGAAGCTGCCGGAGAAGATGGAGCAGTTCCTCGCGAGCGAGAGCTGCGAGGCCATCCCCAAGTACGCTTCCCAGTATTTCAACCACAATTCTGTCTTCTTCATCGGCCGCAACCTCGACTATGCGCTCGGACTCGAGGGCTCGCTCAAGCTCAAGGAGATCAGCTACATCCACTCCGAAGCCTACGCCTCCGGCGAGCTCAAGCACGGCACGATTTCGCTCATCGAGGACGGCACGCTCGTTATCGCGCTCGGCACCTACGCCCCGCTTTTCGACAAGGCCATGAGCAACGTGGTCGAGGTCAAGGCCCGCGGCGCGGATGTTCTCGCGCTTGCGACCGAGAGCCATCGCGGCGAGATGGCGAAGACCGTCGAAAATGTTATCACCATCCCTGATACGGCGCAAATGCTGCTGCCGTCGCTCGGCGTTGTGCCGCTGCAGCTGTTGGCGTATTATATCGCGCTCCAGCGCGGGTGTGATATTGATAAGCCTCGCAATCTTGCGAAATCTGTCACTGTGGAATAAAAAGGGAGCACCCGTAAGGGTGCTTCTTTTTTTGCGCCCGCAGGGCGCACTCTATTATCCCCCACACCGTGTGGGGGACGCGGGAAAGGGGGATATTCTCTTTCTCGAAAGAGAATATCCCCCTTACACCCCCAAGAGAAAGGACGAGGGGAGCCCCCCTCGACCCCCAACATTGAGGGATTACAGCTTGAATGACTGCACGCGCTGCGCAGTGTGGGTGCGGTGTACATGGCTGCGCCATGAATCCCTGCGATTCGGCACCGATTGCAACCGCGCCTTACTATCGTGAGGCACGAGTGACGTTTGTCTGGCGGCAGACTGCGTGCCGAATGCGGCATTGCTGGCGCTCGCCGCATTGTGGAGTGCTCTGGTAGACGGAAATTAGTCTGCACTTCTACGAGACAGGCAGAGCGGCACCCGCAAGGGGTGTACCGCATCCGTAAGGCGGCAAAGCCGCCAACGGCTGCGCAACAGCGGATAGTAGAAGCAAATCAAATCGTATAGCAACACCCAACGCGGCAACGCCGCGCGCAGGGAGGTGCAATCGGCAAGCGCCGCATCTCTTCGAGCTGCTCGCTTGCAATGGCGGGGTCAAGGGGCAGAGCCCCTTGCGTTCTCTTGGGGGTCTAAGGGGGCCATTCTCTCACGTGAGAGAATGGCCCCCTTTATTCGCCCCCCCTGCGCAGCACAGGGAAATATTCACCCCGCCAGTGCGGCGTTCACCGCATCGACAGAAAATTCCGTCCACGCGAGGTCGTCTTTGGCGGCTTGCTCGTCAAGAAACGCGCTGTACGCAGCTTCATCAATGCTCTCGCCATTCAGCGTATAAACAGTATTTCCATCACTGCCTTCGGACATGGAGGCGAAGTCCTCATAGACCAGTACGCCATTTTCAAAGCGGGCGCGGGATGCGCCGTTGTCGAAGGCCCCGTTCGACCATTCGAACGTGCCGTCGGCCTTCGGCAACAAAAAGCCGCGGTAGACGACCTGGTTGGCGTAGACCACGCCGTCATGGCAGGTGAGGATGACGTATTCCTCCTCGCCACTGAAATCGATGTTCAGCACCAGCTCGTCTGTGCCGTCGCCGTCCAGGTCGAGCAGGGCGAAACGGGTGATCGTCCAGTCCATGTCCGAGCCGTCGACGCCCTTGGTGGCGTAGACGTCGGGCGCGCGGAACGAGGCGGTCGTCGCCTCGACACCGGCGTTGATGAGATTCGCCGTCACGGTGACGTCGCCGGTGAAGAAGTCTTCATACAGGCTGCCCGCCTGCGCGTCAGGCGGGGTGCCGTTTGCGTCCGCCTCCTTCTGCCCGCAGGCGGTCAGGAGCAGCGCGAGGGTCAGCGCGGCGGTGAGGCCGCACTGAAGATGTTTTTTCATATGGAATTCTCCTTTCCGATGTTTGCCGTACAGTCTGCGGCGATATGGATGGTAACATGACTTTAGACGAAAGTCGTTACAAAAAGGTTGCAGTTTGGAGACAAAAAGAAACAAAAAAGAGCGCCTGCGCGCTCTTTCCTTTAGAACAAAAGCGTGACCCCGTGCGTCAGCAGCGTGATGATGCAGCCCGCGATGACAACGCCGAGAAAGATGACAGGCACGGCGCGCTTTAGGCGCATGTTGAGTACGGCGGCGATCAGCGCGCCCGTCCACGCGCCGGTGCCTGGCAGCGGGATGGCGACGAAGATCAAAAGCCCCCACGTCTGGTAGCGGAGCACGTCGGCGCTTTTCGCCTCGGCGCGCGCTTCGAGGTGTGAGATGAAGCCCTCAAGCTTTGGAATATGTATGCGCACCCATTGGAACAGCGGGCGGACAAATAAAATGATGAACGGCACAGGGATCATGTTGCCGACGAGCGACGCGGCAAACGCCACGGGGATCGGCAGCCCCATCGCAACGCCTGCGGGCAGGCCGCCGCGCAGCTCCACGACGGGGAGCATCGAGATGAGCATGGTGAGCAGCGTTTCGCCGAGCGGGGTTTCGTGCAGCCAGAGAGAAAGAGAGTCGAGCATGGTGCGCCTTTCTGAAAATGCAAGCGGTATAATACCTCATTTTAAATAAAATGATAGCACGAAACGCTTCGCCGCGCAAGGGCCGCGGGATTAAGGTTCTATAAAGGTGCAGGGCCCCGGGTGTTCCCGGAGCCCTGCGCTCTTGAGTACGAATCAGCGGTTGTTCTTGTTCTGGTTGTTCTGATTCTGGTTGCCGTTCTGGTTCTGATTGGTGTTTTCCTGATTCTGGTTCTTGTTCTGATTATTGCGCTCCTTCATGTGCTCGCCTCCTTTCGCTTTTCTTGCTTGCAGACATAGTGTTGACGGGCAAAAGTAAAAATATACCGTGGGATTTTCACTTTTTCGGGCAAATTGTTGTTGACAAACCGGAAAATAGGGCATATACTACTTAAGCAAAACAAAGAAGAGCGGTGCATTCGTTCTCACCCCCAGCAAAGCGAAGGGGTCAATCGTGGAAAACAAAGCCTTCGGGCTTTTTTGTGTCATGGTACGGGTGCAGAATGTTCTGTGCTCGTTTTTTGTTTGCCAAATTCTTTATGAAAAACGGAGGTGCTTCGGTATTAGCAGCAACGTGCATCAGATCAACGAAGAGATCCGGGACAGCGAGATCCGTCTCATCAGTGCGACCGGCGAGCAGCTCGGCATCATGTCTGCCGCGCAGGCGCAGCACATCGCCGACGAGCAGGGGCTTGACTTAGTCAAGATCTCGCCGCAGGCCAAGCCGCCTGTGTGCAAGCTCATGGACTACGGCAAGTTCCGCTTTGAACAGGGCAAGCGCGAAAAGGAAGCCAGAAAGAACCAGCATGTCGTCGAGATCAAGGAAGTGCGCATGTCCCCCGGTATCGACGTGGGCGATTTTAACACCAAGCTCAAAAACGCCCAGAAATTCATTGCCGACGGCAACCGTGTCAAGGTCTCTGTCCGCTTCCGCGGCCGCGAGATGGCACACACGGACATCGGCCGCGATCTTCTTGTGCGCTTTGCAGAGTCCGTCGCCGAGGTCGCCAACCTGGATAAAGAGCCGAAAATGGAAGGCCGCAGCATGTCGATCTTCCTTTCCCCCAAGGCGGGAAAGTAACTTTGAGCGCCACTACAAATACGAAAAGGAGAAACTACTATGCCCAAGCTGAAAACCCACAGCGGTTCCAAAAAGAGATTCAATCTGACCAAGTCCGGTAAGGTCAAGGTTGCCAAGGCTTTCAAGAGCCACATCCTGACCAAGAAGCCCACCAAGCGTACGCGTCGTCTGCGTCAGGGCGGCTATGCTGACAAGACCACTGCCAGCACGATCCGCAAGATGATCCCCTACAAATAATTTACAACGATACGCTTTAAGGAGGCTTATACAATATGGCACGTGTTAAAGGCGCGATGATGACGCGCAAGAGAAGAAACAAGACCCTCAAGCTCGCCAAGGGCTACTGGGGCAACAAATCCCGCCACTTCAAGATGGCCAACGAGCAGGTCATGAAGTCCCTGACCTACGCTTATGTCGGCCGCCGCCTGAAGAAGAGAGACTTCCGCTCCCTCTGGATCACTCGTATCTCCGCAGCCTGCAAGCTCAACGGCATGAACTACTCCACGTTCATGCACGGCCTGAAGACCGCCGGCATCGAGATCAACCGCAAGATGCTCAGCGAGATGGCGATCAACGACGCCGTCGCGTTCACCGCTCTTTGCGACCTCGCGAAGAACGCGTAAAAAGTGCAAACGAAAAGAGACGCTGCAAAGCGTCTCTTTTTTTATAACAAAGGGGCCATTCTCTACGGCGGAGAATACCCCCTCTTTTCGCGCTGAGCAGCGCGGGGCAGAGCACTCCTGTGCTCCGCAGGGACCGCTTTTGTATGTGCAAAAGCGGTCGGAAAACACATGAGGGGCCGCGGCCCCTCAACCCTGCCATAGAAAGCCTGACAATAGGCCGACTGCACGCGCTGTGCAAAATACTGCCTGCAATGCTTGGCGCGGCTTTCGATTTGGTCTGCTCCTTGCGGCCGCTGCCGCTCTGCGGCGGGGTTTCGGGTCTACCGCTCTATGAGGTCATAGGGGTTTCGGAAGCACTCGTAGACGTCGTTTTTGCCGACGATGACACGACGCATTTTTTCAGTGACCTCACGCGCCTGCGTAAGCGTCTTTTTTGCTGCGCCGAAATTTTGCTGTTCCAAGTCCTGCAGCGCCTCGCGGATCGAGTGCTCGAGATAATAATACATATTCTCATAAGTCGGCATAAAAATCACTCCTTACAGCACATTATAACCTGAAACAGGTTACGCTGCAATACCCTGTTTCAGGTTGCCGTATAGTGCTGACGGGGTGATAAGAATGTATCAGCGTTTGCGCGATCTGCGCGAGGATAGAGACTGGACGCAAAAAGAGCTTGCAGCCATGCTCGGTATGTCACAGACCGGATATTCAAAATATGAGACGGGAGAAAATGATATTCCGACTCCTATTTTATTGAAGCTTGCGGATATTTACGGAACGACGACCGATTATCTCCTTGGCCGTACAGACACGTTTGCTCCGCCGAAAAAGAAATAGTCCGTAACCTCACCGCAGAGCGGCAGCGGCCGCAAGGAGCAGACCAAATCGAAAGCCGCAA
>ERZ780177.1118-NODE-1118-length-26362-cov-275.133463_pt1 | contig 26362 bp, 44 predicted proteins | sample MGYA00510973_ERZ780177 | MGnify/ENA primary metagenome ERZ780177 (study PRJEB29588, sample SAMEA2144396) | human gut metagenome | biome: human gut; feature: human-associated habitat; material: faeces | place: Denmark | collected 2008/2010 ...
AATCTTGAATTATATTATCTTGAATTTAATCTTTTAATTAAATGAAAGGAGAAAAATTAGTATGCTAACGAGCGAAGAGCTGATTAGACAGACTGTCGATTATACTATCATAAAACTGAAACTGTCAGGACTAATGAAAGATACACGACAAACTGCATTTCAAAAGACAGAGCAAATATTACGCTCGTACAATGACATGAAAAAAGCTTATAGCGAAAATGGTACAGCTAAAAAGTTTGTCGATATTATCGATAGAGCATTAACAGAAATAGAAGATGACATATACTATGAAATTATTCCAATGTTATACTTTGAGAAATTAAGTCGCGATGACATTGCAGAATATTTCGAAACAACAACCACGACGATCAGCAGAAATAAGAGACGATTGATTGAGAAATTAAAGGTTCTGATTTTTGCAGATGACGTTATTTATGAATTGTTTTTATAATCTTTATGAATTGTTTTTATAAGATACGCCCAGAGGCTCGTAGAATGCGTTCTATGAGCCTTTATTTTTTGTCTATAATTTATTTTAAAATAGTATTAAAGTGTCATAGAACGCATTCTAGGGCTATCTGGACTTATTCTAAAGCACAAACAATATTGTCATAAGTATTGTCTTATAAGCCTTGTGTAACATTGGTGTAATTTGACGTATATGTTAAACATTGAGAAAAAGAGATATAATTATATTAAGATAAAGAGGTGATGAAAATGACAGAATATATTCAGCCTGAATTGATGATTCTGATTCCTGTCTTATATCTAATCGGTTGTGGTTTGAAGAAATCTAACGTTATACCTGACAAATATATTCCTATTTTGTTAGGTGTTATCGGCGTAGTGTTATCAGCGTGTCATTTTGCTTCTGAAGAAATTGCTTTTAATGGTGAGAGCGTTTTCACAGCAATAACACAAGGTATATTATGTGCCGGAGCAAGTACATACGCAAATCAGATTTATAAACAGGTGAAGAAATGAATACAGAATTATTAGTTGCATTATGTTCTCTTGCTGGTTCAGCATTAGGAACACTCGGAGGAATCAATCTTATAAATTGGAGATTAAAGCAACTCGAAAAGAGAGTTGATAAACATAATAATGTTGTTGAGAGACAATATAAGATTGAAGAGAATCAAGCTATTTTAACAGAACAGTTAAAGGTTGCTAATCACAGAATCAAAGATTTGGAAGAGAAACAATAAATATACTGACAGTATAAAAGTAGGAGGTTATAACTATGCAGAAAGGTATTGACGTTTCAAGACACCAGGGAAATATAAACTGGGGTCATGTAGATGCAGACTTTGCAATCATCAGAGCAGGTTATGGTCGTGAAGTATCTCAGAAAGATGGTCAGTTTGAAAACAATTATACTGGTTGTAAATCAAATAAGATTCCAGTAGGTTGTTATTGGTATTCTTATGCACTTGATGCAGAAGATGCTAAGAGAGAAGCTAAAGCTTGTCTTGAGGTTATTAAAGGTAAGACTTTTGAATATCCAATTTATTTTGATATTGAAGAATCTTCACAGGCTGAATTATCAGCTGACAAGGTGACTGAAATCATTAAAGCATTTTGTGATGAAGTTGAAAAAGCCGGTTATTGGGTCGGTGTTTACTCATTTGCAAGTTTTCTTACAAGCAAATTAAAAGACAAGAATCGTTATGCTGTTTGGGTTGCTCATACAAATACAGCAAAGCCAAATTATAATGGTAATTATGGCATGTGGCAATATTCTCATACAGGAAGAGTAAAAGGAATCAGCGGTGACGTTGACTTAAATTATTGCTATTTTGATTACCCAACAGCAATCAAGAAAGCTGGCTTAAATGGCTTTAAGAAGAAATCTGAAGATAAGAAATCTGAAGATAAGAAATCTGAAGATAAGAAGAAAAAAGAGACCATTTACGAAGTAGAGGAAAATGACGACCTTTCAAAGATTGCTGAAAAGTTTGGAACAACATGGCAGGCAATCTATGAGAAGAATAAGGATAAAATCGACGATCCAGATTTAATCTATCCGGGACAGAAGTTGAGAATATGAAATTAAAAGAATTAAAGTTCTGCGAATATTACCTTGGCGAATGTCAAGGTAATGCAGAGCAATCTGCAATCAAAGCTGGTTACAGTTCAAAATGTGCACGTCAAACGGGTTACAAATTGTTACAAAGAGTTCATATTCAGCAATATATTAAAGAAAAGAGTTCAAAAATTGCTACAGAGAACATTGCAAATGTTCAAAAAATACAAGAGTTTTGGACTGAGATTATGAACGATATTGACGAGCCAACGAAAAATAGACTAAGAGCTTCAGAACTTTTAGCTAAGGCGAAAGGCATGTTTAATACTGATTGGTAAGAAGGTGATTAAATGGCACATGATAAAGTTTACGGTATTTGTGAAAACAAGTGCAGAGTTGAAGTCACACCAAAATGTGAAAATAAAATCATGGGTGCAAATCCTATAAATATCGGCACCGCTCAGAATGGTATGAGATATATTGGTCGACATGGTGACGTGAGAATTATCCATGTATATGTACCAAGCGATTTTGACGGCTATTTTGAAGTAGCTGTTCTCAGAGCTGATAGAAGTACAGCTAAACCGTCAAGCTATTTGGATATAACAGGTAGTTATGTTAAGTTCATCAATGACAATGCTCTCGATATGTCACATAACGTATTGTACTTTAAGTTCTATAACAATGGTATTCATAATGTCTGTGAGTGCATGAGTTATGCTGGCTAATTTTTATAGCTCAAAAGACTGGGTTAATTTAATGCAGGTTATAAGACTTGAAAGAGTTAACTCTGATGGTCTATTGATATGTGAACATTGCGGTAAACCTATTGTTGCTAAGTATGATTGCATAGGTCATCACATTATAGAGCTTAATGAGCGTAATTATTTAGATGCTAATATCGCACTTAATCCTGAGAATGTAATGTTGGTTCATCATAGATGCCACAATAAGATACATAATAAGTTAGGTATTGGCATTAAGAATGTATATCTTGTATATGGTTCACCATGTGCAGGTAAGAGTACGTTTGTTAAAGACAATATGGATTATGGCGATTTGATTGTAGATATGGATATGATATGGCAAAGCATAAGCTATTGCAATAAGTATACAAAGCCTAATAGATTAAAGAGTAATGTATTTGGCATACGTAATTATATGATAGATATGATTCGTATGAGACAAGGCAATTGGCTTAATGCATGGATTATTGGTGGTTATCCTTTAATCTCTGAGAGAGAAAGATTATGTCGATCGTTGAATGCAAGAGAGATATTCATTGATACTTCGAAAGAAGAATGCATTCAAAGACTATGTGATAAACCAGATGGTCGAGACATTGATGAATGGATTAAGTATATCGAAGATTGGTGGGACAAACAGGCCCTCTAGCCTATGCAAAAATAACCTTATTGGAAAACTGTTGTAAAGGCTAAGAGAGAGACGAAAAAGGCAAAAATGAGATTTTTGAGTTTGAAATTCGGGGAAGAAGGTGCAAAAGATTGGAAAGAAAAGAAGAATTGTTAAAATTATTAAATAATTCTAACTCAAGTACGATTGCACCACTCATCGATAAATTGATATTTATTGAAGAGCAACTTGAAAAACTTGAAAAACTTCCAATGATTAAAGTTCACCCTGAGAATCCTGAACTTCAAAAAATCACGCCTGCTTCAAAGCTTTATAAGGAATTTTTACAGCAGTATACCAATATAATTAAGGTTATTTCAAGTGCAATTGGTACAGATTCCAATGATGAAGAATCTCCACTTAGAAAATGGGTGAAGTCCAGATATGTTGATTAAAGAGAAAAAGATTTGGACACCAGACAATTCATTCTTGCTTGAGTATCACGCTCGCATTGAATGTGGTGAAATATTAGTTGGCAAAGAACTTTGGCAAGAGCTACAAAACTTAAAAGAAGACTTCTTAAATGATGCGTATTATTACGACACTGACGATGCTCTTTTAAGAATGGACTTTATGGAGAATTGCGTAAGGTTAACAAAATCTCCTTACTACAATAAACCAATGGTTCTCATGCTCTGGCAAAAAGCTTTCATTGAAGCGGTTTACAGTTTCAAAATGTCAGCTACTACTTTTGACAGATTCAAGAAAGTCATATTGCTCATTGCTCGTAAAAATACAAAATCAGAAACTTGTTCAGCATTAGGTCTTTCAGAACTCATTGTTGGAAATGAAGGTGCTGATATTGTATGTAGTTCGAACGATGACAATCAGGCAAGTATTACATATGATGCTATCAATACAATGCGACAGCTGATAGACCCTGACGACCTTGATACTAAAAAGAATCAGAGATTTATTACAAATAAAATCAACGGTTCAAAAATCTTTAAGCTGTCTGATAGAACCAAAAATAAAGAAGGTCGTAACATTGACTTTGCTATCATTGACGAAACACATGAAATGTTGGAAAACATTATTGGTAAATCAATTGAGCAATCTCAGTCACTTAAAGACAATCCAAAATTTATCAATATCACAACAGAAGGATTTGTTGTTGATGGATATTTGGATGATGAACTTCGAAAAGCCAGAGCTGTTATCAATAAAGAAGATGACGGACCTGCTGCCGATAGATTACTCCCATGGTTCTATACTCAAGATTCTGAACAAGAAGTTTGGCAAGACAGAAGAACTTGGGTGAAGTCAAATCCTACTCTTGGCATTGTTAAGAAGTGGGATTATTTAGATGAGCAAATTGACCTTGCTCGTAAATCTAAAGCCGATCGAATTTTCGTTTTATCGAAAGACTTCAATATAAAACAAAATGCGGCTGAAGCATGGTTAAATCTTGAAGACTATGATTATGAAGCAATATTTGATTTAGAAGAATTTCGAGGTAGCGTTTGTCTTGGAGCGGTTGACCTTTCGGAAACTACTGACTTGACTTGTGCGAAAATTCTGATAATGCGACCTAATGACAAAACCAAATATGTATACACAATGTACTTCATTCCAGAATCCAAATTGGAAGATTCGGATGACTGGAATGCAGGTGCTCGATATAAAGAATGGGCAAAAGATGGTTTAATCACTATCACTGAAGGTAATGACATTGATTTGGCAGTTGTTGCTGATTGGTTTTATAAACTATATCAGGAATATGATATTAAACTTTGGAAGTGCGGTTATGACCAAAGGTTCTCTAAAGACTGGATAAATCGAATGGGTGAATATGGTTGGATGAGAGAAAACGAAGACTTAATCTTGATTCTCCAAAATGCACAAACACTTTCGAATGCTATGAAACTTTGTGAAGCAGATTTAAAACACAGACTTGTTAATTATAACATGAACATTGTTGATAAATGGTGCTTTAAAAACTCTGCAATCAAAGTCAATGATTTATGTCAATGCTTATGTGTAAAAACAGAACCTTCAAAACGAATTGATGGTGCAGTTACATTGATTATTCTGTATGAAATGTATCGCAGATATAGAACAGAGTATAAAGAAATCATAGGAGGTTAATATGGCAAGTGTTTATCCAAAGTCTTTCACTGTAAACAATTTCATCCTTCAGTCGGATGGCCGTTACATGGCTACTATTCTTGCTACTACTCATGGCTTAGGTGTAAATTATCATGTCACTAAAATGATTCGACGCGATGATGATATGCATTGGCAGAATATGATTGCAACATATCGCATTCTTTCCAATGGTGACTTTGAGTATTATGTCGATGAACCATGCGTTTGCAAAGTATATTTGGTAGGTGAATAATATGACAGTTTTTAAAGTTGGAACAACAATCAAAAATTTTATAACTGGAATCAATGCTAATTTTGCAGAGTTATCAAACAAGCTCACATATAAGCCAATCAGTTATAAGGTTTTATATAGCGGCTCAACTTCTATTCCTTCGAATAGTTCAGGAGAAACAGCAACAATTACTTTGAATGATTCTATTACAAAGTTTGATGGAATCATTATTCAGCGTGAAGGTTCTTCATGTTGGCAGACAATTGAGACAATCTCAGTTGGCAGTAAATTTAAGGTGATGAATTGTGAAGCGGATTTTGATTATATGGAAGGTTGCAATTTATACATGTGCAATGCTGAAGTTATTTCTGCTACACAGTTAAAGGTCAATAATAATGTTTATGCAGGCATTAAGACAAGTGCAGCTGGACGTTATTTGACGACATTCACAGAAAGACCGATAACAAAAGTTATTGGAATCAAGCTCAATTAAATAGGAGGAAATTTTTATGGCTATGCAGACAATTAAGAATGGTGGATTTGTTGCAGAGGAAATCGGAAAAATCAATGACAACTTCGCTGAAATCGAAAACGACTATGCGAAGCAGACTGATATTCCTTCGGTCCCTACAAAGACAAGTCAGCTGAGTAATGACAGCGGCTTTATTACAGCTTCAGCAATTCCGTCAATTCCGTCTAAGACTTCAGAACTCACAAATGACTCTGGCTTTATTACTTCAACAGCGATCGCGAATAAAGTTGATAAAGAAGCTGGCAAAGGTCTTTCAACTGAAGATTATACAACAGCTGAAAAGACAAAGCTCAGTGGACTTTCCGCCCCGACTAAGACAACATTCACAACAAATAGTTGGACAAACGGAACTTTCACAACAGCTGCAAATGGTAAGACTCCAGTTGCTGTTATGAGAAAAGACGGTTCTAATTATGGCATTGCACTCGTAGACGTGCAGGTTGTAAGTACCAATATTGTAATTACAGCAGATGAAGCATTTGACGGTTATGTCATTTCAGTTTAATTTTTGCTCACCTCATTTTGAGGTGAGTATAAAAGAAAGGCGGTGAAAAGTTGGGTTGGTTAGATAAATTAAGACGAAAACCAAAAACACATACTGTATATGCAGACATGCTAAATGGTTTTACTCCAATATTTTCACAGTTTGGAGATGACATATACTCAAGTGACGTAGTTCAGCAAGCAATCAATTGCATTGTTAGCGAAATGAAAAAGTTAACACCTCAACATGTAAGAGTAATGGATTGCGACGTAACTTCAGTACCTGGTGACATTCAAACTGTTTTACAATCTCCAAATGAAATCATGACGACTTCTGACTTCATTGAGAAGATAGTTTGGCAATTGCTCTTTAATTACAATTCATTTGTCATTCCAACACATGAAACTTTTGTTGATAAAAAAGGAAAAATACAAAAGCGTTGCACAGGTCTATATCCGATTCAGCCGACAAATGTTGACTTTTTACAGGATGCAAGCAATCAGTTATATGTGAAATTTACTTTCGCAAATAACTATGAAACAACTCTTGCGTATTCTGACGTGATTCATATTCGTCACCATTTTTCAGTAAATGAATTTATGGGTGGTAATGACTTAGGACAACCTGACAATGATGCATTATTAAAGACATTGGATTTGAACTGGCAATTACTCCAAGGTGTTTCAAAAGCAATGGTGTCAAGCTATGCTGTCAATGGTGTTGTAAAATTCAAGTCAATGATTGATGGTGGTAAAACTGAAAAAGCACTCGCAGAACTTGAGGAAAAACTCAAGAACTCTGAAAGTGGATTTTTACCGCTTGATATTACAAGTGAATTTATACCATTAGATAGAAAGATTGAGCTTGTTGATTCTGACACTCTAAAGTTTATCGATGAAAAAATCCTTCGTCATTTTGGTGTACCGCTTGCAATTCTAACTGGTGATTATACCAAAGAACAGTATGAAGCATTTTACCAAAAGACACTTGAGCCAATAATTATTGCAATGTCTCAAGCATTTACAAGAGCATTGTTTACACCGAGAGAAAGATCGTTTGGAAATAAGATTCAGTTCTATCCAAAAGATTTAATCTTTATGTCAGTTGAACAAACTCTTGAGATGGTTCGATTACTTGGTGACAGTGGTTCACTTTACGAAAACGAAAAGCGTGTTGCATTTGGTTTACGTCCATTACCTGAGCTTGAAGGTAAACGAATGCAGTCTCTCAATTATGTTGACGTTGAGTTAGCTGCAAAATATCAAACAGGCGATAAAAAAGAAGAAGAACCTAAAGAAGAAACACAGGATGGTGATGAAGATGAAGAAAGTTAATTTCAACACTTTGGCAGACTATATTGGATTAAGTTCTGAAGTTGCAAATTTACCAACTGATGAAAGTGAGTGCACTTGTGGTGCAACATTTCTCGCTGTTGACACTGGCGATATGTACATTCTCTATGAGAAAACTTGGTACAAACTTTAAGAGGTGCTAAGTATGAAAATGGATAAACGATTATATGGAATGCTCAATAAAAAAATCAAGAACAGTGGCGGTGGCGGCTCAGGTGGTACGTCCATTTATACAAAAAATGCGACGATAAATGAAGATGGAAACTTAATCATTACTCTATCTGATGGAAGCGTTATCAATGCTGGACGTTGTGTTGGACCTCAAGGTGAAGCCGGTGAAACTGGTGCTACAGGTCCTACTGGTGAAACTGGTCCAGCAGGTAAAGACGGAACTAATGGTGTTAATGGTGAAGATGGTGTTGATGGAATTTCTCCAACAATTGAAGTGTATTCTAACACTGCTAACTCATATCAGTTGAAGATAAATAATGCAGATGGCACTTCATTTATTACACCTAATCTTCGTGGTACAGGTGGTGCTACTACTCGTTATTATGTGTTTGACAATGCACTTTATACCAACTTTACTGATACGATTTATACAATTTATAACGGTGAATTGAAATCAGTGCAGGACTACATTGACACTAACAGTAGTTTTTGTCATGAAAAAAATAACCATGCGTTGTCTTATGATACATCAGTATTTGGTTGGGCTGGAAAAGCAACGAGCTTCAGCTTAACACCAATGACAATTGAGAGCACTCAAATGTTGTTATACGGCTATATTTCAAGCGCAAGTAAAGCTGGTGAATTTATTAAATTCATTCCGTCAGGACTTGTTAGCGGTTCAACAAATCTTGAAAAAGCTCAGAGCATTCAAACACTTTTAGCAGCTGGAAATGAAAGTATTATTTCGCTTGATTTTGAATTTGTATACGCAACAAATGGTGTAACAGAAGCTGTAAGTTTGGACAGCGTTCCGTCAGGTGAATATTATGTTTGCTGGACAGCGACAAGTGACAACAGTATACCAAAAATCAACGATATTACTATTGTTTAAGGCGGTGATTTGAATGGAAAAATCTAAATTATTTTTTGCTTGTGAAATGAGAGCGAAGAAAGATGACACTCATGGTACATACATAACAGGTAAGCCGATTGTCTTTGATTCGAGAACTGACCTTGGTTGGTTTGATGAAATCATTGACAGAGGTGCACTTGATAAAACAGATCTCAGAGACGTCAAATTTTTAGTGAATCACAACACTGACATGATTCCTCTTGCTCGTTCAAGAAACAACAATAAAAACTCAACAATGCAACTCATGCCAACAGATGATGGCATGGACATTCGAGTAAATCTTGACGTTGAAAATAATTCAGAAGCAAGAGCTTTATACTCAGCTATCGAACGTGGTGATATTTCCGGAATGTCATTCATGTTTGGCATAGATGGTGAAGAGTGGGAAGAGCTGGAGAGCGAACACCCGACTCGTCACATTAAATCAATTTCAAAAGTGTTTGAAGTAAGTGCGGTTACATTCCCTGCTTATGAAAGCACAGAAATTTCAGCACGTTGTAAGAGTACATTGGACAATGTACGAAGCGCATTGGACAATGCGAAAAACAGCGATATTGAAATGCTTAAACTTAAAAACAAAATCTTAGGAGGTTTTTAATCATGAGAAAGAAAATGCTTGAAAAGAGAATGCAGAGATTACTTGACAAGAAGAAGAAGCTCGTTGAGCGTTCACAGGCCTCAACTGATATCAATGAAGTTCGTTCTATTAACGAGCAGCTCGAAGACTTAAATGAAGACATTCAGGATATTCAGGATGAGCTTGATTCACTTGAAGAAGATGATGAACCAACTCCTGCTGAACCTACACCAGCAGAACCTAATGAAAGAAGCTTCAATCCAATGGCTTCATTCTCAACTGTTCAGCCTACTGAAAAAAGAACAGGTAATGCGCTTGACTCAATTGAGTACAGAAACGCATTCATGAAGTATGTTCAGACTGGTAAATGGGAATATGAAAAGCGTGCTGATGAAACTCTTATTACTTCAGACGTTGGTAAGATTATTCCAAATACAATTATGAACGAGTTCCTCAAAGAACTCAAGACATACGGTAACATTTACAATCGTGTTCGTAAGCTCAATGTTAAGGGCGGCGTTGAGTTCCCAATTCAGGAACTTGTGCCAACAGTAACATGGATTACAGAGACAACAACTTCTGAAACTCAGAAAGCACCTGAAATCAATCAGTCAATTTCATTTGGCTATCACATTGTTGAAGCAAGACTTTCACAGTCACTTCTTTCACAGGTTGTTTCACTCAATTATCTCGAAACTGAGATGGCTCGACTTCTCGCTGAAGCATTCGTTAAGGAGTTTGACAGAATCGTTATTTCAGGTACTGGTGCAGGACAGCCGCTCGGTATTCTTAATGATACAAGAGTTGCTGCTTCTCATAAGATTACATTCTCAGCTGCTGACCTTGCAGACTGGACAAAGTGGAGAACAAAGTTCTTTGCTAAGGTTCCTCTCTCATACAGAGGTGGCGGTGTATTCCTTATGACTGCTGAAACTTGGGAAACACATTTCATGACTCTCAAGGATGCAAACGATCGTCCACTCGGTACTGAAACATATGGTATTCAGGATGGTTTAACAACTTGCAGATTTGTAGGTCGTGAAGTAATTCTCGTTGAACCTGATATTCTCAAGGACTATTCTGCGGCTGCAACAGGTGAAGCTTTTGCTATCTACTTCAAGCCAACAGATTATGTTGTTAATACAAATCTTCAGATTGGATTCAAGCGTTGGTTTGATGACGATAAGAATAAGTATTTCAACAAGGGTCTTTGCATCATGGATGGTAAGCTTCTTGACACTAACAGCGTGTATATTTTCAACAAGTAATGTGAAGGAGTGAGCATGATGAGCAAGATTGAAGCTTTAAAAAAGCTTGCTGTTTCAGTGGGTTGCGCTGAATCAATTGAAAAAGTTGAAGGCGCATCAATTGTCGAAGTAATTAACTTCATTGCAGACAATTATCCAGGTTCAGAAGCACTTAAGACTTTGACTATAACTTCAGTTGCTGGTGATGCTTTTGGCACAACTAAAATCACAGTTGTGCCGACTCTCACCGCTGGCAATTCATATGGTTATATGACCAATCCAACAAAAATTGATGAACCAAATTATTTGGATTCAGCAAGTGAGTACACTACTTGGAATGGAACAGATGCCATTGAAGTTGAAGATGGTCATTACATTGCAATAGTAGAATTGAACGCTGATAAGAAAATCGTTAAGTTTGGTCAGGCTACAGCAATTGCTAATCTTGGCTAAGGAGGAAATAACATATGACAGATACAGAGATTTTAAATAAAGTCAAAACCAGTATTGGTATTACTGGAACATATCAAGATGATACGTTGCTTGAATATATTGCTGAAGTAAAGTTATTCCTTGAGGATGCAGGTGTACCTACTGAGATTATTGAATCTACTGTATCTGCCGGTGTTATTACGAGAGGTGTTTCTGATTTATGGAATTATGGAGCAGGAACTGCTAACTTAAGTGATTATTTTATGCAACGTGCATTTCAACTTAAATATGCAAAGATTCCACATGAGTTAACTGAGTTGACTGTTAAATCTAAACCAGGTACAACAATTGGAACAACTCAAATCACAATTGAGAATGCTCCAAGCGAAGTAAATTATCGATATGCTTTTAATGTCGAACTTCCTGAGTACGATGAAGATTTATCAGATTGGATATATTGGGATGGCATTTCTGAAATTATTGCTGAAGACGGCCACAAGATTTGCATTGCGCAAGTAACGTCGGAAATTCTGGCGCGAAGTGCAGGCATTGTAATTGTTGCTGCAAATTTGGGGTGATTCAAAATGTATAGACCAAGTGGTCCATTTAATGTTCCTATGTTTTTGCTTATTCCGCAAACAAAAACAATTAAAGGTTCAACTAAGAAATCCTATCCAGATGCAGGTGAGTTAATCTATTGTTCTTTTAGAACATTTGGAGGAACTGAGCGAACTGACAATGACGTGTTGATAGTTGAAGACACAGCTGTTGTTGAAACTTGGTTTAGACCAGATATTAAATCAGATTGCATATTGGAAAGCACCGATGGATTAAGATATGAAATCTTAGGTACACCTGAAAATATCAGTATGAGAAATCAGGTTTTGAAATTCAAAATAAGAGCAATTCGAGGTGGTGCTTAATGGCTAAAAATAAATTAACACTTAATTTTACAGCCTTTGAAGAATATGCCGAAAAGCTTGATGAATTAGGTGGAGATTTAAAAGCTGTTACAGAAAAAGCATTACAAAATTCTCATGACTATGTGACTCCAAAAATACATAGAGCAATGAGAAAACACCGTCGAACTGGCAGAACTGAAGATAGTATTACTGATGATGCAAAAGTTGAATGGAGCGGAACAGTAGCAAGTGTAGACGTTGGTTTTGATATTCTTGATGGTGGTTTACCTTCAATATTCCTTATGTATGGTACACCGAGAGTGCAAAAAGACCAAGAGTTATATGATTCTATTTACGGTAGTAAAACCAAAAAAGAAGTTGCAAAGCTACAAGAAAAGACATTTGCAAGAGCAATAAAGAAAGTGATGGGAGGTTAGCATGGAAGATTTATTGATTGAAGTTCTTAGTCAATTTGGCTATCCAATAATGCTTCAAGGTTCATTGCTTGCAAATAAACCATATCCCGATCACTTCTTTACTTTTTGGAATAACTCGTCTGATAGTGAATCATTTTATGACAATGATGAAAATTCAATCGTATATGACTATGACGTGAATTTTTATTCTATCAATCAAGAATGGGTTTATTCAAAATTAAGAGAGGTAAAAGCCGCTCTGAAAAAAGCTGGCTTCATAATCTCTGGTGATGGTTACAGCGTGATGAGCGATGAATCAACACATGATGGAAGAGGTATGAATGTTAAATATCTAAAATACTAAGGAGGAAATTTTATGGCTGCAGAAAAGATTTTTGAATTTCGTGGCGTTGACAACCTTGTATACGCAAAGGTTCTCACAGACACGAAAGAGAAATTTATTACAGGCGAAGTAAAGTGGCTTTCACCAGTTGCTGAAATTGGCCGAACAACTGAGAGCTCAAGCGAATCTCATTTCTATGATAACAAGCCAATGATTGTTATTTCATCTGTTGGCTCTGACGAGTTATCACTCACTGTTGCACCTCTTGACCTGCCGACTTATGCAGAAATCACTGGTCAGATTTTTGATGCTGAGACAGGTTCACTCATTGAAGGTGAAAGAAATAACGACTATTACGCTATTGGTTACAGAACCAAGGGTACAGACGGTAAGTATCGTTATGTTTGGAGATACAAAGGTCAGTTTGGTATTCCTGATGAAACAAGCGCAACCGAAGATGACGGTACAGATACAAATAACACTCAGCTCACATGGACAGGTGTTCAGACAATTCACGAGTTCAAGAAGTATGGAAAGTCAGCAAAAGCTCTTATTTGTGATGAGCGCTTTGAAGCTGTTGACTTTACAACATTCTTCGATGACGTCAAGACACCGGACACTCTGCAAGGCAGTGGTGTAAGTACAACTAAGATGCCGCTTATCTATCCTGAAACAGAATCATTTACAGGAATAGCTGCAATTTCAATCGTATGTGCGACACCAAATGCAAAAATCTACTACACAACAGATGGCACTGAACCAGCTGTAACGGTAACAGGAACAACTCAGGAATACACTGCACCGTTTACAATCACTGCGACTACAACAATTAAAGCGATTGCAGCTGCTAACGGCCTTGCTAATAGCCTTATTGCAACAAGAACATACACAAAAGCAGACTAACTAATCAGGCGACTTTTGTCGTCTGATTTGAATCTTAAATTTGGAGGGTTAAAGTTATGAACTTAAAGTTAAACATTTACGATAAAACAGGAAAAGAAGTCATTAAGACAGTTGAAGCCGATACATTTGATTTAATGTTTGGCACGATCGTCAAGCTGATGGATTTGCTTAAGCTTGAAGATATTGATAATAATCTTGAAGTCTTAAAGGTTATTTACGGCGCATGGAATGAAATCACTGACGTGTTATCAACCGTTTTCCCAAGCATGACAGATGAAGATTGGAAAACAGTCAAGGTCAAAGAGCTTGTTCCAATCATTATCGAAATCGGTAAGTTTGCAATCACAGATGCTTTAGCCATTCCAACTGATTCAAAAAACTAAGCGAGGGCGCGAAGTCAGCCGCGTCCTTCTCAGAGTTATTGATACAAATCAATTACAACGTGTGCAAAGAGTTTCCTGCCTTTACTCCTTTCACATTAGAATGTGAATCATATCACAGAGTAATTGATTTGTATTCTAACATTCGTAGGATTCAAATCAGACAAGAAAAACAGACTAAAAAACCAAATGTTATAAGAAAACCAGCTGGCGACAATTGGTTTTAAGGTGGTGAGAATATGGCTAAAGGCAACGAATCAACAACCAAATTCAAAGCCGATATTTCTGAATTAAAGAAAGCATTCCAAGAAGCTCAACGACAAGTTAGACTTGCTAATGCTGAGTTTAAAGCTGCAACCGCAGGAATGGATGATTGGACAAAATCAGCTGATGGTTTATCTGCAAAAATCACTCAGTTAAATAAAGTTCTTGATGGTGAAAAGAAGAAGCTCGCAAATCTCGAACAGCAATACAGACGTACAGTTGAAGAGCAAGGTGAAAACTCAAAAGGTGCACAAGAGCTTGCGATAAAAATCAACAACCAAAGAGCAGCTATTGGCAAGGTTGAAAAAGAGCTTGGTAAATATAATTCTGCTCTTGAAGAAGTTAGTCAAGAAAGCAAAGACGTTGACAAGTCAAGCGATAAAGCGAGCAAAGCCATTAAAGACGTTGGAGACAGCTCGAAAAAAGCAGAAAAGGAAACAAGCAATTTTGGTAAAGCTCTTGGTGGTGCTCTCAAAAAAGGTTTACTTGGTGTAGCAGGTGCAGCCGTAGGTGCAGTAGCTGGATTCTTGGCAAGTGGTGAAGCAAGTCAAGAATTTATGGAAGATATGGGTAAGCTCGAAGCTGGATTTACTTCAAGTGGACATACTGCTGAGACTGCTAAAAAGTCATATGAAGGTATGGTCGGAATCTTAGGTGAGACTGACCAATCTGTTGAAGCTGTGAACCACTTAGCCAAGTTAACTCAAAGCGAAGAAGAGCTTGCTAAATGGACTGATATCGCTGCTGGTATTTATGGTACATTTGGTGATTCACTTCCAATTGAAGGTTTAACTGAAGCGGCAAATGAAACAGCTAAAGTCGGTGAAGTTACAGGACCTCTTGCTGATGCATTAAATTGGGCAGGTCTTTCAGAAGATGAGTTCAATGCAAAACTTGCAGCATGTGCAGATGAGCAAGAAAGAGCAACGTTAATTACTGAGACATTAAATGAAACATATCGAGATGCGGCAGATGCTTATAAAGAAGTTAATGGTGACTTAATCGCAGCAAGACAAGCAACCTCTGATATGAATGCAGTAATGGCTGAGATGGGTCAAATCGCTATGCCAATCACGACTGCTCTTAAAACTGGATTCACAAGTCTCATTCAGTCAATGCTTCCTGGTCTTCAAGAAGTTGGAGATGGAATCACAGGTTTAATAAATGGCACAGCAGGTTCAAGTGAAAAATTACAAAGCGGACTTCAAAGTGTCTTTGATGGATTACTTGGAAAAATCACAGGTGCATTGCCTCAGATTTTACAAATTGGATTACAGATTATAACGAGCTTGATTCAAGGAATTGTGAATGCACTGCCTCAGCTGATAAATTCTATTATTGATATTATTCCACAGATAACACAAGCGTTGCTGTCATTATTGCCTCAGCTTGTGACTGTTGGTGCAGAGCTAATCAAAAATATTTTGATTGGTTTAGGAGAAATGCTTCCTGAAGTCGTAATGCAAATTATTGAGATTGTTCCTCAGATTGTAGATGCATTGGTGAATGCTATTCCTGAGTTGATTAGCGGAGCGGTTACATTCTTACTTGCAATCGTAGATGCAATTCCAGAAATTATTCCACCGTTGCTTGCTGCCATTCCTCAAATAATTGACACATTGACAAGCGGTTTACAAACTGCGATTCCTCAATTATTGGAGAGTGCAATCCAACTTTTGAATGCGATCGTTGAAGCTTTGCCAATAATTATTGATTCTCTTGTGGCAGCTTTGCCTGACATTATAGCAGCTATAATCAACTTCTTTATGACAAATATTCCTGTTTTATGGAATGCCGCAATTCAGTTATTCATGGCTTTAGTGCAAGCGATTCCAACAATTTGTCTTGAGTTGCTTAAAGCTGTTCCTCAAATTGTAATGGCAATCTTGCAAGGTCTGAGTCAATTGCCGTTAATGCTTGTTAACTTCTTCACAAGCATTTGGGAAATGATTAAGAATGTATTTGCTCCTGTTGTAAACTGGTTCAAATCCAAGTTTGAAATGGCATGGAATATGGTCAAGCAAATTTGGACACAACCGAAAAAATTCTTTGCTGACTTATGGACCAAGATAAAGGAAATATTTTCAAAAGTCGGAGATTGGTTTAAGGAAAATTTTGGTAAAGCTTGGGACAATGTGAAATCTGCATTTGAACCAGCAAAAAATTTCTTTGCCAATGTATGGTCAGATATTAAGTCTGCATTTTCAGCTGTAAAAAGTTGGTTCTCTGTTACATTTTCAGGTGCATGGGAAGGAATTAAATCGGCATTTTCATCAGTGAAAAGCTGGTTCTCTGATTTATGGTCAGGCATTAAGAGCGTTTTTAGTGGAGTTGGAGATTGGTTTGGAGACACTTTTGATAAAGCAGTTTCAGCTATTAAAGCTCCAATCAATTATGTAATTGATGCTTTGAACTACTTAATCAGAGGCATGAACAAAATATCATTTGATATTCCTGATTGGGTACCAGGTATAGGTGGTAAAAACTTTGGCATTGATATCGGTGAGATTCCGAAGCTTGCCATGGGTGGTATTATTGACAAACCGACTACTGCAATCATTGGTGAAAACGGAAAAGAAGCCGTTATTCCACTTGAAAATAATACTCGTTGGCTTGATATTGTGGCAAGTAAACTCGCTACAAGGTTAGATAATTTCAATCTCAATATAAACGGTCAAGCTACTCCAAATGTGGTTAATAACTTCTATCAGACAAACAACAGTCCGAAGTCATTAAGTCGTTTAGATATTTATCGCCAATCAAAAAATCTGCTTAGCATGAAGGGGGTTTAGTCCATGTACTACACATTGAAAGTTGAAAATCAGTCAGGTGAGATTTTAGATTTTACCAACAATAAGAACTATGACGTGTTAAAGATAGATGGGTTAACTCCTCCTTCTGCTTCGTTGAATTTTTCAACAATGGCTAACTTCGACGGATCGATTTACAATAGTGCTCAACTTGGAAATCGCAATATTGTATTAACAATCAAGGTACATAATGACGTTGAAGCAAATCGAATCAATCTATATGGAATCTTTAAACTGAAGAAAAAAGTCAGACTTTATTATGTCAATGGTTTACGAGACGTATACATTGATGGTTATGTTGAAACATTCGAAGGTGACTTATTTGTAATAAATGAGCAAATTCAAATCTCAATAATTTGTCCAAATCCATATTGGAAAGAAAATAAATCTACTTCAATTGAGTTCTCAAATGTTGTGGATTTATTTGAGTTTCCATTTGCTATTGAAGAAGAAGGAATTGAGTTCAGTAGACTCAACCAAATCTCAACAGAATATATCGATGCAGGTGAAGTTGAAGTTGGTGCAATTATTGAATTTCATGCTCTGACAAATCAGATATTGAATCCAAAAATTTATAACAGAACAACTCAAACGTTCTTTGGTATAAATTTTGATATGAACGAAGGTGACACTATTCGAATCAATACTATTCGAGGAGAAAAATCAGTCGTGTTAATTCGTGATGGTGCTGAAATAAATATCATAAATAACCTTATTCAAGGTTCAACGTGGATTCAACTGATTCCTGGAAATAATGAAATCTCTTATGAATGCGATGAAGGCAGCGCAAATGTTGTTGTGACAGTAACAGCAACCAAATGTTTTGAAGGGGTGTAAATTATGCAATTGTACATAAAAAACAAATCCTTTGAAACTATCGCTTTGATTGATGAATATACTTCTGTTATTTGGACAAAAAGATATTTCACCTGTGGTGATTTTGAGTTGTATTTGCCTGTCACTTCAAAGCTTCTTGAGATTCTTGCTATTGGCAATTATGTATATCGCTTAGATGATGACGAAGTTATGGTTATCGAGAAAATAGAAATCACAACTGATGCTGAGACTGGTAATTACTTAATTGTCAGTGGCCGAAGCTTAGGAAGTATTATTGGTCGTAGAATTGTTTGGAATATGACTTCATTCGATATGCCTGTTGGTGATATTATTAAGTATTTGCTCAATGCAAATGTTATCAATCCAACTATTACAGAAAGAAAGATTGACAATTTCTCATTCATTGATAACACTTCATCGTCACAGAAAATACAGAAGCAAATTACAGGTGACAATTTGTTGACAGCAATTGAAACACTTTGTACGACATACGGATATGGCTGGAAGGTAAAGCTTATTGATAACTCATTTGAATTTGAATTATATGAAGGAACCGATCGTTCTTATAACCAGGCTGCAAATCCTTATGTTGTATTTTCACCTGAGTTCGATAACTTAATCAATAGCAAATATAACCTTGATTCTACTACTTTTGCGAATGTTGCTTTAGTAGCCGGTGAAGGTGAAGGCGTAGCAAGAAAACGCCAAAGTGTTGGAAATGCTTCTGGCTTAGACAGATACGAAATCTATGTTGAAGCTAATGACATGTCAACTAATTCTGAAGAGACAATTTCAGCAAGTCAATATGAAACTATGTTGAAAGAGCGAGGCCTTGAGAAACTTGCAGAAGCAACTGCTACTGAAGCATTTGAAGGTGACGTTGAATCGACATACGCTTATAAAACAGATTGGAATATCGGAGACATTGTTCAGATAGAAAATGAATTTGGTATTACAGCAACGTCAAGAATTATTGAAGTGATTGAAGCTGAAGATGCAAGTGGTCACAAAATAATTCCAACATTTGAAAAATGGGAGGTTTGAAAATGGCAATAAAAAGTGGATTTTTCAATAGTCTTAATGGAGACAGAAAATATAATGCTGAAGATATGTCAGAGTATTTTGATGGACTTATTACTGATGGTGTTTTTGAAAGCATTGGAAACAAGTTGCAAGTCACTGCTACTGGCTCAGATATGACAATAAATATCAATTCAGGAAGAGCAATGATTGATTGTCATTGGCTCAAGAATGACAGCGCTTATAATATTACATTAAGTCCTGCTGACGTTCAGCTCTCAAGATATGACAGCATTGGAATCAAGCTTGATTACAATGAGAGAGCAATTACATTTATTGTTCACGAAGGTAATTTAGGAACTGCTCCAGTAATTTCACGACCTTCCAATACTGAGTCAATCAAATACTTATGGCTTGCAGATATTCGTGTTAGCTCAGGTGTTTCATCTGTAAGGCAAGGCAATATTATTGACCGAAGAGGAACAAGTATTTGTCCATGGGTAACAGGTTTAATAAAGCAAGTTGATACCTCTCAATTATTCTCTCAATGGCAGCATGCATGCCAAAGTTTTTATAATGAGCTGAATGCTTATTTTGATGATAAGAAAGCAGAGTATGAAAACTGGTTTAGCACTCTCACTGAGACATTAACTGTTGATACATACATTCAGAAATATCAGAACAGCTATGAAGTGACAAAAGAAACAATGGAGCTTTCAATTGGTATACCAGAGTATGACAATACAAAAGATATTCTCTTTGCTAATATCAACGGCGTTGAGTTCATTGAAGGTGTTGATTACCAAATCTCAGGTGATAAGATTGTTCTCTTTAATTCAATCAAAGGCGATAACCAAATCACATTCATTGTTCTCAAATCAAAAATTGGTTCATCTACATAATAAAAAGCCTCTCAATCGAGAGGCTCTTCTTTTTGCCATTCTTCTAATGTTCGGAAGTCATTCTCTTTTTGAATGGCTTCTATTTCTTTTTGCTCATCTTCAGTTAAATCTTCAGATTCTAAACCAATCAATAATTCTTGATGAATCTCTTCGATCTCAGCTTGAATCGCATCTAAGCGTTTTATTAGTCGCTCATATTGCTCTTTGTTAATTGCCATAAATATCACCCCTTGAACCGATTTTTATTATTTTGATTATATCATAATCCTGATTAAAAATTACTCGATAATCGTTAACCCTTAGACGATATAATTCGTCAAATCCTTTGAGCTTTTTAATGTCACCAGTTGGAATCTTATTGACTGCTGCAATAATTTGCTCTCTTTTTGGTCGATGCAACTTCATTAAATATTTGTAAGCTTGCTTAGAATATCTTATTTCCATTATTTCACCTCTCTTCTATAATTTAATTATACCACAAAAATGGTACAAAGTATACAATTATTTTCTCTAAACTTTGTTTATTTTGCCTATTTACATTATACCACTTTTGTGGTATAATAATAACATAAGATAAATCAAATCTTAAACATTTAAATGAAAGAGGTAAACATTATGAAAATTGAAAAAATCAGAACAGGTGAATATGTTACAAGTGATGGAAAAATCACAATCGAAAAAGATGGTGGTTACTGGTACGCTTCTGATACTAAGACAGGTCAGTCAGTTGTAGACTCAGAGCGCACTCTGAGAGAAATCAAAGCTTCACTCGAAGGCTATCTCGCAAATAGATAAAACCGACAAAACCGAGCGGGAGCGGTAAATCTCCCGCAGAAAGCGAGGATATTATGAAAAACAGAGTAAAGAAAATCGAAGATGCGCTTGTTAAAAAGGTGCTTGCAAACGGTGGACGTTGGTGCAATCTTACAATGAAAGCAACAGGTGAAGTTTTCAAAGTAAGAAGAACTGGTTATAAAAGCTTTGAAGATTTCGATTGTGATAGTTGCGAACTTTTAGATGAAGACGGCAACGTTTTGGTACAGGCAAGCAGACCTCTTGAAATCGCAGAGTATATCGCAGCAAGATACTAATCGAAAGCGAGGTGATATTATGAAACTTTTTACAGCTCAAGAAAGAAACGCATGGAATGAAGTATTATTCTGGGCAAGAAGACTCAGTTACAAATCAGCCGACAGCCACCCAGAGTGGAGAACGAAATACGAAGAAGCAAAGAAACGTCTTGAAGAGATTAAGAGAAACAAGTAAACCAAATAAACCTTGCGGTGGAGGTTAACCGCAGAAAGGTTTTTATCATGGAAAAATCAATTTACAATGTTTTAAAGTCGATCGGATGCCCAATGTCATTGCATGGCGCAGAATATATCACTGAAATTATAGTGGCTATTGACTATTACAAATCCGTCAAAAAAGAAGTACCTACTCTTTGTGCACTATATGATATGGTTGCAGAGAATTATAATAAGAGTCGTGAGAGCATTGAAAGATGCATTAGAAGTGCGATTAAAAAAACGTTTGATAATATATCTATCAAGAAGATAGATGAAATTTTTGGACCTATTGACTATCCAACTAACAAACAGTTCATCTACTGCATTTACAACTACATAAAATTTTCAGAGGAAGAAAATGATTAAGAAGATATTTTACACATTGAGCATAATTTTTATAATGTGGTTTTTCCTCAGCTATTTCGAAATCTTATGCAAGAATGATTGTGAAAGACCAATTTATAGTGAATATAATATTTTCACCATAGCGATGGAAATATACGAAAAAAGCTCCCATTAGTTTGGGAGCTTTCTTAGCATTTCAAGATACTCTTGATTCTCAATAATATCTTCAAGCTTGCAATTGAGAACCAAACATACCTTTAAGATTGTATCGATTCTCGCGTGGTCAAACTCTTTAGCACCTTGTTCATAATGCTGAAGCGTACGCAAGCTCAATCCTGCTTTCTCTGCAAGTTGAGATTGAGACAAGTTAGCAGCTTGTCTCATCTCTTTCAATTTTTTGGTCATGCTATTCCTCCTTTAGTATTCATTTGTGAATAGAATCGTCGTATAGGAGCGATCCCATTCGGTAATTATGTAGATATCGCCATGCTTACTATTATAGCGTGCGACAATTCTATCGTCATCTAAATCATTCATTCGCTTGTCTTCTTCGGGAATATCTCCCCAATCTTTCTTATAATAGCGACGTATTGATTCTATTATGAATAGCGAAAATTCATTATTCTTCTCGATAGTTCCTGCAATTCCCCGTGTCATTACTACTTGACCTAATTTCATTTTCCTATCCCCTTTATTAAAAAGAGGCCGAAGCCTCTTAGTATTTAGTTTCATCTTCAAATATGTCATATGAAAATTCAACGTACTTTGCGAAATTGTCTTGGATATGGTTATCCTTTCTCAATTTCTCGTATTCTCTTACGAACTCATTTAGCTCGCAATATCCTGCGGTAATCATTTCTTCTAACATTTTCAGCTCTCTCATTTTTCATTCACCTCACTTCTTAATATAATTATACCATAAAAGTGGTAGTTTGTAAATAGCTATTTTCATCTCTTGTACCACAAAAATGGTACAAAGTATACAATTATTTTCTCTAAACTTTGTTTATTTTGCCTATTTACATTATACCACTTTTGTGGTATAATAATAACATAAGATAAATCATATGAAAGAGGTAAATAAAATGTATAGAATCACATTTAAAACAAAATACGGTCTTGAAGATTTTTATGACGTTGAAGCAACTTCAAAAGAAACTGCTTATGAAGAAGCATTAAATTCAACATTCTCATGGTTACACGATTTGCTTGCAGAAGCAACAATCATATCAATCGAAGAAAAATAAGGAGGTAAGAATCATGAAAAATCAGAAAGAAATAATTGAGGCATTAAATTTATTACTTAGCGAAAGCGAACGTCTTGAATCACATGATGATTTTGTTGAAGTTCAAGAAATGCTTGAAAAATTAACAGAAATTTTTCAGTCCAATTGAAGCAACCCTGATGAGTCTTTGAAAATTAAGACGAAACGGTCGAAAGACCGTCGGTTGTATAAACCAAATAAAACTTGAAAGAGGTAAGAATCATGATTGATTTAAGAAGTTTAAAGAATGACGAGCTCAGAGACATTGCTCGTGAATATTGCATTACAGGTGCTTGGAAGATGAACAAAGACACTCTGATTGACACAATCATCAGAAACGCAGAACTTAATAAACACTTTGACAAGTTCTATGACTCCGAGAATGCGCCAGAACAGACCCAGGATGCGCCAGAATTAACAGAAGAAGCTGAGGCTGATAGTTTACCTAGCGAAAAAGAAGAAGCCGTAGAACGTCCCGTAGAGCCTTCTAACAATGGCTGGGAAAAAATCGCTAAGAAGAACATTAAGTTTGCTTATGACTGGATAACTGGTGAAAACGAAAACACTCTTCAGGATTGTGAAGAAGACAGCGACGAATACAAAGCTTCATATAACTATCTTCATAGCGGAAACGAAATCATGAATGATATTTATCACGAAGCAATCACAACTGAATATGGTGAAGGTTATAGCGGTGGACCTGCTCCAACTGAAATGAGATTCGCTGGTAAAGAGTTTTGCAAAGCATATATCAAAGAGCTTCTTAAGAAAGATGGCTATCTCAATGAATCACTCAAAGGCTATGGTGCATGGGTGGTAGACAGAGAGACAAAAGAACTTACAACAGTTGTTGGTGAAGCTGAATCTCGTGAAGCATTCTATCAGTCAATCAAAGGTCAGTATCGAGTGAGACTTATTACAAAGCCTGAAAAGCTCGAAGAAGAATGCAAGCAGTGGGAAATTCGTCATGCAAGAAATCTGAAGATAAAACAAGAGAAGTACGCTGCCAACAAAGAGAAGGCAAAGGAAATGAACATGAGCGTAGCAGAGTACAAAAAGTGGGTGAAAGAGCATGAATAAAATTGTTGAGATTCTTATGAAACGTGATAACATGACAAGAGAAGAAGCTGAATCATTGGTCGAAGAAGTTCGAGATGAAGTACTCTTCGCTGACCCATTTGATGCTGGTGATATTTTACTTGACAGACTATGTTTGGAACCTGACTTTCTTGTAGATTTGTTCTAATAATAAACACGTAATATACACAAGAATCTGCAAAGTGTTGGCGTGTTAACATTTGTGGTAAAATGGTATATACTATCTTCATATATGCTCGAGGCCTTGAAAGCTTGATTCTATTAGCTTTTGAGGCCTCTAAAACTATCTAAAATCATAGCTATAATATACAAAAAATATACACAAAGTTTGGCTATATTTTTTCTCAAAAACTATTTACATTGTACCACTTTTGTGGTATAATAATATTAGAGATGAGAGATAAGTCTCATCAAGATTAAGGAGGACTAATCATGAAAGATTACAAAACTTGGAGACAGGACAAAATCAGAAGTGAAGTTTATAACGCATTAGCAGAAATTATGTTCGAGAATGAAGGAACCAAAGAAGATATGGACAAAGCGCTTGAATGGTTCAACAAGAAGTTTTATGAAGGAGAGGAAGAAGATTATGCGTAAGATGAGAGGTAAATTTTGGACAAGAGAAGATGAAATGATTGCTGATATCGAAAATGAAACAGACTATGACGTGTTAGGTGTTTTCTATGGATATATGAACGTCATTGATAGAACTGAATCAGACGGAGAAGAAATTGAAATTGAGCTCATAAGAGCAGGAAATACAATTGCTATTCGATAAATAATAAAGCCACTCGTTATTGAGTGGCTTTTATTTGTCCATAGAAGCGTTCTAAGCTGCTTCTGACTGTATCTATATTAAATCTTATTGATGGCCTCTACAAGCTGTTCTGTGGTCTTGTGAGTGTATACTCGCTCAGTTATATCATTGCTTGTATGTCCAAGAATCAATTTGACAATTGTTCGATCGACACTTGCGTTATCCAACATAGTGGCAGTGGTATGTCGGCAGTCATGAGGAAGGTGCTTCATTCCTAAAGATTCCATAAGAGGCGTGAACTGTCGTTGAATGTAATTGTTATAGCTCATCTTCTTACCTGTTGGGCTTACAATAAGATATTCATTTGACATATCGATTAGCTTTACAATTTTCTCATGAATTGGAATTATTCTGTCTTTACTTGCTTTAGTCTTGATTCCACCAATCAAGAATCGTTTTTCTAAATCAATGTCTGACGTTTTGATTAGCAATAATTCTCCTACACGCATGCCTGTGTATATCATAATAAGTATGCTACTAACATAAGGCTTGTCCAAATTATCCCATAACGTTTGAATCTCTTCGTCAGAGAAAGGTGTACGAACAAGTGAAGTTGTCATTTCACCTGGGTCTACAAACTTCGAATAATCTTTCTCAACAATATCATTCTCAAGTGCAAACTGATACAGCTGTGAAAACAAAGTCTTTATTTTACTTCTGACTTGAAACGATAAATGGTCATTCTCATTTATTACTCTCTGCATGTGAGTCTTTCGCATTTGTCTAAATTTCATATTGTGAAGAAATGAGCATTTGTTAAAAGACGTTTTATATCCTCGAACATTACTCTGAGAAATCTTTGGAAACTTCTCTTCTGACCATTTCTCATATATTTCAGCAAAAGTAATTTTGTTATTGTCCAAATCATAAGGGTCATTATTATATTGAGCTAATGCAATCATCGCATCCGATCGTTCTTCAAAATATCCAATATTCTTATAAAGTTGTTTTCCTTCATCTGTCCATCCAACTGTTACTCTAGCGCAATAAGGTCTTCTTCTATTTCCTCCTAATTTGAATACTGAACCATATCCATTTGGATTCTTCATATTTAGTTTTCTCCTTTCATTTAATTAAAAGATTAAATTCAAGATAATATAATTCAAGATTATTATTATATATATTTTATATATTTAGCATCAAAAGTCGACGTTGAAAATTTATACTATTTTTTTTTATATAAAATAAGCAATTTATCTTGACTTCTTGACTTTTTGACTCACGAATGAAGCTATACCTGACTTCAAGCCAATTCAAGATGAAAGAAATCATCTTGAATTTATCTTGACTTTTATCTTGACTTT
>ERZ780177.1128-NODE-1128-length-26289-cov-6.678128_pt1 | contig 26289 bp, 24 predicted proteins | sample MGYA00510973_ERZ780177 | MGnify/ENA primary metagenome ERZ780177 (study PRJEB29588, sample SAMEA2144396) | human gut metagenome | biome: human gut; feature: human-associated habitat; material: faeces | place: Denmark | collected 2008/2010 ...
TTACGGGCGGCTTCGTCGGCTACTTCGCGTATGCGATGCTCAGCTATGCCGAACCGACGCTCAGGATCAAGCGCGGCGCATGGGACGACTTCGATCTGATGCTGTTTGACAAGGTCATCGCATACGACCACCTCAAGCAGAAAATCGTGCTCATCGTCAATATGCAGACCGACAACGTTCTGGAGAATTACGGAAAGGCCTGCGCTTCACTTGAAGCAATGGCGGCGCTCATCGGAGATCAGACGCCGCTGCCGCCGCTCAGGGTCACGGAAAAGCCGCAGTTCACCTGCAACGTAACGGAAGAACAGTACACGGACATCGTGGAAAAGACGCGCGAATATATCTTCAACGGCGATATCTTTCAGGCGGTTCAGTCGCGGCAGTTCACGAGCCCTTATGCAGACAGCCTGCTTTCCGCGTATCGCGTGCTCCGCACCACCAATCCCTCGCCGTACATGGTGTTCCTTTCCGTTGACGGGGACGAGATCATGTGCTCCTCGCCGGAAACGCTTGTACGCCTTCAGGACGGCCGCCTGACTACCTTTCCGGTCGCCGGTTCCCGCCCGCGCGGAAAGACAGAGGAAGAGGACAAGGCGCTCGAGCGGGAGTTGCTCGCCGACGAGAAGGAGCTTTCCGAGCATAACATGCTGGTCGACCTCGGACGAAACGATCTCGGCCGCGTGTCCAGGGTCGGCACGGTCGAGGTTACGGATTATATGATGATTCACCGCTACTCCAGGATCATGCACATCTGCTCGCAGGTCGAGGGCGATATTGCAGAGCAGTACGACGCCTGCGACGCCATCGAGGCGGTGCTCCCGGCAGGGACCCTGTCCGGCGCGCCCAAGATCCGCGCGTGCGAGATCATTGAGGAGCAGGAGAGCGAGCCGCGCGGCGTATATGGCGGCGCGCTCGGCTATCTGGATTTTGCCGGCAACATGGACACCTGCATCGCCATCCGCATCGCCTACAAGAAAAACGGGCGCGTGTTCGTCCGCAGCGGCGCGGGCATCGTGGCAGATTCCATCCCTGAAACAGAGTATCAGGAATGCATCAACAAGGCGAAGGCCGTGGTCAGCGCCTTGACGCTTGCGCAGGAGGAAGACCTATGATCCTTTTGATCGACAATTACGACAGCTTTTCCTATAACCTCTACCAGCTCGTTGGCGCGATCGATCCAGACATCCGCGTCATCCGCAACGATGAGTTGCGCATCGAAGAGATCGACGCGCTGCATCCCGCGCGCATCATCCTCTCCCCCGGCCCTGGGTGGCCCGAAGACGCAGGCATTCTCATCGACGTTGTGAAGACGCTCTCGCCCCGCATCCCGACGCTCGGCGTATGCCTCGGGCATCAGGCCATCTGTGCCGCCTTCGGTGCGACCGTGACCTATGCTAAAGAGCTAATGCACGGTAAGCAGTCGCTCGTCCACTTCGACACGAGCTCGCGGCTCTTCCAAAACTGCCCCGAGACCGCGCCCGTCGCGCGCTACCATTCCCTCGCGGCCGACGCCGCCACCATGCCGGACTGCCTGAAAGTCACCGCCGTCACAGACGACGGCGAGATCATGGCCGTGCAGCACACAGACTATCCCATCTACGGGGTGCAGTTTCATCCCGAATCCATTATGACGCCGAACGGCAAAACCATGCTGGAAAACTTTTTGAAGGAGAATTGAAACCATGATCAAAGAAGCCATCGTGAAGATCGTCAACAAGGGCGATCTCAGTTATGACGAAGCCTACGCCGTGATGAACGAGATCATGAGCGGCGAGACCACCCCCACCCAGAACGCAGCGTTCCTCGCGGCCCTCTCGACCAAGAGCGCCCGCGCCGAGACGACCGATGAGATCGCAGGCTGCGCCGCCGCCATGCGTGACCACGCCACAAAGGTCGACACCGGCATGGACATCTTCGAGATCGTCGGCACCGGCGGCGACAACGCCCACAGCTTCAACATTTCCACCACCTCCGCCCTCGTTGCGGCGGCGGGCGGCATGAAGGTCGCCAAGCACGGCAACCGCGCCGCCTCGTCCCAGTGCGGCACGGCGGACTGCCTTGAAGCGCTCGGCGTCAACATCCAGCAGAGCCCCGAGCAGTGCGTGGAGCTCTTAAAAGAGGTCGGCATGTGCTTCTTCTTCGCGCAGAAGTACCACAGCTCGATGAAATACGTCGGTGCCATCCGCAAGGAGCTGGGCTTTCGCACGGTGTTCAACATCTTGGGGCCGCTGACAAACCCCGGCTCGCCGAAGATGCAGCTGCTCGGCGTGTACGACGAGTACCTTGTCGAGCCGCTCGCGCGCGTACTCGTGAGCCTTGGCGTTCAGCGCGGCATGGTCGTCTACGGACAGGACAAGCTCGACGAAATTTCCCTCAGCGCGCCGACGAGCGTATGCGAAATTCGTGACGGCTGGTACAAGAGCTATGTCATCACACCCGAGGACTTCGGCTTTGACCGCTGCACGAAAGACGACCTCAAGGGCGGCGCACCGGAGGAAAATGCTGCCATCACCCGTGCCATCCTGTCGGGCGAAAAGGGCCACAAGCGCAACGCGGTGCTGATGAACGCGGGCGCGGCGCTCTACATCGGCGGCAAGGCGGAGAGCATGAAGGACGGCATCGCCCTCGCCGCCGAGCTCATCGACTCCGGCAAGGCGCTTGAAACGCTCGAGCGCTTCATCGCCGTCAGCAACCGCGCGGAGGCGAACGCATGAGCATCCTCGACGAGCTGGCCGCCCACGCCCGCGAGCGCGTGCTGGCAGACAGCGAGAACATGAGCCTTGATATCTTACAGGCGATGTGCCGCGAAAAGGGCCGCGCGAACGGCGCGCGCTTTTACGACGCGCTCAAAAAAGATGATCTGTCCTTCATCTGCGAGGTGAAAAAGGCCTCGCCCTCCAAGGGCGTCATCGCGCGGGACTTTCCCTATCTCGACATCGCGCGCGATTACGAGGCCGCCGGTGCGGACTGCATCTCGTGCCTGACAGAACCCAAGTGGTTTTTGGGCTCGGACGACATCTTCCGCGAAATTCGCGCCGCCGTCTCAACGCCGATGCTGCGCAAGGACTTCACCGTCAGCGACTACCAGCTCTATCAGTCCCGCCTGATGGGCGCGGACTGCGTGCTGCTGATCTGCGCGCTGCTGGACACGAAGACGCTCGCGCAATATCTCGCCGTCTGCGACGAACTCGGTCTCTCCGCGCTCGTGGAGACGCACGACGCGGACGAGATCCGCTCCGCCGTCGCGGCGGGCGCGAAGATCATCGGCGTCAACAACCGCAATCTGAAGGATTTTTCCGTCGACTTTTCCAACGCCGCGCGGCTGCGCGACCGCATCCCGCCGGAGGCGGTCTACGCGGCCGAGTCCGGCGTGCAGAGCACGCAGGACGTCGCCGCGCTCCGCTCGATCGGCGCCGACGCGGTGCTGATCGGCGAAACACTGATGCGGGCCCCTGACAAGGCCAGACGGCTCGCGGAATTGAGAGGTAACTTATGACCAAGGTAAAACTCTGCGGCCTGTCGCGCGAGAGCGACATTGCCGCCGTCAACAAGCTGAAGCCCGACCTCGTCGGCTTCGTCTTTGCCAAAAAGAGCAAGCGCTATGTGTCCCCCGAGCAGGCAGCAGCACTCAAATCGCTGCTTGCCCCCGGCATTCTGGCCGCTGGGGTGTTCGTCAACGAACCGGTCGAGGCCGTGGCAGAGCTCTTAGACCGCGGCGTCATCGATGTCGCGCAGCTCCACGGCAGCGAGGACGACGACTACATCGCGCGCCTGCGCGCGCTGACGGGCAAGCCCATCTTCCGCGCGTTCAAGGTGAAAAGCGAAGCCGACCTCCCCGCCATCGAAAACTGCGCCGCCGACCTCGTGCTGCTCGACTCCGGCGCGGGCACGGGCAAGACATTCGACTGGAGCCTCGTCCGGAGCGTGCAGCGGCCCTATTTCCTCGCCGGCGGGCTCGACCCCGACAACGTCGCGGACGCCATCGCCGCGCTGCACCCCTACGGCGTGGACGTGAGCTCCGGCATCGAGACGGACGGCGTCAAAGACGAAAGCAAAATGGCGGCGTTCGTTGCCGCCGCGCGCAAGGAGGGCTAAGGCATGTCGAATCCGAACGGGCGCTTTGGCGTGCACGGTGGACAGTACGTCCCCGAAACGCTGATGAACGCCATCATCGAGCTTGAAGAGGCCTACAACTACTACAAGGCCAACCCTGACTTTCAGAACGAGCTGACGCAGCTTCTGAACGACTACGCGGGCCGTCCCTCGCGTCTTTACTACGCGGAGAAGATGACAAAGGACCTCGGCGGCGCGAAGATCTACTTAAAGCGCGAGGACCTGAATCACACCGGCGCGCACAAGATCAACAACGTGCTCGGTCAGGCGCTGCTCGCGAAAAAGATGGGCAAAACGCGCCTGATCGCCGAGACCGGCGCGGGCCAGCACGGCGTGGCGACCGCCACCGCCGCGGCGCTGATGGGCATGGAGTGCGTCGTTTTCATGGGCAAGGAGGACACCATCCGCCAAGCGCTGAATGTCTACCGCATGCGCCTTCTCGGCGCGACGGTCGTGCCCGTCAACTCTGGTACCGCCACGCTCAAGGACGCCGTGTCCGAAGCCATGCGCGAGTGGACGACGCGCATCAGCGACACGCACTACTGTCTCGGCTCTGTCATGGGGCCACACCCCTTCCCCACCATCGTACGCGATTTTCAGTCCGTCATCTCGAGCGAGATCAAGCAGCAGCTCATGGAAAAGGAAGGTCGGCTGCCCGACGCCGTGGTCGCGTGCGTCGGCGGCGGCTCGAACGCCATCGGCAGCTTTTACCATTTCATCGACGATCCTGCTGTGCGCCTCATCGGTGTTGAGGCCGCGGGCCGCGGCATCGACACGCTTGAGACCGCCGCGACCATCTCGACCGGCAGGCTCGGCATATTCCACGGCATGAAGTCCTACTTCTGCCAGGACGAGTACGGTCAGATCGCGCCGGTGTATTCCATCTCCGCCGGTCTCGACTACCCCGGCGTCGGCCCTGAGCATGCGTACCTGCACGACATCGGCCGCGCAGAGTATGTTGCCATCACCGATGATGAGGCCGTGCAGGCGTTCGAATACCTCGCCCGCACGGAGGGCATCATTCCCGCCATCGAATCGGCCCACGCCGTCGCCTACGCGCGAAAGCTCGCACCCACGATGGGGAGCGATCAGCTTCTTGTCGTCACGATCTCCGGCCGCGGCGACAAGGACTGCGCCGCCATCGCCCGCTACAGAGGGGAGGATCTTCATGAGTGATCTTGCAAGAGCATTTGACCACGGCAAGGCGTTCATCGCCTTTCTGACCTGCGGCGACCCCGATCTTGAAACGACCGCGGCTGCCGTCCGCGCTGCCGCGCAAAACGGCGCCGACCTCATCGAGCTCGGCATTCCCTTCTCCGACCCCACGGCGGAGGGGCCCGTCATTCAGGCCGCTAACCTGCGCGCCCTGCAAAGCGGCGTAACGACCGACAAGATTTTCGATCTCGTGCGCGAACTGCGGCGCGACGTGACGATCCCCATGGTTTTTATGACGTATGCGAATGTCGTCTTTTCCTACGGCACGGAGCGCTTTTTGTCGAACTGCCGCGACGCCGGCATCGACGGGCTCATCCTGCCGGACGTGCCGTATGAGGAAAAGAAAGAATTTCTCCCCGCGTGCCACAAGTACGGCGTCGACTTCGTCTCCCTCATCGCACCGACGTCGGAGAATCGCATTGCGACGATCGCGCGCGAGGCCGAGGGCTTCCTCTATATCGTCTCGTCGCTCGGTGTCACGGGCGAGCGCAGCGAGATCAAGACCGACCTCGCCTCCATCGTCTCCCTCGTGCGGGAAAACACAGATATTCCCTGCGCCATCGGCTTTGGCATCTCCACGCCCGAGCAGGCGAAGAAGATGGCCGACCTCTCCGACGGTGCGATCGTCGGCTCCGCCATCGTCAAGCTCCTTGCCCAGTACGGCAAGGACGCGCCCGAGCACATCGGTGCGTATGTAAAAGAAATGAAGGACGCGCTGCGGTGAAAACAGGAAAAAGGGGCCTCTGCTTTGATGCAGAGGCTCCTTTTTAACATAAATACGCCTTATCGTCCCGTCATTCGATGGAGAACGTCTCTCCGAAGACGGAAACGCTGCTCACCGTTTCCGGATCAAGAATTTCGTCCATTTGGAAGCAGTAGCGCCCGCGCTTATCGACATAATTCGTTATAAGGAACAACCAGTCCGCCGCGCCGACCGTTTCGCCGTTTTGCAGCGTCACCTCGGGAGCGATGCTCTCCTTCCCGTCGTCGCTGTAGATGGGCTCAACCGTTTCTTTCAGATCATCCGTTCCCTGCTTGATCTCGCAGGTCAGCGAGAGCGGCGAGACATAGAGCGTCGTCAGAACAGCGTTCTTTCCCTCAATCTCGATCGGCCCATTCACTGTGCACAGGCGTCCCGGATCAGTCTCCGGCAGAGTGAATGTGCAGCTCCAGCGCCCGGGAACGACAAGTTCTTCCAAACAGTTATCCCGATACAGGCCATCGAGCGTCAACTTCACCTTCGCACCGATGAAGTTGAATTCTCCTTTCAGAGAATGGATCGTCATCAAAATCGTGGCATGGCGGCCCGTCTCATCCTCCGTGCTGCTTGGCAATACCTCCCAGCCAATGCCGTAGGTCTCCATCTCCACTCCGTCCCTGGACGTTGCGGACACGCTCCGATCGAATGCGTAGTAGTCCTGATCCAGAACTGTCCCCTCCGGCGCGGTAAAGTCGATGAGGAGCGCCGCACAATAGCGGTCGGCGATGACCTGCTCGATGCGCATCACCGCGCCGCTGTCCCGCTTCACAATGTTCATTGGGACCGCCGCTGTCGAGAGCAGCTCTTCCTGCTCCGCCGTTGCTCCAAAGTACTCCGCCAACCGCTGATCCAGTCCAAGCGCCGCTGCAGCTGCCGCCATGCAGCACAGGATCGCGATGACCGCCGCAAGCACCGCCGTCGTGCGCAGGCGGCCTCTTCTTTTTGTCTTGTGCGTCATGTTCATTACCTCCGAAAGTGTGTCTTCGGAGGCGTGAAGCGCGGAGATCGTCTCCTGATATAGGTTTTCGTCAAACATCGTTGTTCGCCTCCTGAAGATTGGTTTTGAGCTGTTCCCGCCCGCGCCGCAATCGGGTGCGGACGGTCGCGTTGGGAATGCCAAGGAATTGGGAGATCTCCTCGCAGGAGTAGCCCTCGTAATAATGCAGGAAGAGCGGCACACGGTATTTCTGCGGCAGCGCCATCGCGGCATGAAAAAGCTCGCTGTGCTCCGGCGTTTTGAACGCAAGCTGCTCGGCATAGTCCTCGATCGGCTCCGTCCGCTTCCACGGAGAGAGGAACGCCCGCTTGCACTCGTTGACCGTAACGCGGATGAGCCAGTACCTAACGTGGTCCTCGCTCTCAAACGGTTTGTCCGTGCGGTAGAGCTTGAGCAGCACCTCCTGCGTGATGTCGTCCGATTCCGAGCGGCTTTTGGTGTAGTGGAGCGCCAGACGGAACACCATGTCCATATACTTTTTTGCAAGATATGAAAACTGTTCTTCTGTCAACATAGGATTCTCCTTGAAAGGCCTTTCACTTACTATATCATTCAGGCTGCGGAAATGTTTCACATTTGAAAAGATTTTTTGAAACGGCCCTGCATTCTGACGCAAGCGAAACAAGAGGGAAATTTTTGTTAGGAAGGCTGTTCGTAAAGTGCAAAAAATAACACTGCTTTCTGATCTCTAAAAAATCCAGTTCTCTACCACCCCAAGGAATCTAATGTAAAAGAAAAAACTCAAGGGAAAACCCCTTGAGTTTCAACACTTTGGTGCGCGAGGCGGGACTTGAATATCAGCGCAGGTGTTTTTAGCAACTTTTCTCGTACAAATACGTGTTAAACAGTCTGAAACGTAAAACAATCTGTATCAGTCAGTCCGATTGTTTTATAGAAGATGACCCGCTAAAGGGTCAAAATAAGGGTCAAATTCAGGCTCACGAAAGGACGATTACATAATGGAAATTACATACAGTAAGTATGGAGAGTACTGCCTGCCCAATCTGGTGGTATCCTGGGAAGAACCGACTTACGGACACTTTGGCCGTATGCGGCTAAAGTATCTAAAGGCGCATCGCCGAGTGACCTATATCAATTTGAAAACCTCCGGTCAACTGACACATCATCTCAACGAGATCGACCGTGAAGCAAATGAGATGCTGCGGCTTGTGATCGAACAGATGGCGCAGGCGCAAGGCATCACAGAGCAGCTAAAAGCCGAGGATCAAATAACTTGGGTCGGTGCGATGAACAACATCCGCAACGCGGCGGAGGAAGTCGTATTACGCGATATCATAAACAAATAAAGTAATAATACGCCGGAGGAAGGGTGCTTACCACCCTTCCTCCCATTCGTCCCAAGCCTCGTCGAGGTCTTCATAGTCCCCGTCTTCATATAGATCTTCAGGATCATCGTAGTCTTCCCGCAGACTGGAACCACTGCCGGGACCGGTATCGGAAGAATTTCCTGAATCGGTAGTCTGTGTCTCACCTTTCTGTCCGGGGTAATACTGTGAGAAGGACTTCAGCATAAATTCGCTGTCGTTTTTCCACTGAGCACACATACCGGCGGCGATAATCTCGCCGTTTTCATCGTACCAGTAGACATTAAAGTATTTTTGCCCCAGCTCCAGCTTGTCAAAGTTCTTACAGTCAAGCCTCTTGTCCGGAACACCCAGTGTAGTGTATTTTAGGCAGCGCACCGGCATTCCCTCAACAGGCAGTTTACCAGAATACCGTTCTTTTTCCGTTTGTTGCGCGTCTACTTCTTTGACTTTTTCCTCATTAACTCCGCTATTTTGGGTTTTCAAATCCGTGCTATTCGTCGCCGGCGGCGCCGGCTCGTCATGACTTTGAACGGTGCTGTTCCAACGGAGGCTGGCAAATATCCCGACGCAAAGCATCACAAGCACAGCAAAAGCAATGATCACTCCGCCGCTGAGCTTTTTCCGCTCCGCCGAGACAGCTTGCGGCATGTCCGTTTTCTCAGCATCGGAAATCTTCTCAGTGTTCTCCTGTTCCGATACTGTCTCTCGGCTGCGCGCTACACACAGTTCCTCAAACTCTTGATAAGGGACTTCCCACTTTTTTCTCGGAAAGTGGTTTCCTCCCAACGCCGCCATAAATCGCGCCATGAGTTCCGGTCTTCCCGACTCCGCCGCGGCATCTATCAAGTGATATTGCTCCGCACCGACATAGGCGCTTTGAAAAATGCAGCAAACCAGTTTTTCATTCCTTGCCAGCTCGTCTAAAAGAGTTTCACAAAAATCATCCTCACCGTAGGGGCAGCAGGTGTGCAGCAGCCATTCTGCCTCCCGCGGAGATTTTAATCTACTCCCTGCCGTGCGCAGCAGTGTCCCCCACATAGCGATGCCCGTCTCTTGCTTCTCGTCGTAGGCTCGCTCAATGATCTCCGATGCACCCATAGCTGAAAGCTCATCCATGTCCCACGCACTAAGGTACTCGGAAAATTTTCGCAGCAGCAATGCCGTATCAGGATCAGCTGTCGCCGCAAGGCTCTCCGGCGTCAGTTTGGGAACTTCTTCCACGTCTACCGACATTACGATTTTGGGCCGTCTCGGCAGGTTGCCGCTGTCGCCGCAATAATGGCACTCCCACCAGGTCCCATGCGTCGTTGCCGGATTTCCGCACCATGGACAACGCATACTGACACCTCCCTTTTCCCAGCATACCATGCCGCGCCGCATTATGCAACGCCGAGATACTTCTCAAAAAAACCGGACAGTCGCCGAATGATACCCTGTTTCTTCTCCGTGCGGCTTCCGCCGCCAAAGCGGGAAACCGGCGGCATGATCCTGTCAAAATCCGTTCCCGTCGTCTTCAGTGTACCATCTCGGAATGAGTTATCAATAAAGTGCTTGGCTTCATCCGGCTTCAGTTTTTCCTCTGCGATGATCTGGTCAAGATCCTGCTCTTTCTGCTTTTCCACATAAATGCGCCAATCCCGGTCCACCACGGTCGAAGCATTGACTGTCTCAATGAATCCCTGAATCAGGTCCTTTTTGCTGCGAAGCTGAATGCTGGAGTCGATTGCTCTGTCAATGGCTCCGAGTATTTCTTTATCCTTGCAGTTCGACGCATGATATTTCCCGACCAGCATAAGGATATAGTCAATATTGATCTCGACCTGACGGATCAACTCGATCTCGAACTCGATATCATCGTTGATGTTTTCCTTGTCGCCGTCGATTTTAGGACGATACTTTTGATAGAGATCAATATAGACACTTTGATAGTCCTGAAATACTCGCTCCGGCAACAGCTCGTTGCCCGCAAAGCGGTCAAACGTGCTGAGGATATTTTTTAGCCGTAATATCTTGCCGTAGAGCTTGATATAATCTTTTTCATTCTGCTCCCCAATGATTGGCTCGGCGATTGGAAACTTTTCCGTTAATTCATCGACCAAGTCCTGATACCCCGGTACGTCCTTCCCTTTGTCGTCTGTGTAGCCTGAGTAATAGGAATCATAATCCTTCAACAGCACGATACTGTTCGCTTCTTTATCTCCAAACAGCGCGATCGCATCCTCGGTCGCCTGCTGCAAGTCTCTAAAGCAAACGATATTACCGAAGGTCTTAACGGAATTCAAAATTCGGTTCGTGCGGGAAAACGCCTGGATCAGTCCGTGCATTTTAAGGTTTTTATCTACCCACAGCGTATTCAGCGTGGTCGCATCAAAACCGGTCAGAAACATATTGACTACGATAAGAATATCAACCTCGCGGCTTTTCACCCGCATGGACAGATCCTTGTAGTAGTTCTGGAACTTATCCGCCGAAGTGTCAAAGTTTGTGTGGAAAGCCTTGTTGTAATCCGCGATAGCACCATCCAGAAAGTCCCTTGACGTCTTGTCCAATGCTTCCGTATCAAAGCCCTCTTCCGGCATCACATCTTCCGGGTCTGCCTCATTTGCTGCAAAGCTGAAAATGGTAGCAACCGTCAGCTCGCGCTGCTGTTCAGCAAGCTGGCGCTTGAACTCCGTGTAATACTTCATCGCCATCGGTATCGAACTGACGGCAAAGATAGAGTTGAACCCCGCCGTGCGCTGTCCTTTGAGGGTATAAAAGCTGTTGCGCTTTGTCTTCTGGTCGAAGTGCTCCAGCGTGTAGCGGACAATCTCTTCAATGCGCTTTGGCGCGCCCATTGCCTTTTCAATGTCAATGGCTCTCACTTGCGCATCTTTGATGTCGGCTTTTTCTTTCACCGTGTTGATGTAGTCGATGCGGAACGGCAGCACGTTTCCGTCGTTGATGGCATCCACGATCGTATAAGTGTGAAGCTTATCGCCAAAGGCCTGCGGTGTTGTACGCATATTGGGATCTCCGCCGGAACCGGCATTGACCGCAAAAATCGGCGTACCCGTAAACCCGAACAAGTGATAATTCTTGAACGCTTTGGTGATAGCCTGATGCATGTCGCCGAACTGGCTGCGGTGGCACTCATCGAAGATGATGACAAAATGCTGCTTGAACGCGGGATGCCCTTTGTTTTTACGCACGAAGATATCGAGCTTCTGAATGGTCGTGATGATGATATGTACGTCAGGGTCGCCCATCTGCCGCTGGAGGACGGCGGTGCTCGTGTTGCTGTTGGCCGCTCCCTTTTCAAAGCGGTCATACTCTTTCATCGTCTGATAGTCCAGATCTTTTCTATCCACCACGAACAGCACCTTGTCGATATACGGCAGGCGGGACGCCAACTGCGCTGTCTTAAAGGAGGTCAGCGTCTTGCCGCTGCCGGTTGTGTGCCAGATATAGCCGCCTGCTTCAATCGTACCGCCCTTCTTGTAGGTCGACGAAACCTCGATGCGGTTGAGGATGCGCTCCGTCGCGGCGATCTGATAGGGGCGCATCACCAGCAGAAGATTTTCTGCCGTAAACACGCAGTAGCGGGTTAGGATATTCAGCAGCGTGTGCTTGGCAAAAAATGTCTTGGTGAAGTCCACCAGATCAGGAATGACCTTATTGTTGGCGTCCGCCCAGAACGAGGTGAATTCAAAGCTGTTGCTGGTCTTTTTGCTCTTGTTCCGCCCCTCGCTCATCTCCCTGATGTGGCTGTTGCGGGTGGTGTTGGAATAATACTTCGTGTGCGTGCCGTTGGAAATGACAAAGATCTGCACATACTCATAAAGACCGCTGGCCGCCCAAAAGCTGTCCCGCTGGTAGCGCTTGATCTGGTTAAACGCCTCGCGGATGGCCACGCCCCTGCGTTTCAGCTCGATATGTACCATGGGCAGGCCGTTAACCAGCACGGTCACGTCGTAGCGCACATCGTGCGCGCCCGCGCCCTCCTCATACTGGTTGATGACCTGAAGGAAGTTATTGTGAATATTTTTCTTGTCGAGCAGATAAATATTTTTCGACGCACCGCTGTCCTGCCGCAGCACCTGCACATGGTCGCTCTGGATCTTGCGCGTCTTTTCCATGATGCCCTCGTTGGCGCTGGCAATGCAATCCTTGAAGAAACGCTCCCACTCCGCGTCAGTAAAGGTGTAGTGATTCAGCTTTTCCAGTTGGCGGCGCAGATTGGCGATGAGCGCCGCCTCGTCGTGAATGGTCAGGTATTCATAGCCCTGCGCGGTGAGCATGCGGATGAACTCGCGTTCCAGCGCGGCCTCGCTCTGGTAGCTCTCCGACCGCCGCGTCTCAGGGGTATACTCCGCCACCACCGTACTCTCGGTGGTAGCCGCGATGAGGTTGTATTGGGACATGAATAGCCCTCCTCTGCAAAGTTACACATTGCTCCCTATATCTTCTCGTAGTGCGTCATATAGGGGAATAAAAGTTATGTTTATTTCCTCAAGAGTAGGTACATGCTTCTGAATATAGGCTTGGGTTTGCTCAATGAAGTAGGCTCTGTCTTCTGGGGAAACGTGTATTACTTCATCTGGATAGCCTTCCTCATCGTAGAAAACTTCCTGGTTTCGAGGGTCGTTCTCTGGATCATTTTCGCTTTTATACTTCAAAAAAGCATAATACTTAGTTCGCACGTAATTATAAAAATTTTCGAGTGCAGCACAAGTTTTCGGTGAAGTTAGTAGTTTCATTTTTGCTTTATATTGAACAAGTATACTGAAGTACTTGTCGGTAAAGATCACCGTTCTATCGTTTATCAGAGGCTCGATTTGGGAGTAGAATTCATAATACAATTCAGTTCTTTTCTCTCGTATAGTCTTCTTGGCATCATTCTTACGACTCGATTTTGCGGTAATGATTCCACCTACTACTGCACCACCAATAGAACCGATAACAGTTAGAATGTTTTGGAAATTGTCGGATACTATTCGCGCAAATGTAATTTCTTCACTCATGCGTCCCACTCCTTAAACGTCAGCAGCCTATCGCGGTAGTATTCATACTGCTTTTGGCGGGCGGTGATCTCGGCGGGCAGGCCGGAAGTCAGGTCATTACAGAGTGTGTCAAAGCGGTCAAGGGTATCAACAATAAACTTTTGACGTTCCAAAGAGGGTACTGGAACAACCGCTTTTAGAATGTTGTCGTTATATAATCTTGCAATCGTTCCGCCTGTCGATACATACCACGGCTTCATCGCATAACAATGAATCAAAAAGCGATTGAGAATCTTTGTTTCGTCATTTGCAACCCACACAATATTTGAGTCTTGAAAATAAGCGGGTTCCCCATCGTAAACAACCGTTCGGCCTATCGTTCCTGCTGCCGAAATCAATATATCGCCTTTCTTCGGAAAATTGTATTTGTTGTGGTACTCTTCATAAGTTTCTTTGGAAATGTAAGCATTGGCTTGTTTTCCAAATGTTCCTATCTTATAAAAAGGAATACCGCCAACATCATTAGTCTGAGATTTTAAGATGCGTTTGCACATACAGACAGGTCCGACTTCACCAAGTGGAATTCTCGGTACCTCATCCCCAAACGTCAGCAGTTCATCCCGATAATGCTCATACTGCTTGCGGCGGGCGGCGAGTTCTTCTTCCAGTTTCTTATTCAGTTCCGCCGTGAGTTCCGTGAAACTGTCCAAAATACGCACGATCTCCCGCTGGACAGGCAGCGGCGGGAGGGGGATCATAATTGACAAAACGGCTGCCATATTCGGATGCTGTATTCCTGCCCCCCTGTAGAAGCTTGAAATAAGATCAATACTATTTTGAAGGACATAGTATAGGTATTTGTTGCTAAGTTTGTTCGTATCTAATGACGTTGCAATCCGATTATCTCCTGTAACATATTTGCCTTTGTAGTATTTTACATTCGGTGTTCCTCCCCACGGAATACATATAATTTCTCCTTCCGACAAATAATCCCCAGCAAGTTCTACTGTAGTATATCTTTTTTGTTGCGTTACACCCGTTGGCAAGTAAAGAACATCGCCAAAGCTTCTCTCTACTCTATCAAACTCAGCTGAAAGGTAATATTTGTGAGGAACAATTTTGGACTGCATAGAACGATTCACGCCGTTAAACCGTTTGTCCCATGCAGTCACCGACCAAAGTGGCACAAACTCTACACCATTCGGGCAAAGCTTCTGTATCAACTCTTCAAGTTCGCTCATCGTGCTCTCCACCATCTACAGGTCCCTTTCTTTATAATCGCGTACGTGTGCATCTACATCAGACGTTCGCTTAAAAACTATTGTACCAACAATTTCAGCCCCAATCGTGTTACCACTAATATAGCTTGCAATATATTCATAATTTAGGTCCTGCAAAACTTGAACAATTTGAGTAATACACTTTTCAGCCTGTAATCTCTTTTCAGCAGAGAATGGCCCAACCGTTAAGCTTAACTCTTGTCCAATATTATAGTCATAATCTATCCACTCCAAGTGATATTCTCCCTGAGATTGTCCAGGAGTACATCCTATTGGCGGTCTAATTTCCGACGTAATTGGATAGTGCTGAACTTCCACATTGTCAAATAAAACCGGTGCCACTGCTTTCTTCGGTTCATTCCATTCCGTTATAAACATTTCAATTTTCCCCCTCAATCTCCGCCACGATCTTGCTGATCTCCTCCCGCAACACCTGCTCCCGCGCGACGATCTGCTCGACCTCCGCGTTCAGCTGCACGATGTCGATGACCTCGCGGGTGTCCTCCTGCTCCACATAGGTGGAAACGGACAGGTTGTAGTCCTGCGCGCTGATCTCGTCGTTCGGCACCAGCCGGGCAAAGTGCTCCTTGTCCGTCCGCTCGGCAAAAGCAGCCAAAATGGTCTCGATATTTTCCTCTGTCAGCTTGTTGCTGTTCGTGACCTTGACGCACTGCTTGCTGGCGTCGATAAACAGCGTGGCGTTGTCTGCCTTTGATTTTTTCAGCACCATGATACAGGTGGCGATGGAGGTGCCGAAAAACAGGTTGTCCGGCAGCTGGATGATGCAGTCGATAAAATTGTTGTCGATGAGGTACTTGCGGATCTTCTTTTCCGCGCCGCCGCGGTACATCACGCCGGGGAAGCAGACGATGGCAGCGGTGCCGTCCGTTGCCAGCCAGCTCAGCGCGTGCATGATGAACGCAAGGTCTGCCTTGGACTTGGGGGCCAGCACACCGGCGGGCGAAAAGCGCGGGTCGTTGATAAGGGTAGCATTCTCATCGCCCTCCCACTTGATGGAGTAGGGCGGATTGCTGACGATGGCCTCAAAGGGCTCGTCGTCCCAATGCTGCGGCGCGGTGAGCGTGTCGCCATGGGCGATGTCAAACTTATCGTAGTCGATATCGTGGAGGAACATATTGATGCGGCACAGGTTGTAGGTAGTGATATTGATCTCCTGCCCGTAAAAGCCCTGCCGCACATGATCGCGGCCCAAAATCTTAGCCGCCTTGAGCAGCAGCGAACCCGAACCGCAGGCTGGGTCGTAGACCTTGTTGATCTCCGTCTTTCCGTAGACGGCAATGCGCGTCAGCAGCTCCGACACCTCCTGCGGCGTGAAGTATTCGCCGCCGCTCTTGCCCGCGTTGGAGGCGTACATGCCCATCAGGTACTCATAAGCATCACCGAAAGCGTCGATGGTGTTATCCTGATAGCTGCCCAGCTTCATATCGCCGACGCCGTTCATCAGCTTGACAAGGCGCTTGTTGCGCTCGGCGACCGTGCCACCCAGCTTGTTGCTGTTCACGTCCATATCGTCGAACAGACCCTTGAAGTCGTCCTCGCTGTCGCTTCCCTTGGCAGAGTCCTCAATGGCGGTAAAGATGGCCTCCAGAGTCTCATTGAGGTTTTCGTCCTGTGGCGCGTTCTTGCGGACGTTGGCAAACAGCTGACTCGGCAGGATGAAAAAGCCCTTGGTACGGATCAGGTCCTCCCTCGCCTGCTCGGCATCCCCATCCGGCAGATCAGCGTAGTCGAAGGCGGCATCGCCCGCCTCGCGCTCGCCTGCGTTGATGTAGTCGGCAAAGTTTTCTGAAATATAGCGATAGAAGAGCATTCCAAGGACGTACTGCTTAAAATCCCATCCGTCCACGCTGCCCCGCAAATCGTTGGCAATATTCCAAATCGTGCGATGCAGCTCCTCGCGTTCCTGCTCTTTTCTGTTATCTGTCATGGCAGCTCTCCCTTTTCTTTACACTAATAAGATTCTTGTTTCTTTTTCCTTGATATAATAAGAACTATATCATTTTTCTTATTTAGTGGCAAGTTTCTTCTTAGTTTTTAGTGAAAGTGATAATATTGCCTATACTATTGCCATGAGGTGAGGCAATATGGTCGGGGAGCGTTTAGCAGAAATTCGGAAGGATCACGATGATACACAAGCGGTATTAGCGAAAAAACTCAACGTCTCAGTGACTACCGTTCGCAGCTGGGAGCAGGAGAAAAGTTCCCCCTCTCACGATGCACTGGTTGCCATCTGTCGTCTATACCGCATCTCAGCAGATTATCTGCTGGGGCTTTCAGAGGTAGACCCTGCCTATGATCCCCGCGGAAATCAACAGCGCTTCACCGATGACGAGTGGGCCGCACTTCGGGAGTATGAAGAATTCCTGCTGTGGAAACGGCGGAAAAAAGCAAAGCAATAAAAAGACAGCCGTGGCATAAGCGTCACGGCTGTCTTTCTGCAACTATCGTTCTTGACTTTTCTCTTTGTCCTCAACTCTTTCCGTTAACTCAGACGGCAATTGCTTCAGCAGCTTTTCCGCCCGCTTGTAGCGCGTCTCCAGCACCGTGAGCTTTGCGCGCTGCTCGGCGCTTTTGCGGCGCTCGGCAGTTAGTTCGCTCTTTAGCGTTTCATTCTCTTCGGCGCTGCATCGCTGCATGGAGAGCGATTGTAACACGGCCTGCTGCATCCGCTGAATTTCTGCCTGAAAGGACTCTACCTCCGGCAAGAGCTGCGCCAGCAGCGCAACGGCCTCCTCGCGCTTCTTACCTGCGTTGAACACATTGATGTCATTCAACGCAGTTTCCAGCCTTTCCAGTTTGGCATCCATCGCCGTGACTTTCTTGTACCACTGCGGCGTCAGGTGCTTTCGCCTGGTCTCCACCGCGGGCGTGCCTCGCTCGAGTTCTGGCCAGCGCTCCGCCATGCAAGCGTAGAAATCGTCCTGCCATTGGATCATGCGCTTCTTGTTGCCGAGAATTTCTTTTGCAGACAGCCTGCCGTCCTTCGTCAGCGGCACGAAGCACAGGTGCATGTGCGGCGTTTTCTCGTCCATGTGTACCACGGCGGAAAAGATATTCTCCTCTCCTACACGCTCTTTGAGAAAGTCGAGCGCCCGCTCAAAATACTCCGGCATTTCTGATTCATGTGCTTTTGCAAACTCCGGGCTGGTCGTGATCAGGGTCTCCACAAATTTCACGCTGTCCCTGCGTACCCGGCAGCCCGCCATACGGATGCGGTGCCTAATCTCCTGTTCGTAGCTCCAACGCGGCGCGATCAAATGATAGTTCTGCACGGTGCGGCTTTTGTCAATGTCCGGATTACTGGCGTATGCTTCCTTTGTCCGCTCATTGTGGGCAGCAATGGCCTTGGCAGCACCGCCCTTTCGCTTTGCAAATCGTAAAATGGCGTAAGCCATCGTTGTTCCTCCTGTTATCGTTTTGGGGACGAGGGAGCGGAGAATACCCACCACGACTTTCTGAAAAAGTGCGCCCGACAGATGACGATACCGTCATCTGCCGTTCTTCTTTTTCGGCCCGGTTCAAAATTACGGACCGGCCGCCGCCAGTCCGTGATTTCTCCCGTCCCCCGTCGTGATGGGTATAACACACTAGACTTTGTGCCAAAGTCCGTGTGCCAGCCGTTCCCTCTGGACTCCCTCAAGCGGTCATTTCCTGCCGCCCCCCGGCGCGGGAAATGACCTTGCCGGTGTACGGTATGTCCGATAATGTACGGTATTTTGAGGGGATACCCCCACTCCCATTTTTACCGTACATACCGCACATTACCGTACACCGTCCCTCCGCAGCGAAAGGCTCTTGCCCTCTCTCGTGCGGTGGGCAACATAGCGAATGTCGTATTTCCGCAGCAGTGTATCCTGCTGCGCGTTCAGCGTCCGCACGATCCAGTTGGGCGTGAAGCTTTGGCCGCTGTCCATCTTGGAAAGACATTGCGCAAGCTCCGTCGCCGTGCCGTTCCACGATGGATTTCCTTCGTTTACCAGCCGAGAAAGAAATTCGAGCAGCGGGCATGGAGGCTCTCTGTAAGGTTCTGTTTCCGCCTCAAGCAGTTCCCAGCACAGATGCGCAGCAGCAAACCGGAGATGCAGTCGGAGCTGCGGCTGGTCACGCCCGACCACCTCCAAAACAGCGTCCGAGGCTGTGCGCTTATCTTTATGTAGGAGCAGTGCGCCGTCTGCCGCGCCCATCAAGCCATTGGTGCCGGAGATCATGTTGAACACGTCCTCTGCCCCCTCCTTGCGCGTATGATGAACGACCAGCACGGTGACGCCGTAGGTGTCGGAAAACTCCTTCAGCCTTGCCAGCGTATCATAGTCGGCGGCATAGCTGCCGTTATCCGGCGTCCGTCCGCGCACCCGCTGCAAGGTGTCAATGATGATCAGCACCGTGTCCGTGTGCTCACTCCAAAAGTCGCTCAGCCGTTCCGTCAAGCCTTCGTCCAGTGTTTCGGAAAAGACGGAGAGGATCAAGTGCTCACTGTCCTGCTCCGTCATCTGTGCCAGACGCTTCTGCAATCGCTCACAGGTATCCTCTAAGGCAAGATACAAAACCGTACCCTGCCGGGAAGAAAAGCCAAGGAAGGGCGCTCCCATGCTCACCTGATAGGCCATCTGCAAGACGAGAAAGGACTTGCCGATCTTCGGCGCACCGGCGAGGAGGTAAGTCCCCGCCGGCAGCAGTCCGTCGATGACCGCCGGGCGGACGCGAAAGCGTGTTTCCATCAGCTCCGGCATGGTCATGATCTGGATCTTTCCAAACTGCTTGTGCGTTTCCTCAATGTCTGTTATACTGTCTGTGCGTGCAAGCGCGGACGGCTGCTCCCCATCTGGTGCAACAGATGGAATCGGGGCAGTCGTTTCTTTTTCAGTTGCCATTCCCACCGCCTGTGTTCTGCTCGATCCAGTCGATGAGCTTGTCCTTCGGCACAAGCAGCCGCTTGCCAATGCGCAGCGTGGGAAAGGTCCCCGTGTTGAGGAGCTGATACGCTCCCGCACGCGAGATGCCCAGCGCCGCCGCGAGCTGATTGGCATTCAGCACCGCGGGAAGATTTTCATAGTTGTTGTTCATGTGTGACCTCCTCGAAAATTGTAGTTGACATTATGGACTATAAAGACTATAATACACAATGTAACTATTATGGTATGATTGTATAATGCTAATACGAAAAAGTCAATAGATAATTTATCGTACATATTTCACTGTATCTAGCAGGAGGCAGACATGATCTTTCCTGAACATATGGAATTCCGGTATTACATCACCCCGGAACGAAAAGAATGCTTTGCACTATATGACAAGACGCTGGGAAGCCGCATGACCTATCTCGATCAAACGCAGGATCTCGGCCAATGTCTCATTGACCTTTACGATGCGGACTTTTACGAGGCCTATTGCGTATTATCTGAGATCAATAAGCTGGTACAAACAAAAAAGGACGAGGCCGCATGGAGGAAGCTGCTGAAGCTGTCGCTGCCGCTTTGTGAAGTGCATCCGTTCTTTGGGCTGCTCGCAAAGGAGCTGAGCGAGCTGGAATCGACATACGCGCACGGTCAGGATGCTGACGCAGCGATTGTACTTTCATTCGCCAACGATTTTGAAGCCATCGTCAGCGATGCAAAGGCGCTGATCGAACGATGCCTGGACGACCGCTATCAGCCGGACTACTCCACGGCAGAGAGATACCGCGAGGCGCACTACGATGCGTTGCTCCGCTTCGACGATATGAGGTACGGCGAGCTTGCCACCGAGGAGGTCATGCTGGACGGTCCGGCGTATGACAGCGCCTACCATTACAGCGTGGAGCTGCTGCGCGAGCGTGGCATCAGGACAGCACTGCGCGAGGTGCTCTATCCCAACACCGTGCGAGACCTCTACAACTACCTGAAAGCCTATTGTCTCCGCCTGCCGCTCCCGATCCACAAGTGTAAAAACTGCGGCAGATACTTTGTTGTGACCGGCAACATCACGCAGGACTACTGCACACGGTTGATGGAAGGCTCGGAAAAGACCTGCCGCCAAATGGGAGCCGTCGTGCAGTATCAGAGCAGGCAAATGAAGAATCCTGCCGCGAGGGAGTTTACACGCTCCTACAAGGCGCACAACGCCCGTGTGCGGTATGGAACGATGAGCAAGGCAGAGTTCACCGCATGGTCGAAGGAAGCGCGAAAGAAGCGCGACCTATGTACCAGTGGTAAGCTGTCCCTTGAGGACTTTGTGGCGTGGCTCGACAGAGACAAACAGCGATAAAACAACGGACTGACTGGCCGTTTTATGATCTCAGAAGAACAGGAGGTTTCATTGGCAACACGAAAGACAAAAGGAGCCAAGGGCGGCGGCACGATCCGTCAGCGCCCTGACGGGCGCTGGGAGGCGCGCTATACCCTTGGCATTGATCCCGGAACGGGAAAGCAGATTCAAAAATCCGTCTATGGCAAAACGCAGAAGGAAGTGCGGCAGAAGCTCACCGCGATCACCGCGGAGATCGATGAGGGAACATATATGGATGTTCCCCGACTCAAAACCGCAGATTGGCTGAATACGTGGGTAGAAGAATACATCGGCAACGTAAAGCCCGCTACTCGCAAGAGCTATCAAGATCATGTAAGGCTAAATATCATTCCCTATGTCGGGGCTGTTCCCCTCTCAAAGTTAACTGCTGCCATGATCCAGCAAATGTATAATGAACTGCAAACAGAAAAAGGGCTCTCGCCGAAGACCATCAAAAATGTGCATGGAGTATTACACCGTGCTCTGGAACAAGCTCAGAAAATGGGTTACATCCGCAATAATCCCCTCGCAGCTGTCACGCTGCCGCGCATTGAGAAAAAACAGATAAAGCCTCTGGAAGATAATGAATTATGCGCGTTTCTTAAGGAGATTCGCGGAGATACCTACGAGCTGGTGTACTTCGTCACCGTTTTCACGGGGCTGCGGCAAGGAGAAGTGCTTGGTTTGACTTGGGACTGTGTGAATTTTGAAAAACACACACTGCTGATAAACAAACAGCACGGCAAGAAAAAAGGCACTTGCGAGTATTGCTTCAGCAGTCTAAAAAACGACCGTCCCCGCCTCATCGAAGCGGCAGACGGTGTGATGGATGCACTTAAAAAACAGCAGATCCGGCAGCAGCGATGGGCAGCACGGTTGAAAGATGGCTGGGAGAACTCAGACAATCTTGTATTCACCACAGAAACAGGCCGTTACCTCTGCAATCAAACGGTCTATCTTGCATTCAAAAAAGTCATGTGCCGCCTTCACCTTGATGCGACAAGGTTCCATGATCTTCGCCACACCTACGCCGTTAACAGTCTAAAGTCCGGCGATGACATCAAAACTGTACAGGAAAACCTTGGACACCAAACGGCGGCATTCACACTTGATGTATATGCCCATGCCACAAGCAGCATGAAGCATGAAAGCGCAAACAGAATGGACCAATACATCCACAATGTGACCAAGCCGTAAAGGGTATAAATAAGGGTCAAAGAATCGCAGAAACGAAAAAATCCTTGAAAGCACAATGCTTTCAAGGATCAATCATGGTGCGCGAGGCGGGACTTGAACCCGCACGTCCGTAATGAACACTAGAACCTGAATCTAGCGAGTCTGCCAATTCCACCACTCGCGCATATTTGATTTTTAAAAAGATGGTGCGGATGGCGGGACTTGAACCCGCACGTCCATACGAACACTAGCACCTCAAGCTAGCCTGTCTGCCAATTCCAGCACACCCGCATGTTCATCTTTCAAACGGCTGTCTCTCAACGACCGCTTGGCTATTATAAGCCCAAAATAGGCCAAATGTCAACCTTTTTTTGAGAGAAATAATAAAAAAATTTGCTGTAAGAGAAATGGCGGAAAAGCTCAGATTTTCCAAACTTTTCCGACATCTTTTTCGTGTTAAAGCTGCGCGAGCGTCTCCCCCACCGCGCCCGTGATGACAAGGTCGGCACCAAGTCCGCGGTCGAGTGGCGTCTTGTTGATGACAACGAGCTTGTGTCCGCGATAGTAGCGCACGAGGCCCGCCGCCGGATAGACCGCGAGCGATGTACCCGCGATGATGAGCACGTCGGCCTCCTGAATGTACTCCACCGCGCGATAGAGTGTCTTTTCGTCCAGGCCCTCTTCGTAGAGCACCACGTCGGGCTTGATGCGCCCGCCGCAGGTGCAGCGCGGCACGCCCTGCGAATGCTTGATGTAGGACACGTCGTAGAACTTGCCGCACTTCTCGCAGTAGTTGCGCAAGGTGCTTCCGTGCAGCTCGAGGACATTCTTGCTGCCCGCCGCCTGATGCAGCCCGTCGATATTCTGCGTGATGACGGCCTTGAGCTTCCCTTCCTTTTCCCACTCGGCGAGCTTTAAGTGCGCGGCGTTGGGCTTTGCGCCTTCGCAGAGGAGCTTCGCGCGGTAAAAGGCGAAAAACTTCTCGGGATAGCGCTCATAATACGTGTGACTCAGGATCGTCTCCGGCGGGTCGTCCCACTGCTGATGATACAGGCCATCCACGCTGCGAAAATCCGGGATACCGCTCTCAGTCGAAACACCTGCCCCGCCGAAAAAGACGATATTGTCCGTTCCGTCAATGAGTTCCTTCAGCTTTTTGATTTCTTCCGTCATCGGTTCTCCTTTTGCGCTCGTGCGCTTATCTCACATAGCTCTTGTCAATCTGCACCACAGCGAAATAGCTCGGATCCAGCTCGTGTACCGCCTTTTTGATCTTCTCCTCCGCTTCCCTGTCGCTCATTTTGCAGCCGTAGGGAACAACGGCGTCGAAGATCACATTCGTGTGCGTCGGCCCCGTGACCATGCGGAAATCGTGGATGGAGATGTTCTCGTCGATGCCGCGCACCAGTGCTGCGATCCTCTGGTGCGTGACATTCACCGCTTCATCGTTCGTCACGATGGGGTCCATGTGGATGACCGCCTCACAGCCAAGCTTGTCGTGCAGCTGCTTTTCCACGTTGTCGATCTCGTCGTGCAGGGTGAGAATATCGCCGTGCGCGGGGACCTCAGCATGCAGCGAGATCATCACGCGGCCGGGGCCGTAATCGTGCACCACAAGGTCGTGGATGCCGCAGACAACCTGACTTTCCATCACGATGTCGCGGATCTCCTGCACGAACTCTTCGGACGGCGGCTGGCCGAGCAGCGGCGAGAGGGTGTCCCTTGCCGCCTGCACGCCCGCCCACAGGATGAGCAGCGACACGACCAAGCCGCACCAGCCGTCGATCTGCCAATGCAGGAAATAGCCCGTGAGTGTCGCAAGCAGCACCGCCGCGGTCGCCGCGCAGTCGGACAGGCTGTCTGCCGCGGTCGCCTGCATGGCGGCGGCGCTGATCTTCTTCCCCACGCCGCGGTTGTAGCAGTACATGTAGAACTTGGCGCAGATGGAGACAAGCAGGATCGCCACTGTCAGCACGCTGCACTCGACCGCCTCGGGGTGCAGGATCGCGCCCACGGCATCGCGCAGCAGCTCAAAGCCCATCAGCAAAATGACGATCGAGACGATGAGACCCGAGATGTACTCGAGCCGCCCGTGGCCGAACGGATGCTCGGGATCCGGCTTCTGCCCCGCGAGGCGAAAGCCCAGCAGCGTCACGATGGACGCGCCCGCGTCAGACAGGTTGTTGAAAGCGTCCGCCGTGATGGCGACAGAGCCCGCAAGCGTCCCCGCAAACAGCTTGAGCGTGAAGAGCAAGAGGTTGATGACAATGCCCACCGCGCCGCAAAGCACACCGTAAGCGCGCCGCACTGCGGCGTCGGACGTGTTCTGATAGTCTTTGATGAACCGACTCGCAAGAAAACCGATCATAGTCTTCCCTCACTCGCTTTTGATCTGTAATTTCATGCGGCAGCAGAGGCGGTCGAGGTCCTCGTCCGTCGCCGCGGGGATGCGCAGCTTCGCGCCGCAGCTTTTGCACACAAGGTCGACGTAGGTGCTGTGGATCTCCATGCCGTAGCTTTTGCTGCCGCAGGAGCAGGTGATACCGTCCTTGCGCGCGGCGATCTCCTTGAGCTCGGAGAGGATCTCATACATGATGACGCTGTCGGCAAAGGCGGCGGGGTCGTCGCCCTGCTCGCGCTCCTTGGCCGTCGCGAGCGAAAGCTGCTCCATCTCGTGCTCGACGGCGTAGTCCTCGCCGATGAAGCAGCAGAGCATCTTCGTATCGGGGCAGGCAAGGCCGATGCCGCGCCCGTGCAGGAGCTTGTCGGCGCTGCACTCCGCCAGATGCTCCTCACCGCACACGCCGCACGGCACACTCAGGCGGAATTTGTTCTCCTCCGCCTCGATGGTCAGGCTTGACTCGCCGCACTCACAGCTCACGACCGCACCCGAGGCGCTCAGGGCAAACACGCTTCTCTGCTGGATGACGCGCTTGTGGCACGCGGGGCAGAGATAGCCGATGGTACGCATTTCTTCTTTCATCCCGTTTTCCTCCCGGAAAGCAAAATCTTGCATGATAATTAGAATATTATACTGCATCCGCACAAAAAAAGAAAGGGAGAAACCGCGCGTTTCTCCCTTTTCTTTTCTGTTTTTGCGTTTACGGCTTGACCGCGATGGCCTCGATCTCGACCAGTGCGCCCTTGGGCAGCGCGCTGACCTGCATCGCGCAGCGTGCGGGGCAGTCGCCGCTGAAATACTTGGCGTAGACCTCGTTGACAACGGAGAAATCGCCGATATCGATCATGAAGACGGTCGTCTTGACGACATCCTCAGCCTTGCAGCCTGCCGCTTCGAGCACGGCCAGCAGATTCTTGATGCACTGCTCTGCCTGCTCATCGGTATTGTCGGAAACAAAGGCACCGGTCGCAGGGTCGAGCGGGAGCTGACCGGAGACGAACACAAAACCGTTTGCTTCAATGGCCTGAGAATAGGGGCCGACAGCGCCGGGCGCGGAAGTAGTAGCGATCACACGTTTCACAGGAACATCCTCCTCCTTTGATGTATATTTATCATAGCATTTTGTGCATATCGCGTCAAGTGCTCATATTTTTGGAAAAGCTGCGGAAACTAAGGCCGATTTTAGTGATTCAGTTGAAGATAGAAAGGATGGCTGCCATGTCTTGCATGACCGGCGCGCAGACGCGCTGCCTGCGCAATGCCCCCTCCGTGCTCTCTTTTGCCGCCGTCGGCGGGCGGTTCGAGGGCGAAGGCCCGCTGCGCGAATACTTTGACGAATTGAGCGAGGATCACTTCTTTGGCGAGAAGACCTGGGAAAAGGGTGAGAGTACCATGCAGCGCCACGCGCTCTCCCGCGCGCTGGAAAAGGTGGGGCTCAAGGTGAGTGACCTTGACCTCATCTTCGCGGGTGATCTTTTGAACCAGTGCGTCGGCTCGTCGTTCGCTCTGCGAGAGAGCCGCATCCCATTCTATGGACTCTACGGTGCGTGCTCCACGATGGGCGAGAGCCTGTCGCTCGCCGCATTGATGCTCGACGGCGGGTATGCCTCTTGCGCCGCGGCGCTGACCTCCTCGCACTTTGCCTCGGCGGAGCGGCAGTACCGCTTCCCGCTTGGCTACGGCGGGCAGCGGACGCCGACGGCGCAGTGGACCGTGACGGGCTCCGGCTGCTGCATCGTGGGCGGCAGCGGC
>ERZ780177.1130-NODE-1130-length-26277-cov-9.025475_pt1 | contig 26277 bp, 19 predicted proteins | sample MGYA00510973_ERZ780177 | MGnify/ENA primary metagenome ERZ780177 (study PRJEB29588, sample SAMEA2144396) | human gut metagenome | biome: human gut; feature: human-associated habitat; material: faeces | place: Denmark | collected 2008/2010 ...
GCAAAAACAGGTGATTTCATCTGCGAGGGCTATGAATACACCGGAGCACTGAGACTGCTGCGTATCATCTTAAGCTATGATTATCTCTGGATAAATGTCAGGGTAAAGGGCGGTGCTTACGGCTGCATGAATACATTCCTTAGAAGCGGAGAGAGCTACTTTGTCTCATATCGAGACCCTAACCTTTCAGACACACTTGATGTCTATGACAGGATACCTGAGTATATAAAGAGCTTTTCACCTGATGAGAGGGATATGACAAAGTATATTATCGGTACCTTCAGTGCACTTGATACGCCTATGAACCCGGAGGCAAAGGGAAGCAGATCAATGTCGGCATATCTCGAGGGTATTACCTACGAGCAGATTCAAAAGGAGAGAAATGAGATACTAAATGCACAGCCAGAGGACATCAGAAGGCTTGCAGACCTTGTAGAGGCAGTGCTTAAGAAGGACAGTATATGTGTCATCGGCAATGAAAATATGATTAAAGAGTCGGCAGGGCTCTTTGAGAATGTTGAAAAGCTTATATGATTAAAGGGTCACAAGGTATCATCGATGCATGCTTGCATGCAATTCGATGTATACCTTTTGACCCTCATATCCTTATAAATACAGATTCACATAGGAGGAAAAATGATACAGAATTTCAAATCGGGTTTTGTTACAATAATCGGTAGACCAAACGTGGGCAAGTCAACACTGATGAACAGGCTTATCGGTCAGAAAATTGCCATCACCTCAAACAAGCCTCAGACCACAAGAAACCGCATCCAGACAGTATACACGGATATGGAAAAGGGACAGATAGTGTTCCTTGATACTCCGGGTATACACAAGGCCAAAAACAAGCTGGGCGAGTATATGGTCAATGTGGCGGAAAAGACATTGAATGAGGTGGATGTTGTGCTGTGGCTTGTGGAACCGACCAACTTTATCGGGGCGGGAGAGCAGCATATCATAGAGCAGCTCAAAAAGGTTAATACACCTGTTATATTGATTATCAACAAGGTAGATACAGTGGAAAAGGAAAAGGTGCTTGAGTATATAGACACCTACCGCAAGGTTTACGACTTTGCAGAGATTATTCCTACGTCAGCCTTAAGAGGGCAGAATACGGATGATGTTATTAATTCTATATTTAAGTATTTGCCTTATGGCCCACAGTTCTATGACGAGGACACCATCACAGATCAGCCGGAGCGTGCAATCTGTGCTGAGATTATCAGGGAAAAAGCGCTCCATGCTCTAAATGACGAGGTGCCGCATGGCATTGCAGTAGGAATTGACCGCATGAAGACAAGAAAGACAAAGAGCGGTTCTATTATAGATATGGATGCCACAATTGTCTGCGAGCGAGACTCCCATAAGGGAATCATTATAGGAAAGCAGGGCAGCATGCTCAAAAAAATCGGCACCAATGCGCGCTATGAGATGGAAAGACTGCTTGACTGTAAGGTGAATCTGAAGCTATGGGTCAAGGTAAAGAAGGATTGGAGAGACAGCGACTTCCTCATCAAGAACTTTGGATACAAAGAGGAAGAATAGTATTTTGAAAGTAAGATTAAGATGTCACAGAGTGTAGTGTTGACCGGTATGGTGCTTTCTGCCATGCCGGTAGGGGATTTTGACAAAAGAATAACGATTCTCACAAAGGAACGAGGGAAAATCACAGCCTTTGCAAGGGGCGCAAGACGTCCAAACAGCCAGCTTATGGCAGGAAGCAATCCATTTTCGTTCGGTGAGTTTGAGCTGTTTGAGGGGAAAAGCGCGTATTCTCTTTCAAAGGTCACAATCAGCAACTATTTCAGGGAGCTGACACAGGATTTGGAAGCAGTATACACAGGGTTTTACTTTCTGGAGTTCTGCGGATATTTTTGTCAGGAGAACAATGACGAGAAGGATATGTTAAAGCTCCTTTATCAATCACTCAGGGCTCTTGAATCACCGGCATATAAAAATGAGCTCGTCAGGGCTGTTTTTGAGCTTAAGGCTATTACGATAAATGGCGAGGGTCCATCGCTGTTTTCGTGTATACACTGTCATTCAAGGGAAGGACTTAATGTCTTTTCGGCAAGACGCGGAGGCGTGTTTTGCGATAGCTGTGGCACGCAGGTGCAGGGCAGGCATATACTAAGCGATACACTCTATACCATGCAGTATATTGTTTCAGCTGATATCACAAAGCTGTATACATTTGCAGTGTCAGACGATGTGCTTGAGGAGCTGAGAAGCATAATGAAGGAATATCTTTCAATCTATGTGCATCATGATTTTAAATCAGCAGCTTTTCTGTGATAAATTAAAGCATGAAATTAAATCATGAAATAATTAATAGATACTATGCATGTCGTTGCCATTTAAAATATGATACTTGAAATCATATATACAAAAGGGTATAATATCATAGATTATATTTTAGGAGGCAGCTATGAATAAAAAGCTATCAATGCTGTTGCCTGTTATTGCGACATGCGGTTTGCTTGCCGGGTGCGGTACTGATTATTATACCAAGGATAGCACGGTGTTTGTTGCAAAAAACGGCAGTGTGGTATCTACAGATGTCGAGGACTTTGATACAGCTGCATACAAGCAGGATGACTTACAAAGCTATGTGGACAAGTCAATAGACGATTACAATAAGAAGAATGACGGTTCGGTCAAGCTCAAAAAGCTGACTGTCGAAAAAAAGAAGGCATCGCTTACCATGAGCTATGCTTCAACTGACGAATATACTGATTTCAATGGGACAAAGCTCTTTTCAGGGACTATTGCAGAGGCTCTGGCAGCCGGATATGATTTCAAGACTGATTTTGCTGCAATAGATGATGGTAAGGCAAAGAAATGTGAATCATCTGAGTTTCTGGATGAAAACGGCTACAAGGTAGTTATTTATGAGGGCAGTTCAAATCTGCATGTGAAAGGCAAAATATTATATGCATCTGTCGACAATGTAAAGCTTGTAGATGATAATACAGTTGCGATTGGTGACAAGTACAGCATGCTTGCATCACAGCCTACAGGGACAGAGAGTGTCACAGAGGGCACAGAAGCAGTAAAATCCGATGCGACGGAAGGAACGGAAAACGGAGCGGATGACAGTGTCAGCGATGATGATATATTAAACTCGGTCAAGGAAGATAATGAGGTTACATTCGACTTTGACAGCGATGAGGATAATTCTGTGCCGGTGTCATATGTCACATATGTTATATATAAGTAGTATATAAGCAGACTGATAAATAGATTAGTGCATTAATACTTAAATAAACTATACATAAAATCTATTACAATTCGGATTGTTAAATCGTTATTTAATTTTAAATAAGAATAAAAATCATAAGATAGAGAGGAAACAGGAATTATGGAAAAAACCATGGACAAAATCGTACAGGTAGCAAAAGCAAGAGGATTTGTATATCCGGGCTCAGAAATTTACGGAGGTCTTGCAAATACATGGGATTATGGAAACCTGGGCGTAGAGCTTAAAAACAACGTAAAAAGAGCATGGTGGAAGAAATTTATCCAGGAGAATCCTTATAACGTAGGTGTAGACTGTGCCATCCTTATGAATCCTCAGACATGGGTTGCATCAGGACATCTCGGAGGCTTCTCAGATCCACTTATGGATTGTAAGGAGTGCCATGAGCGATTCAGAGCAGACAAAATCATCGAGGATTTTGCACAGGACAATGGTATTGAGCTTGAGACATCAGTTGATGGCTGGACAAACGAGCAGATGGTAGATTTCATCAAGGAGCACAATGTTCCATGTCCATCATGCGGCAAGCACAATTTCACAGATATCAGACAGTTCAACCTCATGTTCAAGACCTTCCAGGGTGTTACAGAGGATGCTAAGAATACAGTATATCTTCGTCCTGAGACAGCACAGGGTATCTTTGTAAACTTTAAAAATGTACAGCGTACATCACGTAAAAAGATTCCATTCGGTATCGGACAGGTTGGTAAGTCATTCCGTAACGAGATTACACCTGGTAACTTCACCTTCAGAACACGTGAGTTCGAGCAGATGGAGCTTGAGTTCTTCTGCGAGCCTGGAACAGATCTTGAGTGGTTTAAGTACTGGAGAGGCTTCTGCCGCGACTGGCTCATTTCTCTTGGAATCAAGGAGGATGAGATGAGACTGCGTGACCATGATCCAGCCGAGTTAGCCTTCTATTCAAAGGGAACTACAGATATCGAGTTCTTATTCCCATTCGGATGGGGCGAGCTTTGGGGCATTGCTGATCGTACAGATTATGACCTCGGACGTCATCAGGAAGTTTCAGGACAGGATCTTACATACTTTGATGATCAGAAGAATGAGAAATATCTGCCATACGTTATCGAGCCATCACTCGGTGCAGACCGTGTAGTACTCGCTTTCCTTTGTGCAGCTTATGATGAAGAGGATATCGGTACACCGGAGAAGCCGGATGTCAGAACAGTATTCCATTTCCATCCTGCACTTGCACCTGTAAAGATTGGAGTGCTTCCGCTTTCAAAGAAGCTCAATGAGAGCGCTGAGAAGGTATTTGCACAGCTGTCAAAGACATACAACTGTGAGTATGATGACAGAGGAACAATCGGAAAGAGATATCGTCGTCAGGACGAAATAGGAACACCATTCTGCGTGACATATGATTTCGATTCAGAGGAAGATCACTGCGTGACAGTGCGTGACCGTGATACAATGGAGCAGGAGCGTATCGCGATTGATGAGCTTGATGCTTATTTTGCAAAGAAATTTGAATTTTAATTTTGTAATATAATACAGATAATAAAGGGCAACCAAAGATATAGTAATCTATTCTTTGGTTGTTCTGATATATGGAGATTGTGAATATGGAAGCAAAAGAATTAAAGAAGCTTAGCAGAAGTGAGCTGCTAGAGATGCTTTTAGACAGAAGTAAAGAGGTTGAACACTTAAGAAAAGAGCTTGACGAGACAAAAAAACATATTCAGACACTTGAGCGTGAGGTAAAGACATCTGGTGATATCAATGCTGCAATTAATAAACTCACGTCAGCAACAGAGGAAATCCAGAAATTTGCTGCTGTAATATCAATGGCTTCAAATAATCTGACAAGAAAATAATATAGAAGCAATATTTTGTGGTTATGAAATGGATAATTGGACAAAAGAATGATAGAAAAAATATATAAAAAGGCAATATATGCTCTGGCAAGAGTTGCCGTAAAGTACATTGAGCTAAGAAAAAAAAGAGAACAGAAGAAAATCAGGCAGAATAAATCAGCTAATCTCATAAATTCGACAAAAAGCTTCACAGATGCTGAATACAATAAAAAGGCAGTTGCGGAGATTCATCAAGACAACGATGCAGCTATTGAAGAAAGCAAAAATAATATTGATGTAGTGGATTTAAGCAAGGACGAGGAGCTAAAGGATGTCGAACAGAAACCACTTACCAATGAGGATAAGCTTGATTTACTTTTGGCACAGATGATGCAAACACCTGAAAAGTCATCTGAAAAAGTAACGCAGGTACACAAGCAGAACCAAAATGTTGATGATAATATATCACAGGAACAGAAAATAGAAGAAATAATTCCGGTCAAATATGTAACACCTGCACCTGATATAACCATTGATATAGAAAAAAATATTGAAATAGAAAAGGAATATCAGCAAACTAAAAAAGAAAACCAGCCTGAGGATATATCTGTACATATAGAGAAGGAAATATCAAAGAAGGCTTCAGAAGATAACAGAGCTGGGAATATAGAATCTGGGAATAAAGAAGCTGAAAACAAAGAATCTGAGAATAGAAGTGCTGAGAAGACTGAAGATACATCGGGCTATCGCAGTATCATGACAGACGATTATGACCGTTACAGTGATGAACTTGGCATAAAGGAGCTGCGTCAGGAGCTGAGAAGAGTGAAGTACAATAATAAATTTGCAGCAACACTCTTTAATACCATAGGAACACTTGTGGTAGTCGCAGCGGCAGCAATATTGGTTGCAAACCTGTGGCTTCCTGTTTTGCAGGTGACCGGAACATCTATGTCACCGACGTTACAGGAGGGACAGGTGCTTATGGCGTCAAAGGGACATGACTTTAAGACGGGAGATGTCATAGCCTTTTATTTCAATAACAAGATACTTGTAAAAAGAGTTATTGCGATGCCGGGTGACTGGGTCAATATATCGGATGATGGAACTGTTTATGTAAACGATATTGCAATTGATGAGCCGTATCTCAAGGAAAAAGCTTTAGGAGACTGCAATATAGAGCTGCCTTATCAGGTTCCGGAGTCGAAAATTTTTGTGATGGGCGATAACAGAAGCGTATCACTTGACTCAAGAAATACAGCTATAGGCTGTGTCTCAGAGGAGCAGGTGGTCGGCAGAATCGCATTTGCTATCTGGCCGTTGTCTAAAATTGGCAAAATTGGCTAGCAGTATTTGGTATTTTTGTTTAAAAAGTAGAAAATCCCGATTTGAGTTCCCGTGTGACCGTCGTGTGACCAAAATGGTGTAATATGTTAACTATAAGATTAAGAGATTAAGCAAATGAAATGATATATAACTCTATGAAAGGAGGATGCAGAATGGATAAGGATATGGAACGTCTCGGCAAAGAACGGCTTAAAAGAGTGAGAAGACGTAGACAGCTTGCTACATTTATTATATCGATGGCTGTTATAGTGCTGGGCATTACTGCGTACAGACTTATACAACCTGCATCAGCAGCAGATCAGAATCAGAAGGATTTTACCATAGATAATGTCACAGAAAACTATGTTAATCTTCAAAAACTGCAATCAAATGGCTCATATACCAAAATGTCAAGTGAGGGCAAACCGGTGGACTGGAACGGCGAGAAGTTCAAGCTTGAGGTTCAGTTGGACTTTGGAATCGGAAAGAATGATACGGTAGATGCCAATGGCAATACTGTTAAGAATTACTATTATGTCTATGATCCATCGGTGACTATTCCGGATGAGCTGTGCAATTACTGGAAGACAAAATGTGATGACAACGGCGATAAGGAACAGTTTCAGTACAGATATATCAAGAATGAGGATGGTACATATGCAATTCTTATCAAGTTTGTAGATGGTTATATTGAGGGTAACAGCAGCGATATAAATGGCTGGGCAAAGGTAGAAGCTTTTGGTGAGGGCAAGACCAATGATTCCGGTGATGTGAATATCTATATCGGTGGTGATGTCACAATAACAGTAGACAAGGATAATATCCACTGGAATGGAAATGATTCCTTAAACTACGATATTTCTGTAAAGAAGAGCAATACAAATAATAATAATATTGCTATTGATGAAAATGGTAATTATTATGTTGAGTTTACTGTGGATGTGTCTTCCGGAAAAGGTACACCTGATGATATCGAAATCACAGATGAATTTAACGGCAATGGTATGAGGGTTGATACTACCGGATTTACCTACAGTATAAAGAAAAACGGTCAGGCAGTTGACAGTAGTTATACTGCAACAGCGACAGGAAAGAATGACCCGGCAGATGCGGGAAAGGCAACACTTACTGCAAAGCTTCCAAAATTAAGTGCAGGTGAGAGCTGTTCTATTACATACAGGTATTACCTGACCAATGCCGGAGATTTGGGAAATAATGCTGCATGGCAGGCAACTAATTTCGTTACCGGTAAATCAACAGACCAAAAATCAAAAGAAACTGTCATAGATACATCAAGCAGCTATGTGAAGTATTACAAAAATCTTATAGAAAAATCCGGTAAATATGATAAGACTAATAACCGGATTATCTGGACGGTTACAGTAAATAAAAGCTGTGAGAATATTGCGGGAGCTGTCCTGACAGATGATATGTTTGATAAAATTACAGGCATTGACATATTACCTAGTGATGGATATACAATTAACAAGGACAGCAGTGGCAAGGTGACATCGGTTACATTTAATCCTACAGATGGAAATAAGAACTGTAATAAGTATACTGTCAAATATTATACAGACGCATTGCGGACATTTGATGACCAGAAATTTAATAATAAGGCTACCCTTACTAAGGATGATAAGTCATATGATGGTTCTTCAAGTGTAAATGTTCCAAAAACAAAGCAGGATATTACGAAGAGGCTTGTTGAAGCTCAAAAGACAGATAACGGGCTGTATACTTTAAAGTGGCAAGCAAAATTTACAATTCCGGCATCGGGATTTCCTAAAGAGTTTGGCATAGCCGATACAATGTCATCCAAATCACAGAAGAATTGTCATTACATGACTTATACCCAGATGAATGATTTTGTAAGTCAGGTAAAGAAAGAGTTTGATGGATATATCGATGATATTACTGTTAAATATCTGGATGAGAACAATAATTCGCAAAAGGCAGATTTTAGTAAATTATCAGAAACCGCTGACTACAGATTTACCTCGGTAAATATCAGCTTTAATAAGGATTATCCGACAAGCAGCAGTGAAAAGACAGTCGCATTTACATACAGCACAACCGCCGACACAACGCCAAGTGGAAGAGTTGAATATGTGAATAAATTTGAAGCTTTAAATTCAAGTGCATCTGCATCTTACAGCCATACGACATCAAAGATTGTAAAGACTGATGGAAACGGTAATACAAGTCAGACTTATTTGAAAACAACAGAAAGCGATGGAACACTCACATGGCGCGTTGATGTACTTATGGATGCCGATGCAACAGAGTATACCATCACTGATAAGCTTCCGGAGGGTGTCACACTGCAGAGCGTAAAGACAATGCTGGCATATCCGAATAACGATGGCTTTACAGATTATGACTTTGACGGTACATTGCATACCGTAACTGACGGCGACTGGTTCATAAACGGAATTCAAACAAGTACAACGTTAGATGAGTCCACTAATACCGTTGTTACAGGGGTTACAAAGCCTGATGAGAACAATACAACGATACATGGTTGGTTTGAGAACTCTCACATATATGTAGTATACAAGTGTAAGATAGATGATTTTGAAAATTTTGAGGCAGGTAAATCAGTGGATTATAAGAATATAGCCACAGCATCCTCAAATACAAACAGTGATATGGGATGGGTTAAACAGACACAGACCATGTCAAAGCCTGGCGAATCAGGCAGTGATAATCCTACTGAGGGCGATAAGGTTGTTTCCAAGAACTTCAAGTGGGATGAGGATAATCACAGGCTGCGTTATACAGTTATAATAAACCCTGATGGCAAGGACTATCTGCATAATAGTGATACATTAAAGCTAACAGATGTGCTTCAATTCAAGACGATGACATACAGTCCACAGGCATTGTGGTATATAGATTTAATGCCGGCTACTGTTCAGTTCAGGCAGGCAATAAAGCAGGATGATGGCACATACAAAGCAGGCGATACGGTAGATGATTGTAAGTGGGCGTATACAACTAAAGATGGCACGTATGAATGGAATGATACATCATACAGGACAATCAGTGCAGATATACCTGATGGCAAGGCGATAATGCTTACTTATACATATCAGGTGAATGCAAAGGTGCTTGGTACGCCGGATCAATACAATCCTATAAAGATGGATGTCAGCAATACAGCAAAGCTTGAGGGCGTCGAAAAAGGAGAAGACAGAAAGGATAACCAGACTGTTTACAAAGAGTCAAAATCATCTGCCGGAGTAATTAAGAGTAATACATTTACCTTGTATAAGGTAGATAAGACTAATTATGGAAAGCAGCTTGAGGGCGCAGAGTTTGAGCTGTTTGGATACACATCGGATGGTTCATACAAGTCGTTAGGCAAGTATACCACTGATAAGAACGGCAGAATTGATATCAGTATGAGTACTGATAATCTGGAGTATAATACGCAGTATTATATAGTTGAGACAAAGGCTCCGGATGGTTATATACTCTCGACTGAGCCTCATAAGGAGTATTTCTATTTCAGTGCAGATACCTCGGCGCATCCTGTTATAGCTGAAAACAGCTCATTACAGGGAAGTGATATGGCGAAGGTAAATACACCGTACTATTATGAGGATGTAGCTGTTTCGACAACAAGCATTTCGGTTGATAAAAAATGGACTGATTCAAAGAACTATCCATTAAGTAAGACTGATGGAAAGATTTATCTGCAGCTGCATCAGGTGGATTCAGCTAATTATGATAAGAAGTATGGCAATCCGGTTGAGGTGACAGCTGATTCGGCAGGTGAATGGTCATATGTATTTGAAAATCTGCCATTGCAGGGTGTAAATGAAAATGGTATTCTGACCGGTACCACATATAAATATTATGTGACAGAGGTTGGAATAAATCAGAACAACAGTATGTCAGGCTATGATGTTTCATATATATTTAAGGATATAAATGGTACTCAAATCACAAAGACTGATGCAAACGTTGCACCGGGCAGCGCCAATGCAATAGAGTCCGGTACTGTTGAGATTACAAACAAACTCATAGAGTATCAGCTTCCGGAAACAGGTGGAAGCGGTAACAGATGGTTGTATATGTTAAGTGGAGTTGTGCTTATAGCAATAGCTGCAATAACACTTTTCTATAAAAAACATAAAACATTATAAAAAGGAGAATGCAATATGAAAACAATCAAAAGAAGCATTGCTTTAGTTCTTGCGATGATACTTACACTTGCAATGAGCGTTACAGTATTTGCTGAGGGCGAAGGCGCCAAAAAAACATTTACCATCACGGTTAATAATGCAAAGGCAGGCCACACTTATGAGGCTTACCAGATTTTAAAGGGAGATCTTTCAGAATCAGAGAAAACACTTTCAAACGTTGGCTGGGGTAGCGGCATCCAGGAAGACAAACAGACAGATCTTGAGTCTAATAAGGATGCAAAAGCTTATGTAAAGAAGCTTTCAGGAATGCAGTCAAACTCTTCAGATCTTAAGGCAGAGGCACAGAAAATTGCTCAAGCTTTAAGCACTACAGCAGCAGGTTCTGTTTCAGTAACACAGGACAATGCCAAGACTGAGATTACAGGACTTGAGCCTGGTTACTATCTCATCAAGGATAAGGACAGCTCTTTAACAGGTGACGAGGCTTACACAGAGTATATTCTCAATATCGTTGCTGATACAACAATCACACCAAAGACAGATGTACCTTCTGTTGAGAAGAAAGTAAAAGATACAAATGACACAACCGGTGATACAACCGGATGGCAGGATTCAGCCGATTATGATATCGGAGATGTGGTTCCATTCCAGCTTACAGCTACATTACCTGTAAATGTTGAGTCATATAAGTCATATTTCCTCAAATTTGATGATACTCTTTCACAGGGACTTGATTTCAATGAGGGAACTGTTACTGTCAAATTAGGTGATAAGGATGTTACATCATTCTTTACAACAAATTATGACGCAGCTGGCAAAAAGCTTACTTTTACATGTGACAACATTTTAGCAGAGGGATTTGAAGCTAAAAATGGTGATAAAGTTGTAGTTGAGTATAATGCAACTCTCAATGAGAATGCTGTTATCGGCTCAAAAGGAAACCCAAATAAGGTTAAGCTTGAGTTCTCTAACAACCCTAACAATGGCGGAGAGGGAGACAAAGGGGAGACTCCGGAAGATACAGTAATCGTATTTACATACAAGGTTGTAATCAACAAGGTAGATGAGAACAATAAAGCACTCGATGGTGCAGAGTTCACTCTTTATAAAAAGATTAAAGGCGAAGCAGACAAAGAAATCAAAGCGGTAATTTCCGGTGATAAGAATGATGTCTTCACATTCAGCGGTCTTGATGATGGTGATTATGTACTTAAGGAGACAAAGACTCCTGATGAATACAATACTGCAAATGATATTGCATTCACAATCACAGCAGACCACTCAATTGAGTCTGATGCTCCTGAGCTTAATTCATTAAGCGGAGATAAGGTGACCGGTAATATTACACTTAAAGCAGATAAAGCTGAGGGTAGCTTAAGCACACCTGTACAGAACTTAAAGGGCTCAGTCCTTCCTTCAACCGGTGGTGCCGGACGTGTTGCAATTTATGTAATCGGTGCTATATTAGTTGTAGGTGGCGGAATGGTTCTTGTAACAAAGAAGCGTGTTAAATAATATCATTTTATGATAAAATATATCTGCCATGAGCCACTTTAGTGGTTCGTGGCAGTTACAATAGGCATAATTATATTATGCAAATGATAACAGTAAGGAGAGTGCTATGAGAAGAAAATTATCAACTATTTTGTTTGTCATAGTGTTTCTTGCAGGACTGTCCTTACTGCTATATCCGACGGTGAGTGATTACTGGAATTCATTCCATCAGTCAAGGGCAATCGCAAGCTATGTCGATGCAGTAGACAATACAGATGAACAAAAGCTTGAAGAAATGAGACAGGCGGCAGAGGCCTACAATGAAAAACTTTTAAGCAAGCAGGACAGATATGATATGTCTGATTCGGACAGAGCAGAGTATGAAAGCCTCCTTGATGTATCAGGCACAGGAGTCATGGGCTATATTGAGATTCCGTCCATCAATGTCTCATTGCCGATTTACCACGGCACAGACAATACAATACTTCAGATAGGTGTTGGCCATATCGAGGGCACATCGCTTCCGGTTGGCGGAGCAAGCACACATTGTGCTGTTTCAGGACACAGAGGACTTACGTCATCTAAGCTTTTTACGGATATTGACCAGATGGCAGAGGGTGACACCTTCAAGCTGTATGTGCTTGGCGAGACACTGACCTACGAGGTTGATCAGATAAGGATTGTTTTACCAGATGAGCTTAATGACTTAAAGATTGAGGAAGGGCAGGATTACTGTACTCTTATCACATGTACACCGTATGGTGTGAATTCCCACAGGCTTCTTATCAGAGGTCACAGGATTGCAAATGATGCACAGGGACTTATTGTCGAGGATGTAAAGCAGGTACAGCCGTTACATGAAGCCATAGTGCTTGGCATTTTGTTTCTGGTTTTGTATATTATAATTTGTAAGATACTTAGTAAAACGATATTGTATAGATTCAGATAGAATCAGGAAGGAGGAAAAATGCACAATAGTATAAAAAGAGCTGTCAGTATAGTTATAGCAGCGATTGTCTTGTTTTCCCTGCCATGTGGAAGCATTTTTGCAAGGACGCATATTGATATTGATAAGAAATGCTCTATAACAGTTGATATCCCTGATACATGGGAGGATCTGTACACTGTGGATTTTCCCGTAGAGCTTTACAGAGTGGCAGATGTAGATGAGAATGATGTATACACTGCAACGAAGCAGTTTGCTGAGCTGGCTAAATCTATATCAGATATCAGCAGCAAAACTACCGCAGATGACTGGGAAAAGATGGCAAAGACTGCTGCGGACATTGCAGACAAAGGTTCTCTGACAGCAGATGAGAAAATAGATGTTTCAAACGGAAGGGGAACCGTCACAGGTGTTAAGACGGGACTGTATCTGGTGTATGCAAAGCCGGCTAATTCGGCAAGATTTGGATACACATTTGTGCCGTATCTGGTTTCTGCTCCTAATAATGAGTTTGCCATGACAGGAAGCGGCTCAGATTCATGGATATATGATGATATCGATATCGAGCTGAAGCCTGAACAGACCGGGCTTATGGGAAGCTTACAGATTAACAAGACATTAAAGACATACAATACAGCACTCGGTGAGCCGGTGTTTGCATTTGATGTTGAGGCCTACGACAGGGATGGCAATGTGGTGTTTTCCGATATTGCGTCAATCAGATTTGACAGTACAGGAGCTAAGAGCGTAGTTATTGACAATATTCCGGCAGGGTCAAGGGTGATTGTAAAGGAGGTATATGCCGCTGGCAGTTATCAGGTGACCTCCTCAGACAGCATAGAGACACAGATTGTGGCCGGTGAGACCGCAGATGTTGATTTCACAAACGATTACAACGACAAATTGATTTATAGTACCGGTGTCGTAAACCATTTTGAGTATGACGGAACCGGATGGGAATGGGTGCAGAATTAATGAAAAAATTATCAGAGTCTTGTAAAAAATTTAATAGAAATCACCGTATTCTTGTATGTGCCGCCTTTGCTGCAACACTCATTGTCTGTGGTGTTTCAGTTAAACCGACACTGGCATATTTTACAACCTATGCTACGGCAAAGGGCGGTATCTCAGTAGATATCGGTCCTACAACTGATGTCAAGGAGAAGTTTAAGGACTGGAAGAAAACCATTGAGATTGAGAATACAGGAAAAGCAGACTGTTTTGTCAGGGTAAAGGTAATTGCAGCAAGCCAGTTTGATATACAGGCATCAGGCTCAAACTGGAGCCTTTCAGATGATGGCTACTGGTATTACAGTCAGGTAGTGCCGGTTGGTGGTAAAACCGAGCCGATTGTTGCAGCTATCACAGTTAGTGAAAAGGTAAAGACCAGCTTCAATGTAGTTGTGGTTCAGGAGTGTACCCCTGTCACATATGATGAGAATGGCAATCCGTGTGTCGCACCTGATGCAAAATGGGATGCGACAGCACAATATGATAAAGAGGAGGGCGAAGAGTAATGAGGAGAAAACTTCCAATTATACTTGTAGCATCCTCTGCGATAATGCTTGCAGCATCGACGATTGGATCTACAAAAGCTACTCTTACATATATGAGTGATAATTATCTGGCTCAGATTGACATCAAATCCATCGGTGTTACTTTGACTGAGAATGGCAATGATGTGAGCTGGCGTGATTATAAGCATAAGGATGATGACTGGAGCGAGGCAACAGGAGTGCTGCTTGGAGATATGCTAAAGAATGCCGGAGATGAAAAACTGATTTTCGACAAAAAGTACGATGAGAAGCTTGCTGTCAAAAACAGCGGTTCGATAGATGAGTATGTGAGAGTGACTGTGCAGCATTACTGGGCAGACAAGGAGACAGGTGATAAGCTTTCAAACCTTGATCCATCAAAGATACAGATTGACTTTATAAACGATGGCTGGACAGAGGATAAGAGTGCTGAGACTACAGAGCGAAATGTATTTTACTACAATTCTATTTTAAAAAAAGGTCAGACATCCACTGATTTTACAGACAAAATCAGTATATCCGGCGATATTGCAGCCATTGTGGGTCAGACATCACAGACTGATGATGACGGACTTACAACCATCACTACTACCTATGAATATGATGGTGCGCAATTTGTGCTGGAGGCAACTGTTGATGCAGTACAGACACACAATGCAAAGGACGCAATTAAGAGTGCGTGGGGTGTTGATGTAAATATATCAGATGACGGGGCACTTAGCTTAGAGTAAAGGAGGACAATATGAAAAAATTTATCGCATTATTATCATGCATGTTGTTTATCCTTGGTTCGATAGGCACTGTATTTGCAGATGAGAATACTACTACAGCCGGCTCATGTGAGTTTACCGGCAAGGAGATGGTCAGTTCGTTCGATTCAAATAAAATAGCAGCCTCTGTCTCACAGATGGAGCCGGGAGATTCGGTAACATTTTCTGTTGATATAAAGAATAACAGCAGTATTTCAACGAAATGGTATATGTCGAATGATGTGTTAAAGAGTCTTGAGGATACACAGGCTGTGGCTGAAAATGGTGGATACTCATATATTCTTACATTAGTAGGACCGGATGGAAAAGAGGACACTATATACAGCAGCACCAGCGTAGGTGGAGAGAAGGAGGCAACGGCCGGAAAAGGACTCAATGAGGCTACAAACTCTCTGGATAAGTTCTTTTATTTAAAGACCTTAGAGCCTGGAGAGGGAGGCAGTGTGAAGCTTTTAGTAGGGCTTGACGGAGAGAGTCAGGGCAATATATATCAGGATACACTTGCGAAGCTTATGATGAACTTTGCGGTGGAAGACAACTCAAATCCGACTTCACCAAATCCACCTACATTTACAACTACAACAAGCAAGGTGAAGACCGGAGACATCTGGTCGATAGCATCAGCTGTCGTGTTTGTGATAGGTATTATTTTAATGATACTGGCTTTCGTAAGTGACAGAAAGGGGGCTAAGCAAAATGAAAAGATTGCTTAAATATTTTCTTGCAGCTCTTGTTGTCATAACCGGTGTTTTCTCACAGACAGCAGATGCAAAGGCATTTTCATATACATACACTGTTTCCTTCTCGGCCGGAGGACAGGGAAGCATAAACGGTGGTGTACAGGTGCGCAAGGCATCAGGCAATGGAGCTTCGGTTTCTGTTTCTGCTAAAGGAGACAAAATAATTGTCACAGGTCTTGAATATGGAGATGTCATCAGCTGTGATGCACAGGGCAGTGTGGCACTTAATGAAAACAGCAAGTACTACGTAAAGGGAATCAGATTAAGTGGCCGTGACAATAATACGGTTGCACAGTCGGCTTTTCTCGTATCAGGAGATCAGGACTATGTTGTAGCATACGGCATACCGGGCGAGCTTGCTGAGTATACAGTCAACTATGTGGATACAGATGGCAATAAGCTTGCTGAAAGCCGTACCTATTATGGTAATGTGGGCGATGAGCCGGTTATAGCTTATCTGTATATAGATGGATATATTCCGGACAGCTATAATCAGACAGGAAAGCTGTCGTCAAATACATCAGAAAACGTGTTCAATTTTGTATATTCAAGGGCTGCATCAAGCATGGCGGCTGCCGGAAATGGAGCAAATGACAATACTGCGGCAGGCGGCAATCAGGCAGCCGCAGGAGCTGCAAATGCAGCCGGGGCAGGCAATGCAGCAGGAGCGGCAAATAACGGAGCTGCAGATGGAGCAAATGCCGCAAACACAATAGTGCCTGACGGACAGAATGATCCGCAGGATGGCATCCAGGCACCGCAGGCACAGCCAAATACTGATATAGCAGATGAGCAGGTACCACAGGCGGCAAACGACAATAAGCATGATATAGCAGATGAGCAGGTACCGCTTGCCACCATGATCAGTGAGAGTGGAATGGTCGTTCCGCTGGCTATTGGTGCGCTTGGGATAGTTGCAATTCTTGCAATTATGATATTTGTCATAGTAAAGAATGTTAAGTCTGTCCGTGTTCAAAAAAATAGTATGAAACATAAGGGAAAAGATAATAAAAATTAGTTGATATTTGCTGAAATTATGGTATTATTAATGTGTGCACTTACATGAGTGCACACATTAATCAAGTATATGGATGGTTTTTTACCATACCAGAAATAAAATTTAGGAGGAATTGCAAAATGGCAAACAAGTGGGTATATACCTTCAAAGAGGGTAACATGACCATGCGTAATCTTCTCGGTGGTAAGGGTGCTAACCTCGCTGAGATGACAGAGATTGGACTTCCTGTACCACAGGGTTTCACAATCACTACAGAGGCTTGTACACAGTACTACGAGGATGGACGTAAGATCAATGATGAGATTATGGCTCAGACTATGGAAGGTGTAAAATGGATGGAAGAGGTTAACGGAAAGAAATTCGGTGACCTTAAGAATCCTCTTCTCGTATCTGTTCGTTCAGGTGCCAGAGCTTCAATGCCAGGTATGATGGATACAATCCTTAACCTTGGTCTTAATGATGATGTTGTTGCAGCTATGATCGCTGGTAACCCAGATCCAGCATTCGAGCGTTTCGTATATGATTCATACAGACGTTTCATCCAGATGTTCTCAGACGTTGTTATGGAAGTAGGAAAGAAATACTTCGAGCAGCTCATCGACAAGATGAAAGAGGACAGAGGTGTTAAATTTGACGTAGACCTTACAGCAGCTGACCTTAAAGAGTTAGCAGAGCAGTTCAAGGCTGAGTACAAGAATCAGTTAGGAACAGACTTCCCTTCAGATCCTGTAGAGCAGTTAAAGCTTGCTATCGAGGCTGTATTCCGTTCATGGGACAACCCACGTGCAAATGTTTATAGAAGAGATAACGATATCCCTTATTCATGGGGAACAGCTGTTAACGTAATGCCTATGGTATTCGGTAACTTAAATAACGAGTCAGGTACAGGTGTTGCATTCACACGTGATCCTGCAACTGGTGAGAACAAGCTTATGGGTGAGTTCCTTATCAATGCACAGGGTGAGGACGTTGTTGCCGGTGTTCGTACTCCAATGCCAATCGCTCAGATGGAGCAGGAGTTCCCAGAGGCATACGCTGATTTCCTTAATGTTTGTGAGACTCTTGAGAATCACTACCATGATATGCAGGATATGGAGTTCACAGTTGAGAACAAGAAGCTCTATATGCTTCAGTGCCGTAATGGTAAGAGAACAGCTCCAGCTGCTCTTAAGATCGCTTGCGATTTAGTAGATGAGGGACATAAGACACCAGCTGAGGCTGTTGCAATGATCGACCCTCGTAACCTTGATACATTATTACATCCACAGTTCGATGCTGCTGCACTTAAGGCTGCAACTCCACTTGGAAAGGGTCTTGGAGCATCTCCGGGAGCTGCTTGTGGTAAGGTTGTATTCACAGCTGACGATGCTGAGGCATGGGCTGAAAGAGGAGAGAAAGTCGTACTTGTACGTCTTGAGACTTCTCCAGAGGACATCACAGGAATGAAGGCTGCTCAGGGTATCCTTACAGTTCGTGGTGGTATGACATCTCACGCAGCCGTAGTTGCACGTGGTATGGGAACATGCTGTGTATCTGGTTGTGGTGATATCAATATGGACGAGGAGAACAAGAAGTTCACACTTGCAGGACAGACATTCACAGAGGGATCTGAGATTTCTATCGATGGTACAACAGGTAACATCTACGCTGGAATCATCCCAACAGTTGATGCTTCAATCGCTGGTGAGTTCGGACGTGTTATGGCATGGGCTGATGAGTTCAGAAGACTTAAGGTTCGTACAAATGCAGATACTCCTGCAGATGCTAAGAAGGCTCGTGAGCTTGGTGCAGAGGGAATCGGACTTTGCCGTACAGAGCATATGTTCTTCGATCCAGAGAGAATCGCTGCATTCCGTGAGATGATCTGCTCTGATACAGTAGAGGAGAGAGAGACAGCTCTTAACAAGATTCTTCCATATCAGCAGGGAGATTTCGAGAAATTATACGAGGCTCTTGAGGGATGCCCAGTAACAATCCGTTTCCTTGATCCACCTCTTCATGAGTTCGTTCCTACAGAGGAGGCTGACATCGAGAAGCTTGCAAAGGCTAAGAATAAGTCAGTAGAGGAAATCAAAGCTATCTGTGAGTCACTCCATGAGTTCAACCCAATGATGGGTCACAGAGGATGCCGTCTTGCAGTTACATATCCTGAGATTGCTAAGATGCAGACAAAGGCTGTTATCCGTGCAGCTATCAATGTAAAGAAAGCTCATCCAGACTGGGATATCGAGCCTGAGATCATGATCCCATTAGTATGTGAGATCAAAGAGCTTAAGTTCGTTAAGAAGATTGTAGTTGAGACAGCTGACGCTGAGATCGCTGCTGCAAATGCTGACATCAAGTACCATGTTGGTACAATGATCGAGATCCCAAGAGCTGCTCTTACAGCTGATGAGATCGCTACAGAGGCTGATTTCTTCTGCTTCGGTACAAACGACCTTACACAGATGACATTCGGATTCTCTCGTGATGATGCAGGTAAGTTCCTTAACGCTTACTATGACAACAAGATCTTCGAGAACGATCCATTTGCTAAGCTTGACCAGACAGGTGTTGGTAAATTAATGGAGACAGCTATTAAGCTTGGAAAGCCAGTTAATCCTAACCTTCACGTTGGTATCTGTGGAGAGCACGGTGGAGATCCTTCATCAGTTGAGTTCTGCCACAAGATTGGACTTGACTATGTTTCATGTTCACCATTCCGTGTACCAATCGCTCGTCTTGCTGCAGCACAGGCTGCTATCGCAGAGCAGGCAAAATAGACAAGGGTTCTAATTTAAAAGTCTATATATAAGATTTTGCAAGGGAAAGTATTTAGTGCTTTCCCTTGTTTTTTATTGCCAATCTGCATTTCACACCATAAAAACTACATTTCGCGCCGAGAGTATAGATTTTAGGCACTATATGTTGTATAATTAGTACCAGAAATACAAGTATATGTGATATGAATAGAGAACGAAGCACAGATACGATGTAGGTACTAAGGTATGGAGAGAACAAATTTATGATTATAAAAAAGAAGAATATCCGTACAATTGTGATAACCTGTGCATTGCTAGGTATCATAATATTCAGCATTCATAGCTACAATGTATATATGAGCCGCCAGATATATAATGAGGGTACATCAAATGTCAAAGCCTCATACAGTCAGGTGAACCAGACCTTTAATATGTTTGCGCAACGCAACTGGAACGTTCTTTCTGACTGGAATGTTTATTTGACCAAAATACTTAATAACGACAGTGGTCTGCAGTGGAATGATTTTGTCAGGGAAAAGGAAAAGTGGCATTACAGTGATTTTTACCTGTTTAATGAGAAGAATCAGTTTATCACCATAGAAGGCAGAAGCGGAGTGGCTGATAATGCAAAAGATGCATTCAATGAGTTTTTTAAGGCAAATGAGCCTGTGATATCCAGCTATATATCTACAAAGGGCGTGAGAAAGGTGCTTTTTGCATATCCGTCTGATGGGATTACTGTGGATGGAATTTCATATACGGGGCTTGCTGTGAGCTATGATAATACGGACGTGGAAAGGATGCTCGGAGACAAGGCATATAAAGACCAAAGTGATTGTTATATTGTTGATTCGGCAGGCAATGTCATACTCTCAATCGAACCAAAGACAGAGATTGATGATATGGTTGATAATCTGATTAATTTCATAGGTGCTAATGCAACAGATTACGATACACATGATTTTTGCGATGTAAAGACCAATATAGCTGATGGCAGTGATGGCTGTTTTGCATTTTCATACAATAAAAAAGATTATTATATGACATATCAGCCTACCGGAATAAAGGACTGGTCTATAGTAGGTATCGTTGAAGCAAAGGCTGTCAGCTCATTCATGTTTCAGGTGCAGTACAGTACAATTTTACTTATAGGCATAATGTTCATCTGCGTAATTCTGCTTATTTTTATGTATGTAATTAAGAATACCAGGCTTAAGCTTCAAAAGGAAAAGCTCACTGTCATGGCAGTATCTCATGAAAAGGAAATCTCTGATATGCTGTTGAACAGTCTGGCAAGAATTGTGGACAGATACGCACTGTGTGATATTGAAAATGATACGTACGAATATCATGAGAGACTGGCGCGAAAGCTTTATCCTGAGCGTGGCAGCTACAGTGACCTGGTGGAGACTATATCAAACAGATACACCCTGCTTTCAGAGGATGAAAATAAAAAAATCTCTGAGCTGCTTTCTCTTGAAAATATTTATAGTAAAATTAAAAATGAGCATGATTATTTTAAATTTGAATGTGCAGAGAACAACAGCAAGCTATTTCTTTCAATGACCGTTATTCCGGCAAGATGGGAGGATGGCAGACTGACGCAGTATCTGCTTGTCTCGCAGAATATAGGCGAAAAGCATAAGATGGCAGATCTGGCAAACACGGATGTGCTTACAGAGCTATATAATAAGAGATATTTTGATACCATCATGAATATGAGAGTCCAGAGAGGAAAAGCATTTGCAATGATTTTTATGGATCTTGATTTTTTCAAGCCGGTCAATGATATATATGGTCATCCGGTCGGAGATGAGGTCCTTTGTAATGTAGGAAAGCGCATTATAAACAGCATACGAACAGCTGATTATGCATTCCGTATTGGAGGCGATGAGTTTGCATGTATAATAGATGGCAATGCAGATGAAAAAAATTGCTTAGAGGGCATAGAGAGGCTTCAAAGAGTTATATGCAACCCATATAACATACATGGTCGTAAAATAAAAATAGGAGTAAGCTGTGGATATGCACTTTATCCGTCCGATGCTGACACGGTTGAGAGCCTGCTAAAGATAGCAGACAGCCGGATGTATGCAGAGAAGGAAAAACATCATGCAGATAGAAGATAATAGATAGAAGATAATAGGATAGAAGATTATCAATCAAAAAAGCTATGAGAGCCCGGTTAAAGGCTTTCATAGCTTTTATTTTTATGAGTGAGCACGAAGCTGTTCATCGACATATGTCTGGATATAATAATTATCCTCAGGCATCTGGCAGCCGACGATATATGTTCCGTCGTTATTTGAGCAGCGGATTACATATCCATCCAACACTGAGTGGTCAGCAAGCGCAAAGTCCTCTATCGAGATAGTAACCTTCGCTCCTTTATGATCCACGAAATAAGGATCCTTGGTCAAAAATGCAAAGCCGTTTGCACTTATATTGTCAAGCGTGCCCTTGAATGTGGTGTCGGTTCCTTTAAGCTTGATAGTGCAATTGTTTGATAAATCCATGCGGGGGTATTTCCTACGGTTCAAGATTTCAGGCTGCGTATTGACTGTTATCATAAGGTCATCTGTAATTGTGAGATCCTTCCAGCAGTACATTACATTGCCAACTGTAACATACAGATTGCAAGGTCTGGATGAGTCTACAGATAAGCCGCCTGATACAAGCTTAAGACCGTTTTCGCCAACAGCCTTTACTTCGCAATGGAACTCGTTGCCGGTCTGTACATCTGTCAGGATCACTTTGGCCTTCATACCCGGGCGGATATCATCAAGTCCCATAAATCCACCAACTCCGAGCTCGTGCATGAGAGATTGGATAACAGTCTCGATATTATTGATATTTGTTGCACTTTCATCATATTTACTGAGCATCTTGCGGCTTATAGCGTCAGAAGCACCGATACATGAGGTCATTGTTTCTACGATGTCAGATACTTTTTCCATATTGTCGACAAGCTGCTGGTTAGATGCTTCAACCTCCTGCATTGCGGCATCGATTTCACGGATATGGCTTCCGAGCTTATGGGAATCCTTTGTAATCTTCTCTACATTTTCACCGGTTTGCATTACCTTTTCAAGAGTGAGCTGGATGAGACGGAGCGTTTCTTCAATGGATGAGGTCATCTTTCCGGAAATCTCGTCAAGCCGTGAGAGAGCCTCACTGATCTGACCGGATGAATTTCTCGTCTCAGTGCTTAAAGTACGGATCTGTTCGGCAACAACAGCAAATCCCTTACCTGCTTCGCCTGCACGCGCAGCCTCGATAGAAGCGTTAAGAGCGAGGAGGTTTGTCTGGTTTGAAATATTATCAATTGTTCCGGTTTCATTTTTAACCATCTCAAATTCATCTCTAAATGTAGTCAGGATGTTTTCAACCTCTGTAGAAAGCTCCGACATAGTTTTTGCTGTCTGGGCAAGACCTTCAAGGTCCTCAGAGCTGACCTTGGCATGCTTGCCTGATTCAGTTGTCAGGGAAACCATATCATTTATCATGGCTGCAACATTCTCAACCTGTGAGCTTATATCGGTAGTCATTTCCTGGGAAGAAGCAGTGTGGGACTGAAGCTGCTTGTTATTTCCGGTAAGCTCATTCATCCCATCGACGACAACATCTGAGCCATGCTTGTTTTCAGAAGCAAGCTCACGGACCACTGTTATACCGTCCATTATAATGTTGCTAGCAGTTTTAACCTGCTCAACTGTCGTGACAACACGGTTTAAATCAGACTTTATGCTCTCTGTGAGTGCTGCATCGGACTCAGTCAGGTGGCGCACCGACATGATATAGCCTATGTAACAAAGCAAAAGACATGCTATCTGAAGCTGAAAGTTTTTATGATCTATAGCAGTGTTCTGACCCAGCACAAATATGTGAAATGCAATACTTGCTATAAGGCTCAGCATATTTGCAACAGCGCAGTAAATCATGAATTTCTCATCCTTAAATATTACAATAAGGCTGATTATCGGAAGAATGTAGGTGAATGCAATCGGTGAGGTTGTCGTACACAAAAGAAATACGTAAAAAATACCATATCCGATGACAAATGCAAGCCTGTAATGATCATTATCCTTCCCTTTCTTTTTTAGAAGTATGTCACCACACACGAAAGGCAGCCAGCATAAAATAACAAAAATGATATAATTACTGACAGAATAAGCGCCATTTGCTGTGTCGGTACCATAATTTGCGGTCAGCAGAATAGCAAAAACAAGCCATAATCTGCGGGCCTTGATATTCGCCTTTGCTTTAAAAATTTTTTCATCGTAACCCATATGAATTCTCCTGATTCGTAATAATATAGCTCTATTGTACTATCATAGTATTATAATTACAAGGCATACTTAAGAATTTGAATGTATTTTGAATGTATAATTATGGTATTGTTTCTAAGTCTAAACTTTAATTGTTTTTTGCCTGTCAATCCGCTATACTAAAATTAACTATATACTTACAGGAGGGCATAAAGCATGAACATACTTCTGATTAACGGAAGTCCAAAAGGCAAACGAAGCAATTCGTTAAGGCTTGCAAACAGCTTTATAGAAGGCTTCAAAGAAGGATATAAGAGCAAAAATGAAGCTATATCCATTGATGAAATGCATGTAGCCTCAATGAATGTAGGAGCGTGTAAGGGCTGCTTTGCATGCTGGCAGAAGACACCGGGGGTGTGTTGCATAAATGACGATATGCAGACTGTTATTGGGAAAATGCTTGAAGCGGATATTGTTGTGTGGTCGTTTCCTCTGTACTATTTTAGTGTGCCGGGAATACTAAAGAACGTGATTGACAGACAGCTTCCCATGAGCCTGCCGTTTATGAGTACAAAGGATGACGGATATGGAAGCGGCAGCCATGATTGCAGATATGACATGGAGGGCAAAAGGCATGTGCTAATCTCTACCTGTGGCTTTTATTCTGCAGAGGGAAATTATGACAGTGTACTTCGGATGTTTGACCATTTCCTTGGAAAAGGGCATTATACAACCATATTTTGTGGTCAGGGTGAGCTGTTTCGTGTAAAAGAGCTGTCAAAGAGGACTGACGAATATCTGGCTACGGTAAAAAGTGCCGGGGCAGAATATGCCATCACAGGAAAAATATCTGAAAAAACAGAAGCGGCGCTCCATACTCTTTTATATCCAAGGGATGTATTTGAAAGTATGGCGGATGCCAGCTGGGGAATCAGCAAAACAACCGGAGAGAAGGAAGCAGATGACCTTGTTTTCACCAGACAGATGGCTGCATTATACAATAAGGATACCTATGACGGAAAGGAACGCGTGCTTGAGATATGCTATACCGATTTGAAGCATACATACCAAATAAAGCTTGATGATAAAGGTAGTGAGGTGTTTACTGACCAAAGCCTTGCCGCGACTACACGCATAGATACGCCTTTTACGGTATGGTCGGCTATTTCCCGAGGCGAGATAGGTGGCGCAGAGGCATTGGGAAAGCAGATGTATACGGTGACAGGTGATTTTTCCTTGATGGTAAACTGGGATAAATTTTTTGGAAGTACATCGGCAGTCAAAGAGGCAGAAAAAACATTACAAGGTGTGGAGGTACAGAAAAATCCATCCATGATGACAATGCTCATACCATGGATTACGTTTTGGATTGCTGTTTCCATCAATGCACAAAAGGGGGCTGTGATTACTTTTTTGGTGACAGCTGCTATGCCTTTTATTATGAGAAAAAATAAATTTGTAATATGGGATCAGCTCTCAATTGTTGCTGTTGCTATACTTTCTGCGATTGCAAGCCTGACAGGAGCAAGTGACATATCAACAGATATCGGATATCTGGTGTTTGGGCTGTTCTGGCTGGTTTCATGCCTGACAAAGGAGCCTTTATGCGCAACATATGTGAAATACAATTATGGCGGTGAAGCCGCACTAAAAAATGCTCTCTTTATGAAGACGAATTATATACTTGCGGCGGCATGGGGAGTATTATACGTGTTGACAGCAGTGTGGACATTTCTACTGAAAAAGGCAGGTGTTGGAGCTACACTTATTGTCGTAAACAATCTGATGCCTGTATTGATGGGCGTATTTACAGGATGGTTTGAAAAATGGTATCCTGCAAGGCTCGCAAGAGGCTCAAAAAAGCAGTAATTCGTAAGATTTCTTTAATATTTTATGTATTCTATTTACTTTAGGCTGATAGGAGAGTACTCTTTAGAAAACGTACTCATAGGAGTGCTTATCAATAAAGAAAGAGGTATATCATAATGAAGAAAAAACTGATAACAATTGTAATAGGAGCTATGCTTTGCGCAGGCTTGTTTGCAGGCTGTGGACAGAGTACTACAAAGCAGGATAAGGCAGCAGGCACCGAAAATGCAAAGCAGGCTGAGACCAAGGATGAAGGTGAAAAGGGCTCACAGGAGGAGAAGGAGCTTACCGGAACAATCGATGACATAAAGGACTTCATGTTTGTAGTGACTGATGA
>ERZ780177.1132-NODE-1132-length-26248-cov-10.508304_pt1 | contig 26248 bp, 24 predicted proteins | sample MGYA00510973_ERZ780177 | MGnify/ENA primary metagenome ERZ780177 (study PRJEB29588, sample SAMEA2144396) | human gut metagenome | biome: human gut; feature: human-associated habitat; material: faeces | place: Denmark | collected 2008/2010 ...
GATATGAGGTTCGTTTTTAAGATGATCGTTTTCCCGTTTTGGCTGCTTACGGCTTTCCTTGCGCTGATGCTGAAATGGACGCTGAACCTGTCGGCGTTTGTGCTGGCTCTGCCCATGCTGTATATTTTCGGCTGCGGCCTTTATACGCTGTACTGCCGGGAGTGGTTACAGTTTTTGATCTTGCTGGTGGCAGAGTTCGGATGCTTTGTGTTGATTTTTATGGGCGTTTTGATCGCAGATGCAGCAGAGCGTTTTAGTGGCTGGGTTGCCGGATTGTGAGGGATTGGATGGACACAGATGCTATGACCGCTTATTATTGGAAAAATCTGAAAGATATTCCGCAGCGTCAGCTTGCAGACAATGACGAATACCATGCGATGGTCCAGAGAAAAATCGCTGCAGAGAATGCGCTGAAAGCTCTTATCAGTGAAGAAGCATGGAGACGCTATCTGGAATTGGATGCAATCAGTAACGAATTAGAGAGTGTTCGGCTGGAAGCCGTGTATCTGGCTGGTGCTTCTGATTACGAAAAATTATCCAAATGACTTTGATGCCGCCGATGTGCGGCATTTTCTTTTTTGCAGGGGGGTGATGGCACTGGCGGCAACACGGCTGATCGCGCTGCACAAAAACAAGGGTATGACCGTTGCGGCCTGCCTGAAAAATCGCACGGACTATATCGAAAACCCGGACAAGACTGAGCAGGGGCAGTTTGTCAGCAGCTATGCCTGCAGCACCCTGACAGCAGATGAAGAGTTTATGCTTACCAAGCGGCAGTACGACCTTGTAAACGGACGCAGGCAAAAAAGCGACGTGATCGCTTATCAGATACGGCAGTCTTTCAAGCCCGGTGAGATCAGCGCAGAGGAGGCTAACAAAGTAGGCTACGAACTGGCAATGCGATTCACCAAGGGCAAGTACGCATTTGTCGTTGCTACCCACACGGACCGGCAGCACATCCACAACCATGTGATCTTCAACTCCACAGCGTTGGATGGCACCAGAAAGTTCCGGGATTTTTTCTTTTCGGCGTTGGCAGTGCAGCGGTTGAGCGACCTGATTTGCTTGGAACACCAGTTGTCCGTCATTGAGAAGAAGCCCTATCGGGAACGGCAGAAGCGTGTTCTCTATCCTCCCAAGGAAAGCAACAGGGACCGCCTATGCGAAATCATCGACACAATCCTTGCAGATAAACCGGGGGATTACGAAGCGTTTCTGCAAAAGCTGGAGCAGCAGGGCTACGAGGCGAAGCGTGGCAAACACACGGCGGTGAAGGGCAAGGGGCAGAAACGCTTTATTCGGTTCCGAACTCTGGGCACCGGCTATGGCGAGGACGAGATCAAGGCGGTGCTGGAGGGAAAGGCGAAGCACCAACCGTATCAGAAAAAGCCGCCCAAAGAACAACCCTTCCAGTTGCTGGTGGACATTCAGGGAAAAATGGCAGAGGGCAAAAGCGTCGGCTACAAAAAGTGGGCGACCAAGTTCAACCTGAAAGAAATGTCCAAGACGCTGCTGTTCTTGCAGGAGCAGAAAATCGGTAGCGCAGAGGAACTACGAGAGCGTGCAACAGCGGCAACGGAACGCTATCATACCATGGGCAATTCTATCAAGGCAGCAGAAGCGAGGTTGACGGAAATCGCCGTCCTGAAAACCCACATCATCAACTATGCCAAAACCCGTGAGGTGTACGCCGCCTATCGGAAAGCCGGGTATAGCAAAGTCTTTCTGGAAACTCACCGGGAGGAAATTACTCTGCACAAGGCGGCGAAAGCTGCCTTTGACGAAGCAGGGCTTCAAAAGCTGCCGAAGGTCAAGGAGTTGGATGCGGAGTTTGCAGAACTGCTGACCAAGAAGAAAGCATCTTACCCGGGCTACCGCAAGGCACGGAACGAGATGCAAGAACTGGTTCGGGCTCAGAAAAACGTAGAACGTTTTTTTGCGGAGGAAAAGGACACCACCGAGAAAATCCGGACCCGATAAGAGCAGATTGCCGGGAACTGACCGTGAGTGGTCGGGTTCCGGCAATCTTTTTTCGTTGGTTCAATCTTTAACGGAATGGTTCATTTCTTTAGATTGTGTATGTTGGTGCGGTCAACAGGTATCCTATGGAGTGTAAAGAACACGATAGGATGAGGTTGCACTATGAAAGAACTTTTTGGACAGCGACTACGGGAGCAGCGTATAAAGCATGGGTTGACGCTGGAACAGCTTGCGGAAAAATCCGAGCTTTCCTCCAACTATATCGGCATGGTAGAGCGTGGCTTAAAGGAACCCGGCCTTGCCACCATTGTTAAACTTCTGAATGCTCTGAATATTTCCGCAGACACATTGCTGTGTGATCTGGTTCCCAGTGCATCCCATGTGACCGACGACGAGATTTGCAAGCGGCTGGAAGGCTTGTCCCCCATCCAGAAAAAAGCGGCACTCGATCTGCTGGATACCTATATCGGCAATCTCCCTTACCTCACAAACGAGGAATAAAATCGCAAACTTTGCAAGCGCATCGGCTGAAATTTGGCCGGTGCGCTTTTCTTTTGCATTCCTTTCGGCTATAATCATTCTTATAGGATGTATTGTTTCCTAAAGAGTTGATTATTTGGGGGTGTCAAGATGAGAGAACCACGGTACAGCATTTTAGCCGATATTCAGGATGCAATCGAGCAGGCAAAGTGCGGCAAGCTGGCATTGTACTGGCAGCGTACCATCCAGCGGGAATACAGTTGCAAGAAAGCCACCCCTGCCGAACAGCAAGCGTATGAGCAGCTGCAGAGCATTCTCTCCGAAGTGCCGCAATGGAGTGGTGAAGAAGATCTCCGCCATAACATGGAAAACATCGGCGGCAGGGTCTGGTTTTGCCATTTCTGGATTGACCACGATTCCATGGTGCAATTGACGGAAGATCGCAACGGCGAGTTTACTGTTGCCTATGTGCTGGACACGGACGCTTCCCCGGAGGTGCGCCGAGAGGCTGCACTGCTGGCGCAGAAGGGGTTTGCGGAATGTATGCAGGAATGGGGCATTACGCTTCTGGATGCGCCTGTTCCGGAACAGATGAAGTATGCTTCTCTGGCGGAAGCCGCTTCTCGCCTCATGCAAGTCCTCAATGACCCGGAGAGCATCACAGGGTAAAAAGCGTCCCGCCGGGACGCGCAGCCTGCATTGGAAAATGCAGATCAAAGGGGTTTGGGGCACTCCCCAACAAGCATTTTGCAACGCAAAATAAGCAGATGTATATACGTCTGCACTGCTTGCCACAACAATGCCGTCCTTTTGGTCCGCAGTTTGAAAATTTTAGATTGGAGAAAAACGCCATGCCAACCTTGGAATGGATCGGTAAAAATAAAGTCGTGAACCATCATCAGGAAGTTCCCTTCCGGGTGCTGGAGCGGCAATACAGTTTTGATGAGCAAGGGCAGCACACCGAAAACAACGGCAGTGAGAACATGATCATCCACGGCGATAATCTTGAAGTACTGAAAGCCCTGTTGCCGCAGTATGAGGGCAAGGTGAAGTGCATCTATATCGACCCGCCCTACAACACCGGCAACGAGGGTTGGTGCTACAACGATAACGTCAGCGACCCCCACATCCAGAAATGGCTGGGGGAAGTAGTGGGAAAAGAGGGCGAGGACCTGACCCGTCACGACAAGTGGCTCTGCATGATGTATCCCCGGCTGATGCTGCTGCAAAAACTGTTGGCTGACGATGGCGTGATCTTTATCAGCATTGATGACAATGAACTCTATAATCTGAAATCAATCTGCGATGAAATCTTTGGCGCAAGCTGCTATGTGTCTGACATTGCATGGCAGCGCACCTACTCTACCCGCAACGATTCCAAAGGCATCGTGAACGAGGTAGAACACATTCTGGTTTACAGCAAGGAGCCAGAATGGAACCCCAACAAACTGCCCCGCACTGCTGAGATGGATGCCAAATATAAAAACCCAGACAATGATGTTTCAGCATGGAGAACAAGTGATGCTTTTGCTCCCGGCGCAGCCACCCATCAGGGCATGGTCTATGCCATCCAACATCCATTCACAGGAAAAATGCTCTATCCCAGTAATGGTGCCTGCTGGCGGTATCAGCAGGATACCATGCTGGAAATCATGAACGGCTGGACAAAGTACGAACTGCAAGACCTGCATGATGAAAAAGAACGCGCTCATGTCTGCGGCATTTCGCCTGATGAGGTTCGCCCGGATGTAAAAGCCATCGTGCTTGCAGATCCGTTGGAAGTGGCATCAGCTAATGCACAAAAAGTGCTGGAACGTGGACAGTGGCCACGCTTTTTCTTCACGAAAGGCGGTAAGGGCGGTATTGCCCGAAAAACTTATCTCGAAAATGTCGGTGGACGCTTGCCCACTAACTTCTGGCCGTTTTCTGAAACGGGTCACACCGATGAAGCCAAGAAAGAAATGCTTGCGATTTTTGACGGCAAGGCTACATTCGATACACCCAAACCCCACCGCCTGATCGAGTTTGTGTTGAAAGTTGCCGGAACAAAGGACGCTTTGATTCTGGATTCCTTCGCAGGCTCCGGCACCACAGCCCATGCGGTGCTGAACATGAACAAAGCGGATGGCGGACACCGCAAATTCATTCTGGTGGAGATGGGCGATTATGCAGACACCATCACCGCCGAGCGTGTCAAGCGGGTCATCAAAGGCTATGGTGAGGGCAAAAACGCTGCGGAGGGCACCGGCGGCAGTTTCAGTTATTATGAACTGGGCGAACCGCTGCTGCTGCCCAGCGGCAACCTGAACGAAAAGGTGGGCACCGAGAAGATCAGAGACTACATCTGGTATACCGAAACCAAAAAGCCACTGCCTGACCACAAGAACAGCAACTCCTATTTCCTTGGTGAGAACAACAGCACCGCCTACTATTTCTTCTACGAACCCCAGAAGGTCTGTGTGCTGAACTACGACTTTGTGGCAACCATCCCGGAAAAGGCAGAGGGCTACATCATTTACGCCGACCGCTGCACCCTGAGTGAACAGGAGTTGCAGCAGCTTGGCATTACGTTCAAAAAGATTCCCCGTGATATTGTGCGGGTGTAAGGAGGACGGCAAAAATGGAATTGAAAAATTATCAAAGAGCCGTGATCCGTGACCTTGAACGGTATCTTGAGATTTTGATGCAGACAGGCAGCATCGAAACCGCCTACCGCCGTCTGTGGGAAGAAAAGCACGTTCCGGTGGGACCGGGCGGAATGCCCCGGTATCAGGATCTTTTGCCGGGTGTGGCAAATGTCTGCCTGAAAGTGCCCACTGGCGGCGGCAAGACCTTCCTTGCCGCCAACGCCATTGAGCCGATCTTCCATGCACTGGGCGTGATGCAGCAGCGTGTGGTGGTCTGGTTGGTGCCCTCGGATGCCATCCTCACCCAGACCCTTTCTGCCCTGCGGAACCCGGCGCACCCCTACCGCCAGAAAATTGATGTGGCGTTCAACAGCCGGGTGGAGATCTACACCAAAGACCAGTTACTGTCTGCCACACGGTTCAACATCTCTGCCATTACCGAGCAGCTTTCTATTCTGGTGCTGTCCTACGATTCCTTCCGGGGCAAAAAAGAGCAGCTCAAGGCACGGCAAGAGAACAGCAGTCTGGCGCAGTTGGCGCAGGCTCTGGGCACTCCCACCCATCCGGTGGAAGATGCCGACCCCACCGCCCTGCTGCAAATCATCAACCAGCTTCGCCCGGTGGTGATCGTGGACGAGAGCCACCATGCCCGCAGCACCCTGAGTAAGCAGATGCTCCGAGATTTCAACCCCCGCTTTGTGCTGGACTTGACCGCTACCCCCACCAAAGAAAGCAATCTGATCTCCATTGTGGATGCCATTCATCTGCGTCAGGAGAACATGGTCAAGCTGCCGGTGTTCGTAATGAACCGCAACAATCAGTTGGATGTGCTGAACAATGCTGTCCAGATGCAGAGCATTCTGGAGGCGCAGGCTATGGCTGAATACCGCAACGGCGGCTGCTACATCCGCCCTATCGTATTGTTTCAGGCACAGCCCAAGGGCAAAGAGGACGCTGCCACCTTTGAGAAGATACGCACCATCCTTGTGAAAAACGGCATACCGGCAGAGCAGATTGCCATTAAGACCGCCGACATCAATGAGCTGAAAAATGCAGACTTGCTCTCGCCCAAATGCCCCATCCGATTTATTATCACCGTCAACGCATTGAAGGAGGGCTGGGACTGCCCCTTTGCCTACATCCTTGCATCGCTGGCAAACCGCACCAGTCAGGTGGATGTGGAGCAGATCGTTGGGCGCATCCTGCGCCTGCCCTATACCCGAAAGCACCCGGTCCCGGCTTTGAATATGTCCTATGTGCTGACCTCCTCTGCGGACTTTAAGCACACACTGGATGGCATTGTAAAGGGCTTGAATAACGCAGGCTTTACCGATCAGGATTACCGGGCGCAGGAGGAAGCTCCTGCTCCGGCACCGCTGCCTGTGGCACAGCAGACCACCTTTAACATCACGCCCCCGGCACCTGCGGAGGAGCCGCAGGATATTTTTGATGACCCGGACACGGTGCGGCTGGACCCGGTGTGCGTTGACCCCACCACTGAACCCCAGAAGATCGCACCAGCAGTGCAGGACATTCTGGCACAAGCCGGAAAGGAAATCGCCGTCTTTGAAGCTGTCTTGCAGCAGCACAAGGACGACCCTGCCAGCGACTTACCACAGGAGGCGCAGAAAATGGTTGGACAAACAAAGGTCAAAGTAGAGTTTGCCGACGAGATCGAACAGCTCGTCTTGCCTAAATTCTGCCTGAAGATCCCCCAGAGTATCCTGATGCCCAGTGATACGCAGGAGTTAACCAAGGAGAATCTGCTGAGCAACTTCACCCTGAAGGGCAAGCCCAGCAACATCGACTTCGACCATCTGGACAACAATCTGGCGCAGGTCGATCTGGACGGCGATGGTACGCCCCGTGCGTCCAAAATGGAATCCCAGTATCAGCAGTTTATCGGGCAGCAGTTCCCTCTGATGCCGGGTGAAAACCGGCTGAAACTGTGCCGCAACATCATCCACACCACCCTGAGCCGCCAGAAGAAGCTGAACGCCGTGGACGATACGGAGTTGCAGCGTTATGTGGACTACATCATCGACGGCATGAACCAAGACCAGTTGGATGCGCTGGAACAAATGCCCGTCAACTTTGCCAATAAGATCTGCGATTACATCATCAAGCTGCAAGAGGAGACCGCAAGGGAGAACTTCTACAACTGGCTGGAGGTAGGCAAGATTGTCACCCAGCCCCGCTTCAAGCTGACATCACATATCACCCTGTCCGGCAAGGCTTCCTCCCTGACCAAGAGCCTGTACAAGCAGGAGTGCGAGCTGGACGATAATTTCGAGTATGACATGGCAATGGCACTGACCGGCATTGACAGTGTGCACTGGTGGCACCGCAATCCCACCAGTGGACGGAATGCGTTCTGCCTGAACGCTTTCCGCAACCACTACCCAGACTTTATCGTAATGACCAACAGCGGAAAGGTGCTGCTGGTGGAAACCAAGGGCGACCAGTTGGAAAATGCTGAGTCCCGTGAGAAGATCAAACTGGGCCGTGCATGGCAGAATGCAGCCGGGAGCCAGTATCGCTATTACATGGTGTTCCAGAATAAAGACCTCCATCTGGAAGGTGCTTATCGGTTTGATGAGTTTTTGAAGATTCTGGAAGAACTGTAAACAAGAAAAAGAGTGACAGTGTTTCGATATGTACCCCCAATACTGGACACCCAGTATTGGGGGTACATATCAGTAAACCACTAGTTTACAGGGTCTGTTTTTTTCTTGACAAGGGCATCTTGTATCTGCTAGACTACAGGTAGTTGAACAGGGTTGATCCTTCCATTGATCGCAGCGTGAATTTTTTTTTTCGGAGCCGCAAGGCTCACACGTCAAAAACGATCAGGAGGAAAGATCATGGAAAACAAACTTACCGTGAATTATGCAACCGCATGGCTTATGGGGGTGGACCCTGCTGCAACTGGCGCAAGGCTGAAGCAGTACCGCAACGCCAACCACCTGACGCAGGAAGGGCTCTCGGGCATTCTGACGGATGGAGGCGACCCGGCTTCCCGGGTGAGCATCAGCATGTGGGAGAGCGGCAAAAAACTGCCAACTCTGTCGCACCTGGTGTTCCTGCGGGAGCTGTACGGCTGCACGCTCGACGAGCTGATCTGTACTTACCGGCAGTCCGCAAGGGAGGCCGCAGACGGGGATCAGCCCGTCGTTTTTTATTATGATCTTCTATTGAACGCCGCAGGTTTCATGCCTGCGGCGTTTTTTGCGTTGCAGAGTGCTTTGCACGGGGTTAACCGCTGGTATATAGTGGTTTTTTGGCATCGGCAGTATACTTTGACCATGATCACGGCGGGGTCGCAAGACAGCCGAAACAAAGCCGCATACAAGCTGGAAATGCAAGGAGGAACCACCATGAAAAACATCAATTGCAAGAAGGATAAAGACCGCATCCTCTGTGTCACCGTGCGTGCACCGCTGGCAAAGAGACCCGGCAGACCGGTGCGGTATGTTGGCGCACACAACTTCTACTACCAGCCTGCTGGTAGCAAGGAGATCGCCTACCTGCTCAGCATGAAGAAATACGCAGCCACGGTCTACCACTTCTTTGAAGCGAACGGCCGTCTGGTCTGCGATGAAGACACCTGCATGACCCACAGCATCACCCTCGGCCAGCTCTACACTTCCCGTGCGGACCACAGCAACTTTTTGCTGAACAAACTGTTCCAGCGTCTGCCTGCACAGATCGAGTATGTGTGCCGGTATGAGCTGGGTGCAGCAAAAGCCGCCGACGAGCTGCTGGAAGCAGTGCCTGCCCGCCGCTTTGACGGCGAGCGCGATGCAGCCTGAAAGGAGGATGCTTTATGAGCAGCTTCATTGAGTTCACCACCATTGCGCTGGTACTGGTCTACATCGGCGTGGCCGCATGGAAGATCTGCACCTGCCGCACCATCTCGGGCAGCATTGGCGTGTCCTGCGCATTCCTGATCGGAGGGTTCTTCATTCTCCCGGTGGCTTACTCGGTGGCCACCGTGGTGTGCTGGGTGGCCGCCATTGCAATCGTTCTGGCACTGATCGGTGCCTTCTTCGGCTGAAAGGAGCTTAGCAATGAAAGAATTTGTCTTTGGCACGGCTGCACAGTTCGACTGGCTGGAAGCACTGCTGGCCGATGGCCGCTGCCATGTGTTTGAGCACTGCGTGCTGCCGCCCGGCTGTACGCCGGGCACGGCGCGGCTGGGCTTTGAAAAGAACAGCAGCGTCTATATCCTCTACATCGACTACGGCATCAAGACCACGGTGCAGGATGCGAAGTTCTGCAGCCTGCTGGAGCAGGGCGAGGTACGCTTTGTCTGCATGCAGGATATGGTCGAGTTCCTGTATGCGCTGCAGCCCCTGTTTGGTGCAGCGGCCCCTTCCGCTGGTGCGGAGCCTGACAGAGCGCAGGCAACACCCCCTGTGGCAGAGGAAACGCCTTCGGAGGACGATGTGGTGGACATGGCGGCGGTGCTGGAGCAGCGGGAAAAGCGGGAGCAGCCCCAACTTGTGGACCCGGAAAAGATCAGCGGTCCGCTCAAGAAGCATGTCTTTGGGCAGGATGATGCCCTGAACGACATCGCGGAGCTGGTGGCGGTGCACAAGATGCGCAAGAAGGAGAAGATTCTCACCGTGATGCTGCTTGGCCCCACGGCAACCGGCAAGTCCGAGACTGCGAAGTCGCTGGCGGAAATCATGACCGGGATCTACGGCACCGAGTACGGCTGCATCGAGGTCGCGGGCAGCGAGTTTGCAAGCTCCCACACCGTGAACCGCTTTTTCGGCGCGCCTCCGGGCTACGTCGGCCACGGCCAGCCCACTGTGCTGGACCCCGTGCGGCAGAACCCCTACCAGATCATCGTCATCGACGAGATCGAGAAGAGCGACCCCAAGGTGGTGGAAGGGCTCATGGAGGCTATTGACACCGGCAAGCTGGGCATGGCGGACAATTCCCCCGCCATCGACCTCAGCCGCTGCATCTTGATCTTCACCTCGAACCTTCCCATCCCCATGGACAAGTACCGGGCAGCCGGTGACTTCGAGCGCACCGAGATCTGCCGCGATGCCTTCACCAAATACTGCCACCGGCCCGAGATCAGCGGCAAGATCGCCAACTACATCGTCTACCAGGAGCTTAGCCCCGAGGCCAATGCGCGCATCGTGATCAAGTTTATTCGTCAGGAGCTGGCGAATTACGACATCAAGCTGCGCTCCATCGACCCGGCACTGCTCAACGAGTTCCTGGACTTCGATACCGCCTATGGTGCCCGGAGCCGTGCCGGGAACGTCCGGGCAACGGTGGGCCGACAGCTGCTGCACCTGCAGCTGAGCCACCCGCAGGAGGTTCTGGCCGGGAAGTCGGCAGCCCTCAGCGGTTCACTGCGCGAGATCCAGTTCGATCTTGCTTAAAAGAGAGGAGAATACCATGCGTAACGAGTTCTTTGCAAACATTGAAGCCGGTGCTGCCGCAGTGCGCAGCTTTGCGTGCAGCTCTGCCGACCGTCTGGCCCGCCAGCTGGCAAGCGACCCTGCGCAGGAGAGTCAGAATCAGCTGCCCTGCCCGGAAAAACCGGCTGAGCCTACGGTCCGCTTTTCCCGTCAGGTGCTGGCGGACTTCCGCAGCAATGTGGGCCGCTACGCCCCCGAGACCGGCGGCATGATGGGCAGCACCGAAGACACGGCGCTGGTGGACCTGTGCCACTTCGACACCCTCTCCCGCAACACGCCGGGCACCTTCTACTACGATGTGGATTCCATGACAAAGGTGTTCCACGACTGGGCCGAGAAAGGGTACCGTGTTACCGGCATCTACCACAGCCACCCCCGCGGCTGCATCCGCCCGTCCTACCACGATATTTCCACGGCGCTGATGCATCTGCGCTTCTTTGAGCAGGACTTCTTCTACCTGCCCATCCTTCGGCCTGCCCGCAAGGGGCTGTTCACGCTGTATTTCTACATCGTGCACCTCAAGGGCGATGCTCTGACCGTGGATCTGGATCATGTGCTACGGGCGGAAAGCGGCAGCCGCTATGCGCTGTGCACGTTTGCCCCGTGGCACAGGGAATACTCTGTGGCGGAGATGGACGCATACCGCGCTTCGCTGGAAGCACAGGAGCAGCCTGAAACGCCTGCCGAAGACCCTGCAGCCAAGGCCCCGGATTACTTCGGCAAGGTGCGTTCGCTCTACCCCCAGAAGGTGCTGGAGCAGAAAGTAGTGGTCTGCATTGGCGTGGGCGGCGCACGCAGTTTCTTGGAAAACTGCGCCCGCTCGGGCTTGCGCAACTTCATCCTCATGGACCCGGACATCGTCAGCCCCTCCAATGTGGCGACGCAGGCCGTGTTCATCTCAGAGATGGGCCGCAAAAAGGTCGAGGTGATCCGCGACCGCATCCGCGATATCAACCCGGACGCACAGGTGCTCTGCATCCCGCGTGCGCTGGACGATGCCATGAGCGATGAAGCGTTCAAAGCATATCTGGACCGCTTCCCCGGGCGCAAGGCCACCGATTACCTGATCCTTGGCTGCACCGATAACTTTGAGGCCCAGAAACGCTCCTCCATGCTGGCGCTGAAGTACGGCACACCCTATCTGGCAGCCATGATGTACGCACATGGCGCGGCTGCGGAGCTGATCTTCTTATACCCCGGTGTGACGGCCAGCTGTCCCCGTTGTTTGCTGCGCAGCCGGTTCGAGCAATACGAACAGGGCTACCAGAACGACGTGGACTCCTCGGCCTGCCCCATCTTCGCCACCGAGCGGATGAACGCCACAAAGGGGTATCTGGCTCTGATGCTCCTGCTGTACCACGAGGCCCCCGGCAGCCCCTTCAACACGATGCTGGACGCGGTGCAAGACCGCAACTTCGTGTGGATCCGCCTTGCCCCGGACCTCAAGGAACAGCTGGGCATCCAGCTGTTCGATCAGGTGCTGGGCGGGGACGCCGGGCGCTTTGCCTACATGGACGAGACGCTCTGGGTGCCCCAGCACCCGGATCGGCCCGAGTTCGGTGCAAAGCCCTGCAAGATGTGCGGCGGCACCGGCGACCTGCGCCACCTGCAGGTGGACTGGGCAGGGCTGGACACCCGCGCTATCCGCTTCGACACCTGAGAGCTTTTTGTGCCGCAAACCGGTGGCTGGAAAAAAGCCCTGTAAACCAGCGGTCGATTCCTTTCCCGGCGCAGGAGGCTTATAATACAAACAACATAAGGCTTCACAAGTCTTATGCTGAAAGATACACTTCCGCCGGTCTGGCACCCAACCCGGGGTGCCAAGCCCAGCGGTCACACAAAACGGAGGACTTTGCCTTATGGCAACCACAGAAATGGTCCGCATCCACACCTACAACACCAAGGAGGAAACGAAGATGAAGAACGAAGCGATGAACGCCCGTAACCAGCTGCCCGGCGGCGGCTTCCACGGAGGCGAACAGCAGACGAGCCTTCCCGGTGGTGGTTTCCACGGGGGCGAACAGCAGGTGAGCCTTCCCGGTGGTGGTTTCCACGGGGGCGAACAGCAGACGAGCCTTCCCGGTGGTGGTTTCCACGGAGGCGAACAGCAGACGAGCCTTCCCGGTGGTGGTTTCCACGGAGGCGAACAGCAGGTGAGCCTTCCCGGTGGTGGTTTCCACGGGGGCAAACAGCAGGTGAGCCTTCCCGGTGGTGGTTTCCACGGGGGCAAACAGCAGGTGAGCCTTCCCGGCGGCGGCTTCCACCGGGATGAACAGCAGAGTGACCCGTCAGAGGGCTGGCAGAAGGTGACTCTGCTTCTGGAGAATGGGGAAAGGGTCGATGTTCTGATCGAACAGGATCAGAAGGCCATCTGGCCTCGCGAGGATGGAAGGCAGCTCAATATGCTGATCCATGATGGGCATCTGGTGTCGGAACTCGCTTGGTCATTCGTCTGACAGATAATAACGAAAGGAGATGATCGCGAAGCGCCTTACGGCGGCTTTGAGCACAGCGGCCTGCAGACAGGGTGGCCAACCTGTCTGTGGGCCGTTTTTCTTTTTTGTGCGGTGTAAACCAGCGGTTAGTTCAAAGCAGCCGGGATAAATTTTATACTGGGACCAAAGCACAGCAAATGTGCAGCCAGAAAGGAGAAATGCCTGTGAAGGAGTTTGTTTTGGGAACCGATGCGCAGTACGAGATGCTCAAGCAGTCCCTGAACGATGATCGGTGCCATGTCTACGAGAAGTGCACCTTTCCTTCATCGTTCAGCCGCCCCTGTGGACGGATCGGCTTCGAGAAGGAGCAGGAAGGCTATGCGCTGTTCATCGACAAAGGGCTCACCTGCAGCTGCCCGGCAGCCTCCCGGCTGCTGAAAAGCTGGCTGAAGGCTGGAACACTAAAATTTCTGGATTATACCGACATGAAGGTGTTCCTGCGGAGCCTGACCTATCTTTATTGAAGTTACTTTGGGAGGAAGATTTTATGGAAGAACTTATTGGCTGGGTGCTTTTGGCGATCTTTGTGGTGGCTGCGGGCAGAGTGGGGTACCTGATCTATCAAAACAACCGGCACCCGGAGCAGGCAGCGGCTTCGGCAGCAACGGCCCGGCGTGACCCCCACGGCGAGACCGGCCCCATGATCTACTTTGCCAACGATGCCCATGGCCGTGCAGACCGTGAGTATCAGTTCAACTACAAGTGGGTCTACGATGGCTCCCTTCACGCATACACCTGGCGGGCCTGCATCCTGCGGATGCCCAGCCTGTGTGGTCGCCCCAGCGACGGCCACACCACCCACCGCTGGAGCGATGCGGACGGCAACCACTGGGTCTGCTGGGATTCGCCTGTTACCAGCCTGACCGAAATGCAGTCGGTGTCCCGGCTGTGGGCGGACAGTGTGCAGGAGTACATTGCCACCGGCAAGCGGTTCGGCTGAAAGGAGAAGGCACGATGAAACGATGTCCAAACCCGGACTGCCGTTCGGAGTTCTTCTTCGGCGACACCAAGACCCGCTGCCCCTTCTGCCACAGCGTTCTGGTGCAGGATACGGCACCTGCCGCCTCTCCCCGGGTGAGCCTGCCGCTTTCGCCCCTTGTCAGCCCGCCGCAGGCACAGGCAGAGCCAGTGTTCATGCAGCACGGCTGGGGCGGCATCACCTGCACCGGCCGCGTTCTGGAACTGGACCATCAGGCTGTGTTTTACAGCCGGGCGCACAAGCTGTTCAATGCGCTGGTGCGCGGGGAACCGTATCAGTTCGCCCACCAGACGCTGGAATACACCGTCCGGGTGGAGCCCATCACCGACGGGGTGCCCAGCGAGGTGACGGACTTCTGCCTGTACGGCAACTGCCTGGGGCGCATCCAGATCGGCGACGAAGTGCGTATCCGGGCGAAGGAGCAGGGCGGCCGCCGGGTGGTAAAGTCCATCTACAACCTTACCACCGGCTCAGAGGTGAAGCCCGGGCTGCAGCTCAGCGCCACAGCCATCTGGCTGACGCTGGGGCTGCTGGCAGCGCTGCTTGCGGCCCCTTGCCTGCACGGTGGTCTACCTGTTCCGCTCCGGGGCGGTAGCGGCATTCCTGCTGGCACTGCTTACGGCCTGCATGCCCCTGTTCATCATGCTGATCGGCTTCTGGATCTTATTCCAGAGCGTCTTCCCTAACCGCAGAAGAAGGAGGTAAGCCATGAATCCCTACAGCACTGAACTGCGCCGCGCCATGACGCTGGCCGACCAGATCCTTGCCCTCAAGCAGAACCGCAGCCTGTCCGAGGCCGATGCCATACAGGTAGACGCAGGCGCATTTTTCCCCGCTATCTCCCGCTGGACGCAGCTGTGCGGCTTCCGCATGAGCGGCCCGCCCGAAGCAGGCAAGGCCCTGCTGCAAAAGGCTGTGGCGCGGTGGCTGCGTGCCGCCCACCAGAGCGGTGCCGCTTCGGCCTTCGTGTTCCGCACGGATCACGGCAGTGCAGCCGCCTTCTACGGCAGCAGCATCGACAATGCGGCATTGTTCCAGTCGCTTTTGCCAGAGTGCGAGACCAAGCCGCAGGCGTCCTGGTTCAGCGGCGGCTACCGCTGTTCGGGGCTGTTCCTGGGCACCTTTGCCGCTGATGGCGTGGTCGAAGCGCTGGCTTCGGCAGGGCTGGACCACTGTTATGCGGCCTGCATTGCCCTGCCCGCAGCAGATGCCGACATTCAGGCCCTGCTGGAAGATGACCGCCGCCTTGCCCGGCAGCTTGAACCCTGCAAGGCGTTCCCCCGGGTGTGCGGCAGCGCTTCCCGCCGCACGGTGGAGGTGCCGGTGCAGAATGTGGCGGCGGCGCTGGATGCACTGCAGGAGGAGATCACGCTGCTGGAAAAGGCCCGCAGCACCGGCCTTGTGCAGGCGGTGATCCGCTTTGGTGCGGACAGCCGCACCGACTATCTGCAGCTTGCCGGCATCATCCGCGCATGCCTTGCCGGGCGGGAAGAGCAGCCGGGCTTTGAGCCTATCCGCTGCTTTGACCTGCAGGGGGATTTCCGCTATCCGGAGACCTGCCTTGCCATCCCCCGCGCAGCGGTACGCCTGCCCGACGGCACCGCCGCCGCAGTCTATGTGGCAAGCCTTCAGAGCGCCGAAGCGGCGGCATCCTTCTGCGTGCCGCCCACCTGCGCCTGCCCGGGGTTCTATGTGCAGAACCCTGTGGAGGACGAGGGTTGCCGGGAGCTGTTCCCGGTGGTGCGCCCCATCGCGGCGGCAGGCGTCACGGCGGGCCGCGTGCTGGGCAGCGGCGCACCGGCAGCGATCCCGTTCTCGGCGCTGCTGTGCCACACGGCGGTGTTCGGAGCCTGCTGCACCGGAAAGACCACGCTGGTGAAGAACCTGCTGGTGGACCTGTGGGCCCGGCAGCAGACCCCCTTCGTGGTGTTGGAAGCGGCCAAGAAGGAGTACAACGCTCTGCTGGGGCAGATCCCTTCGCTTATGGTCTATACCTCCGGTGCCGATGGCCCATTGCTGCGCATCAATCCGCTGCGCCCGGAAGACGGTACGCTCATAGAGAACCACGCCGCCGCCGTTACGCTGGCGCTGACGGCTTCCACCGGTGCAGAGCACCCCATCCCGGAGGCGTTCAGCGGCCTGCTGCAGCAGACCTACCACCGCTTTGGCTGGGAGTACGGCATGGCGGCCTACACCGACCCGGCAAAGCCCTTCCCAACCTTTGCCGATGTGCTGGCCGGGGTGGAGGACTATGTCGCCCACCACGCCCGCTATGGGCCTGAGGTGCGCCAGAACCTGACCGGTGCGCTGGAACTGCGCGCCGAGACCATGACCAGCGGTGCGTTGGGCCGCGTGTTCGCCGACCCCTTTGGCATGACGGCAAAGCAGCTGCTCACGGTGCCTACGGTTCTGGAACTGGCCGACTTCTCGGAGGAAGCCACGGCCTTCCTCATGAACATCCTGATGTTCCGCTTCCAGTCTTACCTGCAGCGGCTGCCCGAGTCTTCGGCGCTGCAGCGGCTCATCGTGCTGGAAGAGGCCCACAACGTGTTCCGCAAAACGGACGCCGAGGACAGCGCACTGGCCCGCTCCAACCTAGCCTTCGACAAGATGTTTGCCGAGATCCGTGCCAGCGGCACAGGCCTTGTCCTCAGCGACCAGCGGCCCTCCCTGATGCCGGATTCCGTCATGGCCAACACCGCCGTCAAGCTGTGTCTGGGCATGGATTCCGGCGAGGACCGGGGCTGCATGGGCAGCGTCATGGACCTTTCGGTGCTGCAGCGCCGTGCCCTGCACGCCTTCCGGCCCGGCGAATGCCTGATGACGGTGCGGGGCACTCACGGGGTGTTCCACCTGCAGACGGAAAAGCCCGGCACATCCGGGAGCTTTACGGCGGCCTGCCTTGTGTGCGGCAGCCGGTTCCGCTGCAGGAAAAGTGCCGTGCAGGGCCTGCTGGCCCCGCTGGATGCAGGGCAGATGCAGTACCATCTGGCCCGTATCCGTGCCGACCCCTACAACATCCCTGTGCTTGCGGAGAACATCGAACAGATGCTGCAGCAGCTGCGCATCACGGCGGCAGCACCTACAAAGCTCTGCCTGCTGGGCGAAATGCTGGCCGGAGCCGGGGTGCCGCTGGGCGAGAGCCGACAGATCGTGACCGCATACCATAACCACCTGAAAGGAGGAACTGTATGAGCGAGATCAGCGGCGGCAGCGCCGAGAACGATGAGATGAACACTCCCGAAACAGGCGGCGAGACAGGCCAGACCGGCTCCGGAGGCACCGAAGGTCTTGCGGGCGGGAACCTGGAGAGCGTCCAGCTGGGCGAGGGCAGCGAAGTACCGCCCGCCGCCCCAGCAGCCGAAATCACCCCTGCCCCGGCAACAGAGGTGCAGGAGCTCAGCTCGCAGCAGCAGGCCGAGGTCATCCACCAGAATACCATCGCCAGTATCCTACAGGAGAACGGGGCCTACTTTTCGCCCAAGGATGCGGCCCGGGTCAGCCAGGGCGCAGACAGCATCCGGGTGGTGCAGGACCTTGGCGAGGGGGTGACCGGCGGCTACCGCTACAGTGAAGGGAAAAGCTCGATCCAGCTGCTTGCCACCAGCAAAAACCAGCTGGAACGCTCCGCCATCCATGAGACGGTGCACTGCAGCAGCTTCAACCGGGAGATCATCGTGCCCGAGCCGTCAAAGGGCGGCTACATGGTCTACAATACCGTGGGCACCCGTCAGGCATCCTGGTTCAAGTCGGATAAGAATGGCGAGATCTCCAACTATGCAGAGAAAGGCAGAGGAATGAACGAGGGTATCACGACCATGTACACAAACCGGGAGCTGGCCAAGGTTAGCCAGGAACGTGCCCTTGCCGCCCAGCGCCAGCAGATCTACGGCCATGCCACAGACCTGTGCACAGCACTGGAAGGGCAGGTGGGCGAAGCACCCATGAAGGAAGCCTTCTTTGGCGGCAACATGAAGGCGCTGGAAGACAAGGTGAACGAACTGGCAGGGGATAAAGTGTTCGACAGCCTACGCAGCTGCCTGGACCGTGCCATTTCCGATGACTATACTGAACGTGTGGCCGCCACCCGGGAGGCACAGGAGATCCTGGCCCGGATGGCAGAGAGGAGCAAAAAATGATGATCGATCTGGTATTTGATTATATGGCAGCAAAAGGCGTTGTCTTTTATAGCCAGGAGGAGATGAAGACCGCCGAGGCGGGCATCCGGGAGTATCTGCAGTGCAATGGCATCCCGGAAGAAAAAAACGACGAATATTACCGTGATTACCTGCACAGGGGGCTGGATATCATCGACCCTGCGGACCTGAAAGCCTATTTTCTGCACCGGAAGGCGATCAGCCTTGTGGTGCAGCTGCGAATCGAGCAAGCCCACGCAGGCGGCGTGCTCAAACCGGAGCGTGCTGTCCTGCTGCGCGAAGCGCTGGCCGAACTGTACCGTGCAGGGCTGGGGGAACGCTATGTGCCCACCGAAGAGCAGGCCCGCATCGCAGGGAGTTTCGTCTGATGGCCGCGGCACCAGAGTTCCCGGCGTGGGCCGTGGAAGAAGCTGCCCGGCAGCTGCAGATCACCCTGCGGCAACTGCGCCAGGCACAGGGTACCCTGTATTTCTGCACCCTGCCCAGCGGGCTGAGATTTGATCTGTACGCCGGTTTAGACGGCACGCTGCAGTGCTGGCGGCTGGTAGATGGCTCCGGGTGGGAGAAAGACCGCCGCATGGAATGCCGTGACCCTTCTCGGAACGGGCCCGCTGTGGGGGTGGAACCCACAGGGGAAGGTACGCTCCGCATCTATGCCGAGCAGCACATCGATCCGGAAGAGCCAGACCCGGAGAAGAAAATTCTGAAATTGCTGCGTGGGTATGCGGAGCTGATCAGCGCGCCGGAAATGCAGCACCTGGGGCTGTAAACTGCTGGGTGATACACATTGCACGGCAGAGCTGGTATACTGGAACCAGAAAAAACAAAGGAGTGAATTACCATGCAAGTGATCCAAAAAAGCAGCAGCGGCACCCAGAGCTTTCCGCTGGATGCCATGCTTCTGGCGCAGCGGACGGTGTTCCTGACCGGTGAGATCAACACCAGCACGGTCAACGCCATCATCCAGCAGCTTCTGTTTCTGGAAAGCGCAGATGCCACAGCCCCCATCAAGCTTATCATCACCTCGCCCGGTGGCACCGTGCAGGCGGGCCTTGCCCTTTACGACCAGCTGAAGGGCATGACTGTGCCCATCGACCTGTACTGTGTGGAGTTGGCGGCCAGCATGGCGGCGGTGATTTTGGCCGGTGGCAGACGTGGCCACCGCTTTATCCTGCGGCACAGCATGGTCATGATCCATGAACCGCAGATTGCTTCCGCTTCGGGCGGGGTATGCGGCAGTGCATCCTCCATCCAGAAAACGGCAGAATCCATTTTGACCACCAAGCGAGAACTGACTGGCCTGCTGGCACGGGACACCGGCCACCGGGTGGAAGAGATCGAAACGGCCATTGGTTACGACAACTTCATGAAAGCGGACGAGGCTGTGTCCTTTGGAATCTGCGACCGTGTTGTGGACCGAGTGTAAAGGAGAGTGCGATGAAACGAGATTCTCTTGTTGTGGCGGAAGGCTGTGTGCTGTCCGGTGACGAGGTGGGCCGCACTCGCCCCAACGCAAATGCGCTGATCGTGGGCACCACCGGCTGCGGCAAAAGTACTAGCGTGATCCTGCCCACAGTGGCCCGGATGCACTGCAGCAACCCGATCCTGAGCTATGCAAAAGAGCGGGATGCCTACCTTATGGCAGAGTACCTCAAGCGCAAAAACTACATGGTGCACATCCTGAATGCGGCACACCCCAAGAAGAGCACCCTCAGCTACGACCCCATTGCTTCCATCGAGAGTTATGCGGACATCGAGGCACTGTCAGCAGCCATCGTGGATATGTCCATCCGCAAGAGCGTGGATGATTACTGGCAGGTCAAGGCAAAGCAGCTGCTCTCGGGCCTAATCGCTGGCTGCTTCATGACCTCCAAAGGCAGCCGTATGCCCGGCATGGCCGATGTACTGGCACTGTTCGACAAGACCATTCCTTGCGAAAATGCCTATGGCGTTGAGCCGGAGCTGTATGGGATGTTCCAGCGGCTGGAAAAGGCCTCGCCGGGGAGCTTTGCGGTGCGGGAGTTTAACAGCTGGCGCAGCTTGCCAGAACGCACGGCATCCTGCGTGCGGGATACTCTGGCGGGTGCTTTGAGCACCGTATTCCCGGAGTCTATCCGCCGCATGATGCGAGAAAAACCGCAGTTCGACCCTGTGCGTTTTGCAAGCCGCAAGGAAGCACTGCTGGTGATCACCTCGGCGGCAGACACCGCACAGCAATACTATGCGAACCTGTTCTACCGCAGCACGGAGCAGCAACTGCTCCGATATGCGGCCAGTTGTCCCGGCGGCGAGCTGCCCCGGGAAGTGCGCTACATCTTTGATGATTTCGCCTGCACGGCCCCTATTCAGGGCTTTGCCAGCGACATCAGCCTGTTCCGCTCGGCAGGGCTTTCGGCCATTCTGCTGCTGCAGTCGGAGCAACAGCTGGAAGCTATGTACAAAGACGAAGCTGCCGTCATTCGGCAGAACTGTGCAGTATACGCATACTTCCCCGGCGGGTTCGATAACCGCTCCTGTGAGATCGTCTCCAAACGGATGGATCTGCCATACGACGAGGTGCTCTATGCACCGATGGGTAAGGTGTTCGTAATGAGGTCAGGGTGTCGGCCGGCATGCCTGCCCCGCTACGACACCCTGAACAGCCGGGAATACCAGGAGTATCTCAGTTGCAGCAATGACCGCACCGGCCGCAGACGCTTTGGAGGTGATGAGCTATGAGAATGTCCGCACACAAAAAGTTCGTGCTGGAACTGCGTGCCCCGGTGGAACGGTACGAGACCCGCAGTGCCGCAGGCTGTAAGCCGGGCACCGCCCGGGAAGATGACCTTGGTCAGATGCTGGAAAAAAAATTCGACGAGCTTTTTGGCCCGGGGGAAGAGGACTGAAAAAGGAAAGAAGGGGATGTGGAGCAATGCAGGATCGTTCGACGATGACGCTGGGGGGATACCTGTACAGTGTTTTCTGGAAATTCGTGGTGGGCTATATATGGTACCGCAGCCTGCTGTTCCGCCCGCTGGCGGGGCTTGAACGCAAAGCATCGCTGCACATTCTTTTGTGGTTAACGGCGGCTGCGGTGCTTGCGCTCAGCCTTGGCTTCCGCCGCAGAAAAAACGGGTGGATCTCTTCAGCCTGCGTCTTCCTGCCGTTTGGGCTGTACACGGTGCTGGCATACGCAAAGACCTTCCGCACACGCATCCTGCTGATCCTGGTGCCGACGGCTGTGCTGGCAATGGGCCTTACCGCCGTGATGTTCTGGGGCAGGCGGCTCTCGCGCCGCCATTTCCAGGCAAGGGTCTCCCGCTGGAAGTACCTGATGGTGTGTACGGCAGTCTCGGCCAGTGTCTGCCTAATCGGCAGTGTAGGGTGGCATGCGTTTCTGGAAGGGGAGCTGTTTCCCGCCGCAGTAAAAGCACAGGCATCGGCCGTGGATGAAGCGCAGGCGCAGACCATTGCCTCGAACATCAGTGAGGTGCTGAAGCTGCAGCCCGAGGTCTGGCAGGACCTTACCACGGCCCAGCGCATCGACACGATGCAGACGATCTGCAACATCGAGGTGTATTATCTGGGCCTGCCCTGTGCCGTCACGGTGAGCGGTGCGAACCTTCCGGAAAACACGCTGGGCAGCTACGATGACAGCAGCCGGGCCATCAGCATCAGCATCGAACATCTGGAAAATGACCCGGTGGAAGAAGTGCTGGACACCCTGCTGCACGAGATCTACCATTGTTACGAACATCGCCTTGCAGAGGTGTACACCTCCGCAGACCCGGAACTGCAGCGGCTGCGGCTTTTCCGCGATGCAGCCGATTATGTCAATGAGGTGGCGCAGCCGGTGGATCCGGAAGAAGACTACAGCGCCTATGCCGCACAGGCCATGGAAACGGACAGCCGCGCTTATGCCGCTGCCGGTGTGCAGGAATACTACGATCGCATTGCGGCCTATATGGCACAGAACTGATGTTACAACAGCAAACGCAGAACAGAACTGTTGATTTTTTCTGGAGGCTCTGTACTGGGAAATATGAGCGTGTTGCGTTCTTGAAACGCCGCCTTTTGTGCTTTTCCTTTCATAGGGCAGTGCGAACCTCCTCACGGCACAAACCGTAGCCATCCTGAAAACCTCCGGTTCGCACCACAGAAAAACAGTATTTTGCCCCAAATGCACTTTTCTTTTCATGCAACTCAATGTATAATACGAGTGTAATGTATATTTGCTCAGCTTCGACAGACCTTTTTCGATGTTTTTTAGAGAAGTTTGCCATTACAACTTATCCCCGTAAGGGGACGGAAACCACGAGCGTACCAAACCTCAGTCAAGCATGGATATTACAACTTATCCCCGTAAGGGGACGGAAACCTATGACCTGAACATTGGTCACGGCGCAATGGTATTACAACTTATCCCCGTAAGGGGACGGAAACCTCCGGCACGGCCTGAAGATGCAGGGTGCGTACTATTACAACTTATCCCCGTAAGGGGACGGAAACTTGTAACAACGAGCCGTCTCATAATACTCACTTATTACAACTTATCCCCGCGAGGGGACGGAAACTCCGTGGCGAAGCCGTCTTTGTCGATGTATAACGATTACAACTTATCCCCGTAAGGGGACGGAAACGGTGTCAAAAATTCCACTTTAAGAGTTACCTTGCCGATTACAACTTATCCCCGTAAGGGGACGGAAACTAGAAGTGCTCCTTCTTTCATTCATCGTACAGAATTACAACTTATCCCCGCAAGGGGACGGAAACTCGCTGTTCTGTGATACCACCCACTGGTCACCACATTACAACTTATCCCCGCAAGGGGACAACAAAGCACCTCCGTCACTGGCGTTTTGCCAACAGCGGAGGTGCTTTGTTTTATCCTTATTCTATTTACAGGTTACAGGACAGGTATCGTGCCTGCGGGGATGGTCATTGTAACAGGAAGCGCCTTAACACCCTGAGGAACATTTGGCCTCATGGGACGAATCTCCTGCAGGTAGTCCGTCACATCCTGCAGGAGCTGCTCAATGTGAGCAATGTCCAGCGGGAGAATGCGGTCGCTCTGCAAGCCAAAAGAGGTATCGTTTGCATGGTTGACCTGATTGCGGTAATGTATCACCCTTTGATAAAGCATTGCCGCTCCTTCGACCTGTCGCTGTACCTTATGGTCTATGACCAATTGCCCAAAATCAATTGCCTCATTCACATAGTCGTGGACCTCTTCTGCACTTGCCACGCCAAACAATATATTACCGTCCTCATTTCCTCTGTTTCTGTTCAAGCGCAAATCTACCGTATAGGGGAGTTTTAGCTGCAGCAGAGCCATCCGGCAGAAATGGAAATGAAACAATGGATACACCCATGGTTTCCCTTTGTTCTCTTTCCGTGTTTCCAAATATTTGAACCCGCTTTCCGTAGGCTGTAAAAAAATATGGCTGCAAATATACTCCGGCATCTGCTCACACAGCAATGTCAACGCCTGCTGATATAACCCATGCTTTGCACACCATCTCACCAGTTCTGGCAGCTTATCCAAAGCCCTCCGGTTATTTTCCTGTGATGCCAGCAGACCTTCGAATTCCATACGGAAACGATCATTCAACAGATGAAAAAACAGGCTGATCAGGGTCTTGCTCTCTTTAGGTGGTGTCTGTAATGCCTGTGCGATCTGACGCAGATCCTCATTCAGTGCCTGCACCCGGCACAAAGCCAGATCATCCGAGAATTGATCGATGCAGGTCAGCAGCGTATGCAGAACCGGGTCATTTTCGCCTTCACCCTGCAAGTAATCTTTCAACTTCTGTGCCGTTCCGGTAGAAAAGAATTCGTCCATTGCTGTGATCAGGTCGAATAAATTGTACAGCATACTGCTGTCGTGGATGCGGGAAGTCCCGTCCGGGCACAGCTCAGAATAGATCACTCTGCGGGTCTCCACGCCTCGCAGGTCCCGCATACACCGGGCAGCTGTTACCAGCAGCATGGCAGTGTCCCGCATACCACCAGAAAGGTCGATGGAAAGGGTATCTTCTGCTTCGATTTTACCCAGCAGCAAAGAGATCGCCCGGAACTGCGCTTGATCATCCATGCTGTCCGGCACCGGGATCACCACAAGCCGCTCTGCCGGAATGTCCACGGAAGGCAGGAACACATCCCGGAAATACTCTACAGTGGTGCAGGTTTTTCCGTCCGGCAGATGCACGGTAGGTTTGGTGCACACCAACTCACTGCACAGTGCCAGAATGTAGTCCGGACCTTCTTTGTGCTTTCTTAGTTCCTGAACGGCCGCTTCGTTGGTTTGGGTATGGATATTCGGATTTCTGCCGAACGGACTCATATACAAAAGCAATACATTGCGTTCCATCTTACACATCCTCCTGTTCTGTCCGTATCCGCAGCAGCTTCTGCTGCCAGGTCTTATGCCGCTGTGATACGGTCACTTTGTTCGCACCGGGAAATTCTGCTACAGTTTTATCCTGTGCGGTTTCTTTTATCTGCATCATATCATGAAGCCGTTCTGTATGCAAGATAAAATGAAGTTTTTTCAGACCTTCATTTTTTCGATATTTTGTGCTATATTTAGTGTGTCCTCCCCGCAAGGGGGCAACACCAAGCAGCACCAAAAAGAACGATGCGGTCATTCCATGTACACGCTTTTTATGTGTCTCGTTGCGCCGGGTGTAATGAACATCATTTTCAGCAAGAAATAATTTAGAACTTCTTGCATAACTATCTGCAATTTGTGGGCTTTTCTCTTTGCAGCGACAAGGGGGTGTATTATGTTCATCAACTTTACCAACCATCCGTCTGCCCAGTGGAGTGCCGAACAGAAGGCAGCAGCGCTGGCTTACGGCGAGGTGATCGACCTTGCCTTTCCTGCCATCGACCCTGCTGCGGATGAGGCAGCGCTGGACTCGCTGGCATCCGCATATGCCGCCCGCATCCTGCACATGAACCCGGACGCTGTACTCTGTCAGGGCGAGTTTACCTTTGTCTACCGGGTCGTCCTGCGGCTGGAAGGAGCAGGCATCCCGGTATTTGCTGCCTGCTCTTTCCGTAAGAGTCAGGAGACCACCTCCCCGGACGGCAGCACCCTGAAGCAGAGCGTTTTCGTGTTTACCCGGTTCCGACGGTATGGTTCGCCGTCCTGAAAAGGGACTTTTTACCAACTGCGGCGTTTATAATCGGAGAGTCTGCATTTGTTCTTTTTTATGCAGATTTACTGCATTACAGTAAAGTAAACATTTTCCAACCTTCTGGCTCTTCCTTTTTTCGATGGGTTGTGATATATTTAGTATATAATCCCCGTAAGGGGGCGGAAATAAATGTCCGACCTCATGATATGCCGTTTCACATATTATCCCCGCAAGGGGACGATAACGTTTCTTCCTTAAACTCGATGATTTTGCACTGCAACTTATCCCCGCAAGGGGACGATAAAACATCTTTCATGCCGAGCTTGGTTCCTTTAATGAGAATTGCAACTTATCCCCGCAAGGGGACGATAACTCGGCTTCCTCTTCCATCTGCCGACTTTTCAGATTGCAACTTATCCCCGCAAGGGGACGATAACTTGATGGCTGCGGTCATCTGCTGTCGGTCAAGTCCATTGCAACTTATCCCCGTAAGGGGACGATAACCCTGAACGATGGTAAAATCTGCTCCATTGATACCAATTGCAACTTATCCCCGCAAGGGGACGATAACGTCAATTTTCTTAACCACCAACACAAGTTTTGCAATTGCAACTTATCCCCGCAAGGGGGGCGAAAAACTCCGCATCAAAAAAGATGCGGAGTTTTTCTTTTGCAAACCTTAACTCTTTGTTTTCCGTGGGCTGTCCCTCTATGAACGGAACGATTGCAGCTGCTGTGATATTTTCTCTGCTGCGGCTTTTGCATAGCGACAAAATATGTTATAATAAAGCAAATTCCAAGCATCTCTCATAAAATCAACAAATACGTTTTCCGTTTATTGTGCAATTCTTCCACAACCCGTAAAGGAGATGGTATTTTGAACGTTCTCACCCTGCAGTCCACCTATGGTGGGCTGCTGCACGACACCGGCAAAGCGGTGTACCGTGCCGGTGGGCAGCGCGGCA